>Ga0210040_10002231_pt1 | contig 27628 bp, 12 predicted proteins | sample CryGeyCG12114_NA_FD_185462 | JGI IMG/M metagenome (GOLD analysis project Ga0210040, IMG submission 185462) | Groundwater microbial communities from aquifer - Crystal Geyser CG19_WC_8/21/14_NA (SPAdes) (version 2) | ecosystem: Environmental > Aquatic > Deep subsurface > Groundwater | place: USA... | reverse complement strand
ATATTGTGCATTTAAATACAGTCATCGCACCTTGGAAGTTACTTCCAAACACAAGTGAGTGGTCTAATCCCCTTTTTTATCCTATTTTAATTACCCTCACAAGCGTATCTACTTTGATCTTTATATTTTTTGTCTAGTTTTCCTTAAGTTTGAGCGCTCAATACCGGCAGTTTTAAAAATGCATATAAAAGTTAGTTAGTTGGTAGATTGTTGTTCCTGTTTAACTTATGAGAGTCTATCTCGGTATATTTTCGGAGGACTGATTCTTGGTTAGTTTGATTAAAGTTAATTGAAGAGGTTCGTATTTTTTTGCAGTGAGGGTTTGGTTGTTTTGTGATAAAGGGCGCATGAGCTGATGCGCATGTTTTGAGAGCGCGTCTTTTAAATTTTTCAGTTTCATTTGTCATTTTTCCCCGAGTGGTAAATATTGAGGATAATTAGTTTAGTTACTTAGTTTTTTTCTCACGGACCCGAAATGTCTTTGCCTTAAAATGCAATGCGATTAATGCTGAAAAATTTGGCATTCCAAGTTGTTGGCTAGGTAAGTGTGTAAGCTAGATAGGGAGTGAAGTAACAATCGAATCCACACAGTTTTGTTTGTATGAGTTTGCTAATTAAAGATGCTCATTGTTGCAACCAAGTTTTAATAATGATGCACATACCATAGTGTAAAAAAATTACCAGTCGATGATGAATGTGAGAAGAAGAGTCCTTTGTTGTGCAATCTATAGACTGCTACTAACTACTACTAAAATTCTAGGCAAATTACTTGCATTCTTAGATGTATAGTTAGTTTGCTAGAATTTAATATAGAGAATGCTGGTAGCTAGATTAGTTTGTAGTTTGTACCGTAGTTAGTGAGTAAGTTTGTTTGGTGTGTAAATATATTGAAGTCCCGAATGAAAAAAAAAAACTCAATTCTAATTCTCGCTATACATGTTCCTCTCTTCATGATAAGTTTAAAAGAGACTATTTGATGTAGAAAAAATGTCTTTATCTTGTGATGTTGAAGCCAATGTGAGTGACCATCTTTAGAAACAGGGAAAAAGATATAGACATCTTGGCGAGGTGAATGAATGAATGACTGTATTTATTTTGCTGGCCATCATGATGATAGCAATTAATTAGCTGTGTGGTTGGTTCCATTCCCATACAATGATTGATGACAGCGAAAGATTGGAAATTTTTTAAAACTAAACGCGTCAATGCAAGTCCAAGAGACTTGATGTTTGCAATGTGTGGTTCAAAATATTTAATTCGCTCATGTCACCTTGCGCTGTAGAAAGAATTTGAGTGAGAATCGCTGTAATTATTTATCATTACAAATTGTACCATTATTGTATCCTTCATGTTAAAGTGTTGTAGAAAAGAATCCTGTAACTATAATAAACCTATGATCATCATTACTTATATTACAATGTACATGTATTTGTGAATCTCGTATTGTGTACTTATTTTACTCCTTAGGATGGCGTCTAAAGACTTTACAAAACTCTGTCCAAAAATCATATAAAATCAAGAATCTATGATCGTCATCACGAAATAAATTATTATTATGAACATGCTAAAAAAACTAAAGACTTGTCTACCTCATTTTTCATTCTTTTGCTCATATTTTTGCATCCTGTCAACACATGTGCTATAAAATTTGCAACATTTCCATCAACCGACACTTTATTCTCCTATATATCAAACTACATTATTATACAACACATATCCTAAATCTTCAACATGAGACATATGCAATATGTTATTCCTTTCAACTGACTGCTACTGTACACATCATTTTCATTTTAACATTGTTTACAATGCATACAGAACTTTGACTTCAGCTCTTGTTTTCCTTTTCAAAAAGAAAAAGCCTGTCAAATATGATTCCACACACAGTAGTCGCTCAGCAATAATAATAGCAGCTAAAGTTTTCTATCCACAACTGCTCTGTTCAATAATAATATTCTATATGCACTCCCCATTTATTCAGAAGTGAGCAAAGCGAAGCTAAGGAATAATGATGAAATCTTCGTCAGTCTGTCTGTCTGTCAAGTTGACTGTCCGCCCTGTCCGTCACCAAAATATTTCGTGAACTAGTAAATGCATTTTGATGAAATTCGGTGTACGCACATAATATTATTTGACCAAATTGTACACATGTCGTTCTCCCCCCATCCGTTCAGGATTCTACGCCAGCGAATTTTTAGAAATCCCCAAATATTTATTGATTTGACTAAAATCAAGGTATGTAGAATAGTATTTGTAGAAGGTACGGTAATTGAACGAAAATTGCTTAGCAACATAAAACTGAAAATAAGATGGAGTTTTTAATATTGCGTTTCAAATGTTATAGTTCATTTCAGAGTAAAAAAAAGTTGCCCCATGTTATTTGGCTATCCCCGACAAATGGTCGATTTAAACAAAGTAAATCACTAAATCTGTAAAATGTTGTGGCAACAATAATTCATTGCTCATTTTCTCAGTTTAAAAAAATTATTTGAAAAATTATTTGTTTACATTTTGTTGACAACGAAACATCCAATGCCAAATAACCTACCGAAAAAAAAATTCCATTTTTTTCTGAAATGAACTATAATTTTAAACGCTGATGGAAAAAGCAGTAAACAAGCTCCCAGATGACGTCATCTGGGAGCTTGTTTACTGTTTTTTGAAAAATTACAAGGCAATTGCCACCCCCTGACTAAAATTTGGTATTTAGAAGTTTTGAGGTTTACAAAACAAGGTAGGTTAGAAAAAGGACTCGTATGTTTCCAATATGCAACGTACGCACTACTTTTTCATGTCCACTTACTGTGGTTTATCTCATTCACTGATTGACTTGTAAATTAGTGCTATAGTATACTCAATGGAGATCACTTTGTGTTCACAAGTCAGTCACCCATTAAACAGAAGGACTGGATCCTTCCCTCATGTCCTTTTTCACAGCTCTACGGTTAGTTAGTTAGTTAACACCATTCAGTTATTAACTTGGCCAAAACTAATACATATGAACTAGAAACGAACTCAACTGCCACCGAACAGAAAGTATATAGGATAAGGATAAGTAAGTGGTTGCGCTGAGCCAGCTTTTTGACACATGAATGACATGACGTAGGAGGAGGATGACTTCCTATTCATTCATTCATGTTTGCTCTGTTGTCACTGAAAGCTGAGAAGTTGTTTTTCTTTTTACTGCAGTTAGTTGGTTAGTTAGTTAGAGCCGCTCTAACTCCGTGTTCTAATTTCTCCAGAAGAATGGCTGGCTTTTTGCCCTCTAGTTAACTGCAGCTAACTGTGAGCTAACAGGAAAAAAGTATGCACATTGTCTAGTTCGAGCTTTCATTTAATTTTGAGTTGAATACACTCGTCTGAGAATGCAAAGGTGAGCAAAAGTACGTAAAAGAGGACGAAAAACAATGCTTATTGATCAGAAAGGGTATTGACTTTTCAATGACAATAAACAATCAACCTGAATACGATGAGTGAGTTAGAGAACTATGCGACGATACAAGAGCAAATTTGCAGAAGGCTTCTAACTACATTGGCTTAAAAAATAGCATTTATCCAAGCATGACTAGAAAAATAAACGATTTCAAGTGAGTGAATACATATACAAGAGCATGAGGTTAGTTTTGAAAGTGTAAACGAAATGAGTGAATTTACTAACCAACTGGGTATGAAAAATAATCCTTTACTTGGTTGGTTAGTTTACTACATAGCTAAAACTAACTAAACTAGCCTACTCATATGGTCTTGTTCATTTGCAGCGTTTTTCAGTAGTAATAATAATAATTGTTGTTACCTTTAGTGCGATATGCACTATGTGAGTGAGCACAAGCCAAATGGCTCTATATATGGGGAATTCAAAAGGATGACAAATGATCTGTAATAAATAAAGGATTAGCTGTAGTTCGTGGAGGAAGCAGCAGATGCACCATTTTCAAAAGAACTGTTCAACTCGCTTTTGGTATGATGATCCTTCCCTTGTTAGACAGATACACCCTTCTATTAACCTTGCACTCAATACTATACGATGTGGACTATATGAGGAGGACCAGCAATTCAGCTAGGAGATCATGAGTGTCAAAACATGTGGAAAGACACACGTGAGTGAACTGTACGAAATGAAACCTTGGCTCATAGGTAATTTATTGTCAATCTTTGTTACCATCCGAGTGATGGTGACATTGATTTTTCGATAAAGTTCATGAAATAGTAGCTAGCTAACTTAACTACAATCTGTCTACCTGGCCCCACATTAGTCAGTATATTCAGCAAGATACTATACATGCATGAAATTGTATACATCCGCGAATTCCATTAGGTGTACTAACTAACCAACTCAGCTGGCATTGCAAATCTTAAGATGCACAAGAATGCATGATGATAAGCAGACTTGATTGAAATTCGCTATTTGCCAACAGCCTCCAGCAACACACAGTTATGGCTGTAGATGAGAGTCACTTGTTTTTTACGAGAGAAAAGATGAGAAGCTTTACTAGACAGCATTGCGCCTTCCAGGAATGTTGGATACAAGCACTTGAGAAAAAAAGAGTATACCACAGTGGAACTAACCAACGAACCATGCCTATGAAAAAATACACAGTCCAGTCTATGTGTTACACGTTTTCTGTGCAGGGATATACAGGTAGTTAGTTAGTTATGGCAATAAAGTTTGGAGGTAAGTTTATACCCTTTGCAGAGTGAAAACGAAAGTCTGTCCGTATCATTATTGTTTTTTCTGATGATGGGCTTATGGTTTTTACTGCACGCAGTAGTTTTTCTTACTTATACTTTTGAGTGGGGACACAAACTCCTATTACATACTATACTAGCGTGTACTGTAAACGGGCACCGCTAAATTTAAGTGTAAGTCTTGAGTGGAAAAATGTGCTCTTATTGAAATAGTATAGTTGGCGAAATTAACTCCAGGTCAAGTCTAATAACAGTCTTCCCAAGGTTTAGATAACACAGTATCAAGTTTTTTAATCTAATGAGTTGTAGTGGTCACCAAAATTCTCATACTATTTGTAAAGAGCATTTAGCTCATACTACCGGTATTTCCCAGATCCCATTTGTTTTTGGCTGGACGGTCCCAAAGCCCAACAATGTTGGGAAAAGGAGCACACTAAGAGCTGGAATGATGTGCAGCGTGCTATGCATTCCATTGCCCTATTGTCTTTTGGCCAGCTACATAAGTACGTACGTTACGTAACAATGCTAGCCAACTAACTAACTGAAAGAAAAAAGTTGCCCTCCTCAAGACGAGATGATGCGTTCCTCTTCCTTTTCCCAAAACAGCAATAACAATGGTCACAATATATACTACTGAGACTGACTGACTAACTAACTAACTAACTAATGTAACAAGAGCACACCTCCTGAAATAGTTTACTGCTCACTTGTGTATGTAATCTAGTAAGTCATTGTGTGATGATGGGGACGACACATTCTTACCCTTCTTTATATTAAAGGGGTCTTCTTCTTGGGCACGTACAATGGTAATGTAAAGTTGAAGAAGTCTTGGTAAGGATCGATTTCAAATGTGTACCGAGTAAGCTTATGGATGAATTGATACTACAGAAGATAGAGACAATTTTGTTGGTGGCTTCATCTGCTCACTTGTTTTCATTTACCCGGCATGTCCTCCATCCCATGTGAGAAGAGTAGTGGTATACATGTGGACCAAGAAAATAGTTGTAACAATCATTTATCACTTTTCCCTTCACTCCAGTTGCACACAATGGCACTCATTTTTTCTCTCCAAGAAAATAAAGTTCCTTTGTGAAGGAAATTGGGTCCACCATTTGTTTATGGTCCGGGAGGGAAACATCTCTTGTGTTTCCAACATTTTTGGGATGAGGTCAGTTCCTCAAATTGCGCATTCCATCCTCAGTTAGTGATGATGAATGAAAAATGTGCAACATCTAAGGAGAACAAAACGTTTGGTAATTCTAACTGCATGGTCATCATTGGGGAACAGAGCAGGAATTTTCAACATAATTTCGTACTGTCAAGGCTAACTTGTCAATAATTTCTTTTTTCGATGAATTCCACAGCTGATGATTTTTTTCAACGCCCAACTGACTGACTAAATAGATAGTTAGTTAGTTAGGTTAGGAATTTACTTACTCAAGAATTTGCACTATGATTAAGATTTTTACGCCAAATAAGTAGTCTGCTGTGCTTTCACTCCAATTAATCAGTTGAGAAATGCGTTGAGTGCTAAGCATGTAATGCATGCTGAAAATATATTCACACTATTTCATGACAGGTGTTCACCCATAAATATTACGAAACACTAGGATGAGTGGAGTTAGTACACCTGCAACTCTAAATGTGTGGCGACCATTTCTTGAACCGTAATATTACGTACATTTTAAAGGTGTGTGTGGTATGGGACTGTTGTAAACTATCTACCCTTTTGTGCACTCTGGCAAACCTGAGAAAATAAAAACCTCTATGTAGGGTCCTCATCTTCAACATTTGGAATTACAGACGGCCACAAATGTGAAACTGCAGATTAGCAACACTGACTTGACTGAGTCTTCAAATGTAAAGACCATAAGCTCTTTATGCATTGATTTGGCACACAATAAAAGGGAGGAAGTGAGTGACCATGAATCTTTTATTACACTTTAGAAAAAACTCTAGTACATACTGCTCTTCTTGAGAACTGAAAATCATCTGGAACAGGTTGCTCACGAGGACATGCAAATAAAAACTCTGTGTATGTAATTTGACCACGGATACATGGCATAATAGCTTTTCCTGTGTTGTCAACAAGTCAGTACTTTAGATTCCCTTAAATAGCTAGTTAGTTTGTTACGTAGTACTGTTTAAGTGAATAACTATGTTTGTGTCCACAAAAAGTATTTATAATCACCGACTGCAAATCAATTAAGAGAATCAAACACGTTGAGAGTCGGGTTTGTTCTCATTAATCAGCGGAAAAGGGCACGCGCACGCATGAAATCTGATGATCATAATAAAAGATCTATCCTCTTATATGTTACACATAGTCTCAGATTCTCAGAAAATTGTTGAGTATTAACAAAATCCTTTAAAACAACGCATAATGTCGTTGATGCCATCTGATTATCATAAGTTGATCCAGTTTGTGCATTTCTGGACAATAGTAAACATTAATGTTGCATCCACTTATTGCCTTCTATTTCTACGAGCATACATAGGTTTGATGATGCACATTATTATGAGTTAGTTACAATGAGGAAGACAACATGTACAGTTCATCTGTGTGTATAAAAATATAAATACACAGCATACCTGAACTCACCTTATCACAACGACATAGAACATGATGATGAGGGATGATTGAGTGAATAAAGCAGTCTTTGTTTTGTTTCATCGCTTAGTTAGTTAGTTAGTAGTATTTGTGTACGTACTAACTAACTAACTAGATTCAATAGGGTTGGCTGTCTGCTAGTTATAAAAGCATTTGTACTATGTGTAGAGAGTGAATGTGATCTCTGAGCTGTGTGATAATAATTGTCTGTGGTGGAATCTCAGGAATAAAAGGATAAAAAAGGTTCCCTGTCTTCCATTTTCCATATGGATACATCACAATGCAAAAAGTATAAAAATTTCAATCTGTGGGAACAAATAAATTTAAAAAAAACTATATTAGTTAGTGAATATGAATAAATATTCACAATTTCAGTTGGCTTGTATCCAAGCGAATGAATTTTCAAGAGGGTGAGAATGCTAGAGACAAGGGGCTGTAATGCTTCAATCCCGGTAGTTTATTTAGCCCGTGTGCATATACACTAGGTATGTGCCAGCTCAAGTTTTATATTCAAGCAAATAGTGACGCATCATCATGAATGGGTGAGGAAAGATGAGATGGTCACATTCCTAGCATTACTTTGCATTACCTTTCATTTCATTGGATTGCATTATTATATTACAGTGAGTGAGTTTGCCATAGGTAGAGTAGTAGCATTATTAAACCCTTTTTCTTTGATCATCATAGATACTGACTGACTGAGAGTAACTAACTTATTGCTCGTATACATGGGCCAAATACTAGTATTATTGTCGGAGTCTGGCTGCCAGTAAAGTCCATTTTTATCTTTTTTCTTTGCAAAACCGGTACTTACAAACTCTAGAATGACGCATTTAAAAAGTTCTTGTGGCAATCATTAAGTAATATGACTTGGATTATGAGTACATTATGCAATTGCCAATTGAAGAATCATTAACTAATCAGTTAGTTAGTTAGGATCTAATATATGTATGCATAGCTTAGTTAAACAATCATCTCTATTATTACTCATGGTGTTCAGTTAGTTAGTGCTATGCCTGCATTCTTCTTGGGTTAATCAGATGAAAGAAAGACCTTAGGATGAAAAGAATTAGCGAATAACTCATTCTACAAATTGACAGGGTTGCAGACCCATGAAGAATAGAACAAGTTAGTTAGCATTGTAAAACGTGTCGGTGTACAGTGTAGTCTGTAGTTTTGCTTGTTTTCATCCTTATTATTTCTCGCTCATATATTTTCCTGCATAAATGAGCATTACAGGCAACAATTATTTTTCTCATGGAACTCGTTGTTATAAAATCTATGAAACATCGTAAATTATTTTATTCAACTCAAATCTTCCATTATGGATTTCAATCATCCATATTGCAAAATAATATCTGCATTGAATATAGAGCGCATGTTGAGATGCTTAGAAACATCATAGGTTCAGTTTTCAGTTAGACTAGAAGACCAAAAACGCGGATCTTAATCTCCCATAAAAAATGCATGTTATTTTAACCAGGTAGTTGGTTATATGATTTTTAACAATGCAAAAACTCTTATTAACTGTCAAGTATTCTGTCCGTGTTTATGTTTGCAACTAACTAAAAACCAGTTGAAACATACAATGAGAAACATAGGGGAGAAAAAGTTCCAAAGAAAGCCACTGCCGGTCCCAGTGACAAACGACTTGAGATGAACTCTATGTTCAACTGGTGGAACTACAAAAACAACCTAGGGGATATTAGTAGTAGTATGTATGTAGTAAGCAAGTGCTAAGAAACGGAGAGGCGGAGCAGATTCCACCTACGTACTCACCACTGTTTTTAGTTTACTTGGCTATAGTAGTCTTCTTAATCCTTCCCAATGGTATTTGATTCACATACTGAATGGTTATATTTGCATTGTAAACTATTTATTATGTATGCATGTATCCACATTCCAGCGTTACCCAATAAACTAGTCTAGTACCAGTGAACTGGTTGTCAAAAAGAAAAAATTATTACGTACATTTCAAAAGAAAATAGTAGCTGTCGATCAGAATTGATATACTAACTATAAGTAACTAACTATAATATAATTGAATGGATACAGATTTTTTATCGAGTGTAGACCGGTTTTATTGTTCAATCTGATCCTTTTGATTTATGCGGAGATAAACTGACGATAGTTCAAAAAGTGCAAGTGAAATCTTTTGCATCTAATATATGCATGGACAGTGTGTAAAAACTATAAAATTTTAGCCGGCTGTATGCACTACTAGTAAAATATATTTTTCAATACATGAATTATTACTGACTACTACTCTAAGTCTCCAAACTATTGTTAATGACATTTTCTATGTTGGGCTACAGAAAAGTTGTAGAGAATGTAAAGTTTTGTGTATGTGTGTGTACAGAGCGAGTCACTCTGCAAAAAATTTTATCATCATTATTTCAAAGGAGCAGTTAACTTGACCATAGCCACAGCATGACATTATTATAAGTTAGTTGCGTTTGCAAGCAAATACAAAAGTAGTCTGGGATAGTTATAGCTACCGGTAATAATGAATGCATTCTATTTAGATACTAACGAACTAACTAACTAACTAACCAACATGAAATCTTGTATCTGAACTATGTGTCATAAGATTGTATAATAATAAATTGAGTGTATGGTAGACGGGCAAACAAAAAGCTTTTCATTTGGATTCTAATTAAACTCTGGTGGCATGTGCACATGCAAAGTTCTAAACAAAAGGGACCGCTATATATTTCACAGACAGAATGATAGGTGTGTTCATCAACTATGACTAACAGTTATCAGTATACGATTAATCATAATAGTAGTAATAATATGTGCTACGTTAAGAAGCTTGCACTCTGTATCGTATCTCTGTTGAAATAGTCGTTCATATAGTTAGTTAGTTAGTTAGCAGTAGCCATACTGCTTTAAAACTTTAAAATGCTACAATTATTTAGCCCCGGGAGGAAATGGGGAGAAAAACTTGATAATAATAATTGTTCCAGTCCGGTGGCGATTTACATACTTGAGAGCTGGGTGAATGACAGGCATGCAATTAACGTTTTTTTCTGCCAATCAAAAAATATACTGTTGAGTGTAAGTAATAATATTAGTAGCCAACTCTATCGTTGGAAAACATGATGAATACTTTTAACTAAATCTTCTTGTTTTATTAAACGGATTCAGATAAAAAAGCGATTAGTGTAGTAGCTTAATTCATATTTAAGTTTAACATTATCACACACTCTACACTTGACTGACAATGGCGGAAAATTGTATCTGTCAGTCTGTATTGCAAATATAATTACAGTGCTTGTGTGGTGTGTTAATGGCGCTAGGGAGGAGAAAATATTATGTTTTTTGCCGTTCACCGTGGTATACACCGTATAGACAAGAACACAATACAACTTGTGCAGGTTTGTTGTTGTTGTGTGTGGAGGAGAAAGTCAATTTTTGCAAGTGACAAGCGCAACCACGCCCATGCAATTGGGATTGTCAAAACCGGGTGCTCTGTACTTGTCCTATGGGTTCGTTCAGCTCCTCTTTATCTAACAAGCTGGAAAAAATCGATTGGGGGAACAAACGAATTCACAAGGATAGTTGGGAAGGTAGCAGCTACCAACTTTTTCATATGTATTCCACAATGTATGTTTGTGTTGGGTGAGGAGAAGTCAAAACTGTAGGTAAACAAAACTAACTAACTATATAAACTACGAATTTGTTGAATTTTATACATTGTATTCGCAATGTAGACATTTCCAGATAAATGAAGGTGAAGGTGCGACGCAATATTATAGTCTTTGACAAATAAGCTTATGTACTAGATAAGTACCATGCGATTATATAGTTCAATTTTTCTGTAGAAGTGTGTTTCAGATGGTAGCGTGCCTGAATTTTCAATTTTTGAATGCAAACCAAATTTTCTCGAGTGTAGTTAGGTAGTTAGCTTGTTTTTTGACCCACCACAAGGAAACAGTGTAAATATAGTACTAACTAACTAACTACATGACAATAACTAAAGAAAAATTGATTATCTCTCTTCTCCTCATGTTTACACAACATTCTTAAAATGTGTCCTCATTTATCTCCCACAGAGAGCAACATTGTATAGAGTGTTGGGCACGGGAGACCAATTAACTTGGCTTAAATGTAAATACCACTCAACATTCTTGCCAGAAAGTTGGAAACCCTTTTCACCACCAAAACTACGTAACTCTGACATGTCTCGTTTGGCATTCTTCCCTTTTTTATGAACCTATAGTCTGTGTGTATGTACAAAAGTCCTCCGTGTATTTTTAAATCGTCCTTTTGTATACCTATTACATCACAATTTGGTCATGTGTATGTGTGTAACTACCAGTGTAGCATGGCATTTTAATCTTACGCAGTAAAACACATGTTTTTAATCACTCCCGTATTGATTGATAGATCCAACATGATAAATATGGGCTCATTGTTTGCGTTGGGATGAAAAAAAAGAGCTTGACAAGAAAATTATGGTAAGCTTGTTAGTTAGTTTGAGCTACAGAGCTCTAAAGTAGCCAAGAAATTGTATAATCCAACTAAATATATGCATGTAGAATAATGTGCCTTGTTTTCATCCACACATGCATTATTTCACACCAGTGAAAAGTGACCGTGTACAAAAAGCGTGATGATCAGATTGGAACGTAGAAAAAAGAACCAGGAATTATGCACTGCTTCAAGAATGCAATCATATACAGCGGCTTCAATTTTCCAGAGATGATGAAATGAAAGTCATATATCTTTCTAATATGTTTAATGCTCACATAAAATTTCTCGTAGTGCTTAAAAAGAATGCTCAGGCTTCCTTGCATACTAACTAACTAACTAACTAACTAATCTGTGTTGTACAATAAATAAGAGCAAACGAATACATCCATCTGAAAGTGACTGTAAAATTGAGTGACTGACTTACTTACTTGAAAGATGAAGTATCTTCATGTGTATAGAAAAACAGCTGAAGAACAAAAACGAAGACGAAGGAAGGGAAAAATTCGTTTTCAATGGCAGCAGGGGCGCTCAGCATGAGACTTTCTTTCACCATTTTTTCATTGTTGCCTTCTTACCATATCATCTATATGCTGTCTGTTCCAAAAGGTTTCTCATATCTTTAACAGAATAATAATAATCATCATATTGTAGAAGTTCATCCTAACTTCTCCCTATAAGTTAACAAGCTGTGTTATATAGTATGGATAGAGGCCCTGGCTTCAGTTATGCATAGCAAGTAAGTAGTATCAGATGAGAAGAAGGATTAGATAATGTAATAATCGTTACATAAAACGAGGAACATTGACAATGAACTAGAATCTATCTGCCACCTCCACTAACTAAATATGATCATGGACTCATGAGTTGGTTCATTTTCAATCATCTGTGACATGTATCGCTGCCTTTCTCATTTGGCATTCGCATTAATCTTGTTTATTATGCAAGGACGCAATGTAATCCATTATACCCTGCTTAGGCTTTGCTTTACGAATCTCTGTACTTTGGGGTATTATTCATACATGTAATATTTTGAGGTCACGATTTAAATGTGTTTTGTACAAACCATGCTTCACAATAACAATGAAACTATACATATTATGTATAGTGGTGAATGATGTATGATGATGTCAATTGATTCCTTCGAGTTCAACTTTTTGTCTCCACAAATGAAAAATGGGAATTCTGGGATGAATCACTTGCTTTTTATAGCTCCAGAAAACTTTTGTTACCCACCATATGAAGAATAAATCCAAAGAGTGGTTTTAGCTTGCGACTCACTGATTCTATCTTTGGGTAGCTACTATGCCACATGAAAAGTGATAGTAAAGATTCTCTTAGAACATAAAAGTGTTATTTACGCCCAATAAAGTGCGACAGTTATGTCTCCATTTAGTTGCAACGAGAAGATTATATTTGTTTTGGTCGGGCAAACAAAAACTTTGTATTATGTAAGCAATGCATACAGTAGCAAACCATGTAAATAACTCCAAGCACATTATGCAAGTAAAGTATTTGAAAAAGTCAAACTGATTCATTTTCTAGCTGGTATGTAATAGTCATGAAGTATGTTACCTATACGTTACAACACTTGTCAACCTAGATCAAAACATGTTCACCGGTGTCCGAATAATACAATGCAAAAGTTTTTTTTGCACAATTTTTCTACTGTTTAAACTCATTTAGCGCTCAACATCATCCAAGAGTCCAAAAACAGATTTAGATGTAAAATACAGTCGACATCATAGCACGCGCACTAAACTATGAAAAGCTGCAAAACAACAATGTCTGTAGTAGACAGATGCATTTCTCTGGGTTCAATTGAAACTCCCAAATCCTTATAGCTTTTCACTATGCCATCATCATCGTCATCTTTATGATCATCATTATTATTGCACTTAGTTTGTTATTATTGCTTTTGCTAGTAACTAACTAACTAACTAAAAGAAAGAGGGGACCGAATCGAATGTGTTTCATTCACTGCACTAACTGCTATTTACTCTCCCTGTGTGTACTACAGTGTGTAATAGTTAGTTAAGTCAGCTGTCATAAACATACAAGATAAATAGAGTTCCGCGATCATCATCAAACTCTCTTGTAGGAACAGTAGGCACTCACTCACTAATATTCTTTCAGTTGGCTACATAGTCCAACACACACGGACAAAAAAGTAACAACAAACACTGAGCACTTTCTTTCATTTTTTTCTGCAAGTCATATCACAAAGCATTAAGCATCTTATTGCATCGTTAGTGAGGTGACTTGGCTCAAGTCGTTCAACTAGACAAGCCCTTAAGCTGCAATAGTTAGTTAGCTAGTTTGTTTTTTCCTTGAAGAAATTGGTCCATTTCTTCCAACATTTGGGGCCGTTAGTTTTACATTGAATGAGTAGGACTTAGGGAAACTCTGGAGTCGGCATTATTACTGACTAACTTACTATAGATACAATGTTAAAGTCCATGCATTTATTCATTGTAGTAGTAATAGTAGTGCGTACCGTGTGTATATGTGTGTAAGTCAAGTACAGCCGTTGAGTTTGTTCGGACACGGTAGGGGAGAGGGCCCCCTCCTGAAGCGAATAAAATCACGCAGAGGAAGGAAGAATAATAATCGTATGTGAAATGCATGCATTTGCTACATACTGTATTCATGTGTGTGTAGTGTGTTCATGTACCGCTTGCTTGTATTTTTATTCCTGATCTCACTCCTTTATGGATTATCTTTAGTCAGTTAGTTAGTTGGTTAGTAATAGCTCTGAATTTAACGTTATCACACTGGCTGGATAATGCACAAAGAATTATTCCTTATGCTGTGGGCTTACTTAGGAATGAAATTGATACGTATGCAAGATTGTTACCAGGATATTGTATTTTAACCCATGTGGGTTAGTTATTTAGTTAGTTAGCTAGCTCGTTAGACTCTTTTCATTGGGAATACACAGGTGAGTACAACATGGACCAAGATTGTTCCCATTATTATGATTATGATTAAGCATGACGATCGGCTGGTGCTCCTGATGATTGTTTGCTACAATAGTTAGTTGAAGGGGATTTGTACTGACTACAGATACGATGGCAGGTCCAGAGACGAATCTTGATCCACTGGCTTTGGCCAACAAATGTATATGGGATAGAAGGAAACCAAGTGAGTGACTAGGACTCCTGGTTGAGAAAAGAGCTCTCTCGGTTGGACACCAACCGTACATAATGACTGAATGAATGCAAGAGCGAATGCATCGCAATGGATGCATTTTTCCCTGCTGTTCCTTCATCCTTGATATAATACCAACTACTGTGTTGAGGATTTGAGTGCGAATCTGTCTGTACAGAGTGCCATGGTGGGGGGGATACCCCCAACTTGGCTCTTTTCATATCACAAAAAAATGCCATGCTGGGATAATAGCTGAGAAGATAGACAGGGGGTCCCAGAATCCCCATATATAGCCACAGTTTCACTCACAAAAACTGCAAACTTGGCCAACACTTCGACCTGATCATTTCATCCTGACTTATTCTCATCTAGTCATTCCTTCGTGGAACACGGCAATAGTCAGTCACACATCCAATGGGCTACTGCTAAAAATCAAAAACAAAATCATTCAGTTCACTTTAACCATATAGTACCAATGCTCCACATCAAATCAAAGTTTCCAGTGCCATTGGACCAACACGTGTTTTTCAATATAAGTATTGGGATGCCAAAATCCTACTACCATGTGACTAACTAACTAACTGTGCACTACATTCTATTAATTTCATTCCACAAGTGACTCTATGTGTGTGCCTATGTTTTTGTCAGTGACCAGTGTATTTATTAGCTTGTTTATTTATTGTAAAGTGTACAAGTCTGTTCAACTTTGGAAAACCTGTTGTGGTGGTGTAATAGTTAGTTAGCTATAGTAATCAGTGATAGCATTTTTTGTCTGCAAACTTTTTAGAGAGTTTGGCTAGGTGATACTTAAAATTTAGTACAAACACTGGCTGCACCGATTTCTGTGTTGTTTTACATCTTTTCACACGTGTTTCAGATGAGTGACCTAAACGACGCCTTTGGCAGTGCAGTAAGTGAGTGAGTGAGTAGTGAATCTGAACCTATAGTAGTTGTTCAACGCCGCTGGTTGGTTGGTTACTTTCGTTTAGTTTTAGTCTTGTACTGTACAAAAAAGTGTTGAACAAAAACAAAGGCTGTGTGTTTAATTAGTTAGTTGATTTGTGACTAGGATTATTTCTTGTAGTAAAAAATGACCGTTTGATTAGACTTTAGGATTACGATCTTTACCGAAAATAACGCATGTAAGATACTTATTTATGTATGAATGCAAAAATGTTGTTTGCAATAAGTTTATGCACTATAAGTGACTTATAACCGCACATAAATATTCCATATTATACAGCGAAATAAATGATATTTCTACTCTCAGTCATGAACTAAAGATTCCTAGGTTTTGTATTCGTGCATGAATAGTAAGTATGGAGTCAAGGTAGGCCAATGATTAGAAAAGTGTAATCAACTTTTGAGCATAGGGAATGGCTAGAGGGGATGTGCGAAAAAAAATTATGATGGAAACACATCCGTTGAAGGCCAAGTGCATAATAATTTGAACGTGTGAAAGAAGATGATCATGATGAGTGGCTTGTCATACCTCCGTGCATTTCGTTTTTATAGCCAATATAAAAATATATTACCATTTCGAATCGCTCAAGCAGTTTCAATGTCTTCTAACATGTAAAGCTTAGCTAGCTAACTAACTAAGTAACTATTACTATAGAGTGGGAAACTTTTGGGTGTTGGAATTTGGAAAATCGTGGCCATCAGCATGCAACATTAGGTGACTGCATATAAACACCAATGCAAGTCATGTCCACATTTGGTAAAAAAAAGTCCATTGCATGGCTAGTTAGTTCGTAAGTACTAAAATGTTATGATTTTGACATCCCAAGTTGCTTGTAACTAGTTAGTCAGTTAGTTAGTTAGTGGGTATATACTTTTCTTGAGCAGTTTTTTAAACCATATTTTTATGATTACTTGTACGTGACTGGTTCGCATTACTCTGTATACGATTCTGTATGCATGAGTGATAAGATTTTTTACTGGGTTCCATCACGGTGAAAATAATAAACAGGACAGGTAAATTATTATGGAGGATTGTAGGAGGGGTTCATAGCAATCCAGTTTTAACCAACAATGAAATAATACTGGAATTAAATGAGGAAAACACGGACTCAAAGATTCTGATGTTTATCAGTCAAATAGGGTTTTTAGTACACATCCACCCTTTTTATAGGCTTTTAGGACCAGTTGATGAAAGTAAGTATGCTTAAATGGGTCCTTTATTCATTTATGTAGTTAATTCAAATTGCGATTGAATCTCAGAAAACTGTGTTTTTGACTAACTAAAAGTAACAAAAGCATTCTTAAATCTTATTTCTAGCAATACACAGTAGCAAGGAAAAAGTGCCACTAGGAGGAATCCCATACACATAAATAAACAAAACGATTGAGCTCCCAAAATGATTAGTGGTGGTGAACATAAGTAGTAGTTAGTGAGTACTAAGCAAACGGGAGTAGTAAATAGGATTATTAGATAAATTATAGGTTTTTGAGTGTTTTCTCAACACTCACTCGACTTTTTGAAGTAGATGAGGGTCTCAATGGCCCAAAAGGCACGCCCTTGAGGGCTATTAACAATATATAGATTAGTGAGGAGGAGAGGTCCCGTCCCAAATGTTTTGCCTTTAACACATATTTCCTCTCCCTCAGTCAGTCAGTATATACAAATGATGATTGAATCATTCTCTTTTTTTTATTCTGTTTACCAACTCACTTATATTTTACCACCACCACTTACATAATATGATCAATCCAACATCATTGTCCTTTGCTTTTCTCCCTGTGTATTTTCATAGCCCGTACTTCCCCACCAACTAACTATACAAATATTGACACATGCCATTGCATTCACCTCGTACAATACTGTTTTCTCACTACCAACTCTATGTGAATAGTTACAGTATGTCATCATGTCTATTGTTAATAGTAGCTCAGTTCTCATAGCTATTTTAGAAAATCTCTATCCCTGGAAAGAGAATTTTGGAATGCAAGCATTTATCTATGTATATTGGATTATACTGTGCATTATGTGCATGTAGTAGTAGTAGTAAGTAACTAAAGCAGAGTAAAAAAATTCTCATCAGTCTTTGTCCTTCTCCTTCACATTTGCAACAAATATTTCCCATTAATAATACTTGGACGTGAATTCAAAAAGTGTGGGAACACTCAGGTGCAAACCTTTATTGGAGGTAGGCAAGTTAGGTGAACCAGCCAAAGAATACAATGGGCACTAGCTCTAGCTCTGACTTATTGTTGCGGCATTCTCAAGAAATTGTTCATGTGAGAATTTAAAAGCATAAGGTCTCTTCCCACCTTCCCTACTTAATATTATTATTATTATTATTTTCACTCACTACTTACATACTAGTAGTCCCAACAAATGTGCCATACTGGAGCAGTCAGTGAGTGAGAAATTAATAGTTTTTTCTTCTCCCTTTTGTATGCGCATGGACAGTCTTTCTGTGTAGAGATAAGAAGATAGATGATTGTTCTCCTTCCTCCAGTGCATATGCACGCATTGTACTGTAGATATGTGTATTCATATTGAGAATCCCATGCTAACCATGCTGCTGATGATTCTCTCGCATGACAGTAAGGAACCACCAAAAAATTATAGACCTCCTACTGGGTTTACCTTTACGCTAATATATGAGGCACCTCTGGTCAATACATTACCTTCAGAGAGATAGTTTATTATATCTGTGTAGGGAAATCCATTCGTCGAAAGTGGTAGGCAATGTTGCCTTCTTAACCTCACCATCATCGTTCACTATGATCATCAATTTCCTTTCTTTCCTCACCAGAGAAAAAACATTAACTACGATTGCTCTGGTTTTCACAAAAAATGATGGAAATAGGGAAAATGGATCCCACTTGGCAATATTTTTCTCACGATGGTGTTGTTGCCCTTAAAAGCCTTTCATTTTCAATATACCATGCTGTTCTGATCCCAGTAGTTACATATGATGTAATTGGGATACTATATAACTGTTAGTAACTAACTGACTAACTAAATAACCATCTATAATAATCGTCAAAACCCGCAAGAAGATACAACAGACACTTTTTCTCTTTTTTATGCATTTAATATTGTGGAATCACTATTTATATACAAAATACTTGGACAACCTTCCCTTTTTTCATTCCGGGAAAAATCTTCAAGCAAATGTAATCCTCTTCACTGTGTCAGTGTCAATGTCAACAGTTTTGTTGAGAGACAGCAGAGTAGTTTTTCCATGTATGTAGGCATTCATACAGTTAATAACTAACTTACTAACAAACCAAAAGCGGTTTCATGATAGACGGTCTCAAGTTTTTTCCACGCTATGATATTTTGTATAATGTGTGATCGTATGGACATACATGAGTGACAGGGAAAAATTCTTTTCAGGGTGGCTTCACTTTTAGTTCACACTGTAACATTGAATCATCCTTAGCGAAAAGACCCTTTTGTATTCACCATCCGTATTTCGACTCTCCACAATGTATACAGCATGATGATAATATTTTATGGAAGTTTGCTATGTTATACCATGTGCGTGTGTGCAGTGCAGCTTTGATCACGTTAGAAACTTGCTTTTTCTTCCCCTTATGTAGCATGCGCATAAAGTTAGTTAGTTAGTTAGTCAGTGCCGATTTGCTCTTTAGGCTTCAAGTCACTCACAACCGCAACTATATACTAGAAACTTTTCTTGTTCGTTTTCTTGCGCAACAAGAAATTGAGCCGACGAGTTTGCACACATGAATGAATGTCATATGGTAATATAGACGGGGCATAGGGCATACATAGGATAATAATTTCTGCTCTGTCTAGTTTCTGTCATTGTTGTCAACTTTGATTTCATGAAATTGTCACATTAGATGCTAAACAGACATCAAACTGATAATAATGATGATAGATGATGTACGTAGCTTGTTTGGGATAGTTAGTTAGTTAGAATAAAACATATGAGAAGGGATTCAAAATATATATGGGGGAAATTCAATCGATCAAACGATAGATCTGTTGACATTAGACTGTGTGGTTGTTTTTTTGTTGTTGAAAGAAAAAGAAAATCCAATTAGCTGATATAGGGCAGGTGTACAAATGAGGTTGAAAAGTGTGTTTTCAACATTGAAATGTTTCAACGAGTCCGTAGAAACAAGATGGATTGATGATGGAGATGAAAAGTTTGTATAGATCACTCTGAAGGTGAGTTTTTGTAGGTTAGTTGGAGTTAGAATCACATGAAGAAAAATTGAGTGGGGCAAAGGCAGGATGAAAACAATGGTGAAAATTGTCTGGAATTTTTTTAGGGCATTCCTGTGTATATTAGAGGAATGGTTCATTGCATTGTTGTTGTGACGTTCAATTTTATGTGGTTAGGTTAGGTAGGCAAAAATTTTTGTTATTATTAATGGGAAATTATATGATGAATTATGCAGGTGTAGTTTTTGGTTAGTATTTCAACCCTGGACCAAATTGTAGTAATGATGATGATAATAATTAAAATTTCATAATTTTGGAGTGCCCACCGTACAAGGCACACTGCTGTGCTGACGGAGGAAACCAGATGATAGGGAATTTTACCAAATGGTTGTGTGAACTCATTAAAGAGAAAGATGTATTTATTTTTATGGAATAAATGTGAAATGCACACACACACCATGGAGTCAAAGGGGTAAGGAAGGAAAAAGCTATAAAGAGCTTTTAATAGAGCAACTGCCATGTTTCCCAAACGGTCCTCACACAGGACTCACATGGAGTTAGGAATTCACAGATGAAATGAGAAAATTCCATGAATCGAATAAAATCATATTTGGATGCGGATAATGGGGCAAGCCAGGGAAACAAGTACCACACACACCATCATGTATATGAGATTATAACGATAGGTTGATTTAAAATATAAAAAGATTATAAATGCATAGAAAAAACGTAGCAGGGAGTCCCCAAATCAAAATTTTATCATATCCTGCTGTGGGACTGAACAGTTCTGGAGAAGAACAAAACCTGATCCATATATTCCCTTTGCATTTTGAGGTGTATAGTGAGTAAGTAGTCAAGTCAGTCACTGGGTTGTTGAGGAAAAAAATATTTTACAATTCCAAAACTATTACTCACATGTCCGTTTTCAAATCATATGTCTTTCCAATTCATCTTTTCCTTGTCTGCTGAAAATAACTTTAACCCTTTCCTTGTCTTGGGCCAGCTAAAGTTCACAACAACATTTTAAATGCACTTTGGTTTAGTCAGGGATATCAAAATAGAATTGCCATCCTTTCCTGGCAATAAAGCTATTATGCTTCCTCGTTTATCCATGTACCTCTAGTATTGAATAGTTTTTAGCATTACCCGACTATCTACAGTACCGATTAAAGCTAATAAAGATAAATGAAAGGAAAAATTATCATCAAAGAAAACACGCAATTGAACACACGTTCCATTGTTTTTTCAATCGCAATGCGAAGTTTTTCGCATCGCATTTTTCGCATTTCGCTTTTATTCCAATGCTTCGCATTGGAATAAAAGCTTATAATGTCGTGTATAGAGTCACAATTTTCATCTACGGATGAAATGGATCGATATAGAAATACTATGGGCTTATATACTACAAGCTACGCTGTAGACTTCTATAGGGTTCACACACGTTTATTATTGTGGGGCGAAACTTTTCTTATTTGAATAGTTTCCAGCAAAACCTACTCTCCATGTAAAGTTAGTTAGTCTAGTAGTGCACGCGTCGGCATAAAGTGAACATCGCCTGCATTTGAAATCTATAAAAACATGGTTTGTGCGTAATCAACCCATGATTTCCTATCCTACCAAGCTTACCATAATAAACAGTGCAAATAGTCCTATGTGAGTCACCGGGAGAATGAAATAGTATAGTATACAGAACAAAATTTTACCTACCATACACATCTTTCTTCAAGAATATTCTTGTGTGCATTAGTTTCCTATACTGTAGAGAAAAATTTACGGAAATATAATTTTACGAGCGGAAATAACTGATTACAGCGAAATAAAAAATCTTGCATGATTTCCAACACAAATTCAAATTATCTTTAAAAAATTTACTTCATATCCAGACTTAGCGAACTAACTAAACTACACCCTCAGTTCTCTTTTTTGCTTCACCTAGTTATGAATTATGGTAGTTGCGTGATCTCGTCTTTTTCTCTCAGCTCAGCCAATAAGATTTCAACATAAATAACCCTTCCATTTTGAATATAAAAAAACTTCTTTTTTTCATCCATCCCATCATTACTCACACTATACATATAAATATTTAATACCACCTGCTCAACTCCATTGCATTCTATACAACTAGTATACTTGAGCTGGAAAATGAAAATAAGCTTTGCTTAGGAATACTCCATACAATTCTATGAAACTGAATGCAATGCAACACGCAGTCAGTGTGCACTCAAATGCATCAACCTTCCTTTCTATAAACCAAACCAAAGCTGTGTGCAACTTTGAATATGCTACGCATTGCATCTGCATAGCAGCATAGTATATTCTACGATATGATAATATCTATGATAACAAGAGCCTTGTTTGCATGGCACACAGCTCGTGAAGATGTTTTACACACATAATGTACTACAAGCTAAAATAAGTATGATTTTCCTATATGCAGATAAAATATATTGCTCGAAAGACTCAAAATTGAATTTAGGTTCACAAAAGTGTTATTGCTATAACTAATTTAATAGTCTAAACCATACTTTTTCAATTAGTTAGTATAGAAGTACAAGTATTAGTTGGCAGCCATATGCACACCAGATGGACTAAAAGCTGGATGGAAATAAAATGATTAGGAAAGACGATATAGGTGTGTATTGTGATTACTATAGGGGAGGAAAATGCGTATGTTTATAGGACTGTGAAGGTGAAAAATAAATGCTTGAATGTTTTTTCAACTCATTCGCAGCACGAACGAATTAATCCTTCTGGTAAGTTAGGATATACTCCTCCAGTGAAAATCGGCCATTGTGTATTTGGAGTTGTGATGCACGCACAATGTTGTTACGTCATTACCGACCAACATTTCTCCTCCCACATGAAAATAATGTTTGTTGTGTTAGTTAGTTAGTTTGTTATGGGAAAAATTAGGTCAACAGGATTTTTTTTATGTTTTAGCTTGGATGCCGATAAAAATATTATGATTAAAAGATATCATCAAGATGATAATAAAATTGTTTAATTCACTAGGATTACATGTTGATGTTGTTATGCAATATACGGGATAGCAATTTGTTTTATAGCAAAAAAGTTACTAAAAATTGTATTATTAATCAATAAATTACAGCAGCATAGTTTTTTGTTATAGATTATGTGTAAGAAAGTCTGCCATAAAGAAATATGCGAATAAAAAAATAATTATTGCCCTAAAAATGGTGGGTGACGCACCCAATGTAATTATTTATTTTGACTTCTTGCAATTATACGACTGTTTGCATTTGATTAGAATTGATACATTTTGACAATGATGAATCGTCCTCATTTCAGCATTTTTGTATTCATTGTCTCACCCACATTACACAGCCATCCTTGCTGTACACACACACAGAACTAACTAACTAACTAAACAAATCGATTTTGATGTACATATCAAGGCTACCGAAACAAAAAAGAGACCCGTCAACTTGATATCAAGTTCGTTAAGCGATTTTTCCACAATATTTAATAATTAGAGGAATGAAAGGGTTCCTAAATTAGCTCATTTGACAAGTCATTAGGTTTGGACAAAAAAGGGTCTCCTTGTTGCGTACCTTAGGTCATTTCTACCACCACACCACAACCCAGTATATGGCATCACGATTACATGCAAGTCTTACAAACTTGGAGCACCCATTTTTTACTTGCCTTCCTTATTACTACATCAAGAATAGACGAGTGGAAAATCAAAGGATTATCAAACAATATCAACCATGATATGCATCCATACGTCGTCCCTTTCTTTCAATGAGATTATAGTCAAACTTCACCATATGAATATTAGAGGCTCGTCAGTGACTCAAAGTCAGTTAAGGGAAAAGGATCCGTCAAGTAGCTAGCAGTCTAGTACAGCATAAGGGAGAAAAAACCCTCGTCTTTTCATCATTATCACGAAGAATAGAAAAGTCATCCATCCTTGAGGGCTTCACTAATAACATCATCCATGCTCACATTTTTAATCCACGAACTAACTAACCAAGATTTTCAAACCAAAATCATGCTTATCAGATACCTCAACTAATACTATACAAGCCTCTATAAGACTCAAAATGAAAACTGTAATAACCAATGTTGCAGTTATCACATCCTAAACAAAAAAATTGATCGGGGCTAGTTATATGGTTAAATTGAAAAAATTCTTTCAGTCCATAACATCACCACGATGCTTGTATTAACTGCATAACATACTATGCATTAATGTAGCTACATTGTATTGATAATTATGAGAAGGCCTTGATTGAATGTCAATCACAGGATCCACCAAGTGAGGAAAACGAAAATGATGATGAAAAAAGCTACAATGGCGAGAGCAATCGTATCTAACTAACTAACTGCTCACCTACAATCTATGCACGCAAGTTATGTAGTTAGTTACAAAATCGTCGTTTCATACACATGAAGATTTAGTTAGTTAGTTAGTGGGTGCATGCAACCACTACTCTGCACTATAGCCTCTAATGAAGTAAATGCAACAAACACGGCAGGCCAGTAATTCATCCTTTGTTCCCAACTGCAACAAGTCCTGCCTCCATTGTCTGCTCTTTTTATTCTTAATTAAACCTTTAATTAAAACAAATGAGGTGCATAATGAGCACATGAAGCGGGTTGGCCACCGTTATAGTAGATAACAGCATTCTATTCCAGGAAAAGTCATGCACGTACTTATTACACACATGGTCCCCAAAGCCATCAATTACCGGGACAAACTAGTCCAAAATGGAATGCACAATTGACTTTCACAGGTACTGAAAATTTGTATTATTATCACACAAAGCACACATATTGATATACGTGCGAGCATTTATTACACACGGGATAAGGGATGGGCTTGATTTGACAGTTGGAGAGAAGGAGCGGCCACCCTAACTAAGTATCTCAATCTGACCAACCCTTCTTCACCTTTTGGGCAATATTTTTGTGCCTAGGACAGTGAGACTCAATAATAATGCTCCACTGTTTCAAATAGATGGGCCAAAATGAAAGCATTATTCCCGTCTGTCATTGCCTATTTACCAACTCGAGTTATGAAGGTATTGGAATTCCGAGCAATTTATTTCTTATGGCTATACAAACAGAGAGGGAGAAAAAATGAAGAGACTTTGGTAACAAACAACGAGAGTTATAAATAGAGGGAAGAATAAATGTATCATGACACGATCCGATAATGTAATATTTGGCAGTGAGTGAATATGGGAATGAGAGTTGGCTTTGGAAGGAACAAGAAATATAAGGATGGACACAGCGGGACATCAACATAAGGGATAAGGCTGCAGCATTCAGGATCCAAACGCAATATACAGGCCTTTTTTGGGATCATTCATTTATTCCATGGATGCATGCATGCAGATACATAGGGAACATAAAGTCCATTCCGTAGATCTATCTAATATGCTCTATGCAGCTCGTTTCACTGTGCACTGTAGAATCCAATGTGTATTAAATATACAACACTATATACTACCATTTATCTATTATTTCTTACTTTTGTTTGCGTTTGACATGTAATTTTTCTATTTCCTCAAATAACAATGACTTTTAAGGCTCTTCTTTCTCTTCACTCTTTTTTTTTCAGCCATCCTTTTTAGTATTACTGCTATGGACGGACAGAGGAAATCGTAATATATTACGTTACGCATGTTCGTGTACAATGCTTGTAACTATATATATTTTGGGCTAAAGCTTCAAGTTTAACAAACCATAGGTTCTTTTATTTTATACTTTTCCTGTCATTGTATGTTTAACAATAAAGCTCTCAATTTTGGGATACCATTGTAGCTGATCCGATGAAATGGAGCTTGCAGTCTTTATATTATTATCAAGGCAGTTGTCGTCACATGAAATTTATATCATTTCAAGAGTCGGTCAATATACAGCACTTTAGGCCCATTTTAGAGATACTTTTATATCATTACATCGCTTCTGTCACAGTTAAGGTGAAAGCGGTCCGTTTTTAGCCGTCATGTACACTACATACCAGAACACGGTGGTTTAAGTATGTCATATAGCCTTGTGCTGTGATAAAAAAAATCCTACTATTATCTCGGTTTCAGAGCATGGATTTTAACCTTCAGTGATGACAATACAGAAGTTTTAACCGGCTATTTTTCAAAATCCTAAGGGATCAGACTCCAAGTACCCAGCACTTGAGTTTGTCAACAAAATATAAGAGCACTAACTTACAAACTAGCTCAATTGAAGGATACCAAAAGAGTACCCTTTTTATCCAAAAGATCATTTTCCTTCCAGTAAAAAACGGATAAAGGAGAAATTTAACATTTATAACTATACAAGACCACCACGATGTCTTTTGTCCACCTCCACTCTATTCATTATTATTGTAGTAGTTAGTATAAGTAATGATAATATTTATGATTATGTTTCCTATCCGTGCTTGTTCCCTTGATTGTTCAATTCGAATACTTGTCATTCTTATTACGCACGCATTTCTATTCTTCTCATTCTTCATCGTAAGAATTTATGTCTCCACTCTCCTATATTTATGCCAGTGTCAGTCTACAGTGGGTGGTCACTTCTAAGGACCATTTACTTTACCTAACATGTATTGTGCTGGCGAAGGCATATATTGACGAAAACTCTCAATTTTTTATCTTAAATAAGTAAAGCAACAAATTTTATGCTCAAACCATGAGTTTAGTTTGACTTTGTTGCCCTACACATTTAGTTTACGCTAAAAATAGAATAAAACCATTAACAAGGAAAATTGGTAGATCCGTCGATCCGGACGTCTTTCAAAGCTTAAAACAAGTTTTTCTATTAAATTTTTATCCATAAGTCGTAAAATTTACAAAAACCACGACGGGGCAATGAGTGGCGGTCATATGCTCACAATTAATTTAGCTTGCTAAGTATGACTCACCTAACATGCTAATTGCTGCAGGATTTCTTTTGCATTGAGAAGAGAATGATGTTCATAAAAACTAAACTTGACCCACTGAAATTCGAAATTCAGAAGTTTGATTTTATTAGTTTTCGAGGGTTTCACGTTTTCGCTGCATGAATTTAGGAAATCCCTATAATTTCTTATGATTGCACAGATCAAGTTTGTTCAATTCACAATTCAATGTGGCACTGTGTTTTTATATTTAGCCTCATATTCATCGTGAAAAATTATAGTTACCGAACCCGAATTTCTAGCTTTCTATCAATTTTATCTATATTCTTTAAGCATCCTTAATCGTGACAACGTTAAATTATCTTCTTTTCCTCATTACTCATTTATGATATGATATAAATAACAAACGTGCTTGCAAAGTCCAATTAATTCAGGAAAATTTAAGATAGAAATATACGGTGCTTATGACCGCCACTCATTGCCCCGTCGTGGTTTTTGTAAATTTTACGACTTATGGATAAAAATTTAATAGAAAAACTTGTTTTAAGCTTTGAAAGACGTCCGGATCGACGGATCTACCAATTTTCCTTGTTAATGGTTTTATTTGAAGATTTTACATTATGAGTTAAAAACGAACTCAGCTGTTTAATCATCATAGCCGAGAAGATAGTTTAGTGACACTTTC
>Ga0210040_10002229_pt1 | contig 27644 bp, 32 predicted proteins | sample CryGeyCG12114_NA_FD_185462 | JGI IMG/M metagenome (GOLD analysis project Ga0210040, IMG submission 185462) | Groundwater microbial communities from aquifer - Crystal Geyser CG19_WC_8/21/14_NA (SPAdes) (version 2) | ecosystem: Environmental > Aquatic > Deep subsurface > Groundwater | place: USA... | reverse complement strand
CAATAATTCAATTCTCATTTTCTCAGTTGAAAAAAAATTATTTGAAAAAATTTTTGTTTACATTTTGTTGACAACGAAACAATCATAATGCCAAATAACCTACCGAAAAAAAAATTCCATTTTTTTTCTGAAATGAACTATAGATGCACGAATTTTACTAATTTCATTTTTAGACGTGCCCATCCATTAGAAGATGCTTGCCCTTCGAACTACTTGAACGAAAAGTGGTGCATAGAATGGGATAGTTGGGATCACGATCGGCAAGATATCAGAACTCGCTCTAAATTATTTGGCTGGCCACATTGTTCCTCCACATTTCTACAAACTTGTCCACATGCTGCAAAAGCAAATACAAGTGCCTTAGAACTACCTCCCCGGGCTCCAGAACGTATTAAATTCAATGCAAATATCTCTACCGATGATTTTTTTTCTGAAAACAAGACCAAAACATCTAGTACACTTCTGGACTCCGAAGGCACTGCTGAAAGCTATGCCGTGTTTTGGGACCTAAATCCAACTCCCCTAGAATGCAAATTCGTAGGAAACATGTTGAGACAAAGTGTGCACTCAATGTTGACACCCGTTATGAGTACAGGGATGTCAGGTAGATCAATGGATGCAAATCTAAGCCCATTAAGCAAAGCGGTGATAAAAGACAAGGAAAAATCAAAAGAAAAGGCTTTAAAAATCAAGTTGGAAAAAGCAAAACTGGCCGCCAATGTGATTAACCGGCATGAGCATTTAGAAGAATTAAAAAGAACCAAGACAATGATCAGGAAACTTGCTAGGATGAGTGGTCTCGGGGAATACTACAGTCTGAAAGAAAAACCTGAGTTAATGGAGAGGTTTTTAAAATTGGGAAATGTCTCTAAACTAATTAAGTATGTAGAGAAGATAGAAAAGAATGGGACGAGGAATTTAAAAAGAGATAGAGATTTTCTTTTCAAGGGCGAGGAACATATTAGTTTGCTTGTTACTGATGAAGAAGACCCAAAATTGAGTAAGCAAAGGGCTTCCCAATTCGGGCGAAGTTTTTTCTCAAAGTTTGAACACTTAGGAAGGACAGTGGGAGAACGGAATTTGGATATTGTGGATTCTATTGCACATGGTAAACTATGTTTAATAGTAATGTAGTACTTCGACGGCGGTTTGTCTTTAGAAAGGCAAAAAAACTTTTTTCCCTGATGTGTCGATGGGGTCTAACTTCATCACTTCAGATGTAATTTGGACTGCCATGTTAATTACGATGGCGAACTGAAAATTAAGTTTAAATATTTTGTATTCCAGATGTACTTTTTAGCTCGATCGATTTGTTCTCTCACCCGGGTTGGAAAGTGAATCCTCTTACTGAATTTTCTTTCCATGTGGACGAACAAGACATATTTTATGGATTGGGAAGCTGCCCGTTTAAACATGTAGGCAATGCAACACCTGAAACTACGTCCCAATGGTTGGACAAATACGGAATTGTGTTTCGTAGCTACTGCTATCCACAGAGCCGGCAATATATGGAGTATTTGCTGGGTTGGGGCTATTTCCGCAGAAACACAAAGTTTGGGATAGTCTTGAACAAGGATTTTAAAGATTTGTGAGATGCTTTTAAAATATCTTTTTTACTTTTGCATTTACACTTAATTAACATTTGTGCTGTAAAATAAAATTTAGGACAGAAGCAAAATTAACTCAAATGGAATTTAAGAAATTATCGGCTGCGTTTGAACTGGCCACTTTTGCAAAAACATACGTGCAGAGCAAACCGACCGCCGTCGCACAACAAATTGACACTCAAGTGTCCAGTAGCGTTCGATTTCTAATAAAGTTTGGACTCCAGTATATTCGAAATGCTCAAAAATTTGGGGGAACCCATTTTACGAAATTATGTCGAAATTTGATTATCAGTATGAAAAATGTGATGAGCAAATTGATTCAAGACGATGAAATGCTGAAAAGTAATGTAGGCCCATGTTCGTTTTGGGAGACGGGAAATCAGATGACCAGCGATGATAGTGGTTTTATGGATAAATGCCGTGATGCCATGAGAATAAATAATAAAGACAGATTCCATATCATGGCTTTAATAAAATTCATTGTTTATGGGTTGGGACCTCTGGAGCATAGTAGATTCAAACGAGACATTAAAATATTTCCTTTGTTTTTGTCTTTTATTGAAGAAAATAATTACGCAATTCAGCACATGGTATCCTTGTATTAACACAAAAAATAAAGTACAAGTTTTGTGCAGTTGATGCACATTTTGTTTGCACAGGGTAAAGATGATTAATTTTTACTACAACACTGCACCAAATAATTTTATGGGAAGGAGAACAGTTAAACTTTCCCATCTAGCAATGTTTTTTCAAACCAAGTGCTTTACTTGCATATCACAGCAATAGTTTAATTTGAGTCATATGGTTTTATAGATATAGGTCGTAGTTTATATATAGAAACATTGTTGTATTTTCAAAATATTATCCTCAAAACAATAACAAATAAATGTTATTGCACAAGGATTAGTTGGAAATTAAAGTCCTTACTCCAGATTTTCAAAAACCTCATTTGCTTCTCAAAATTTCTTTTAAGATGATTCGAAAACACAGGAATCAGGAATGATGGAAACCCGTAAAAATCATCAAGATTTTTCCATCTTTGATGTGCTTACGGATAATAAAATGTTCATTTTATTAAGCAATATGAATGAAACTTGACAGCAACAGTGAACATAAAATATTCCTTAATTTTTCGATTATTCTTTGCAATATTTTTGTACTGTCAGTTGTGGGCGAAACCATCACTTCAATTCTTTTTATAGTGCATGAGAAGTTTTTAGAAATAGACTGGGCAACCTAGTATTAAAAATTTAAGCAGTAGAACAATTCTATTGTGTTGGGCATACCCTATGAATAAGGAAGCATTGGATGCACTGCAGAATGCAAATTGTCTATCAAATTTTAAAAATGCGAGTATCCATATTGTTCAGTTTTAAGCCCTATTAAATGTATGTGGGGAAAAATGTGGTCCAATCTGAGCCCTCATCGTCCTACCACAACTTTAATAACTTTCCGCACCTTGTGCCTTGTTATGCTGTGGACACAATTTGTGACTTTGAGTTCCCAACAAGAAGCTCCAGCACCTGTCTCATTGGATGACAATATCCCATTCCTTCGAAATATTAGCTCTGATCTAAAAATTGAATGGTTTTCTGAGGACCCCGTTTTGGAGCAAAAGCTTGATCGTATCAATTTTTTGTCGGAGTTCACCGTACCAGACAATCCAGAAGAAAATGTAGTCTTCAAACATCATCATGATGAGAGAGATTTACGGGAAACAACTTTGTATTTGGCAAAAGGAGAAGATACTTTACCAGTTTATCCACACAAAAAAAAGATTTACGTTGGTCTTAAAAATATTCCTACTCGTGAGTCCGAAACTAGGAGAAAAAAGTCCTATGCTGTGTATTTTGCCTACATGAGGTGAGTTTTATTGCTAAAAATGCAGCCAGCATTTATGATAACCTGCTGCATATTTTGCACATTTGCTCTCTTTGTTTCCTTTTAGGGAGGCATTCCAGAAAGAGCCACCTACTGGGATCATGTCCCATAATGGAAAAAGTGTTCGAATTGAATATGATTCATACGATTCCAGAGGATTGGATTTTAGAAGCCATTTTAACTACGGGTGGAATGGTTGTTCTTCAACAAACTTTTTCTCCTGCAATATCGACGAGGATACGACCAAAAAGATTCTGAAAGATATAGCATCAAATAATTTAACAATGTATGAGGAAACGGGTCGATCACCTCCTTCTGCAGATGTTATTAGTAAAATAAATCAGACAAAAATCATTGCTGAGCCTGGGTATGATGCAGACGAGTTTCTCGACTTTTTTGGAGATTTAAATATTGATCCTAGGCATTCATTTATGCCCAAAAAATCTGGACGAGGAATTTTCAACAATGTTGCTTGTGGATTTTTCAACTCCGCGTGTAAAGGGAAAAAGGTTGTGAAAACTAAATTTCACAAGAAAATTACTCGCACTAGCTTTGCAACTACCACTCTTTCGAAAAAGACGACAGTTTCGAGAGAAATTTTTGGAACTTATTACCAAGGATTGAGAGGGACGAGTGCCATATTTTTACCACAAGGGCTTCCAACTCCTGCCATTTTTGTACCTGATCCTGATGCGGACTTTCCGTCAATGACTGGAATTTTTTTCCCTCCCACCAAATCGTATCCGTAAGTTCTGTTGATTTATTCAGTTTGATTTTGATTTGCTTTATATAATACGAGCGCCAACTTTTGTACTTATAGTTATCAAAAGTTATTAATTTGGTACCTAATTTTGGTCCATCTTTCGTAACTTAATTGATCAGGGTTTTGATTTGTGTTTCGAGTATTTTGACGTTTGCATTATTAATTTTACAGTAACACGTTTATTCCCGATGATGAGACAGTTGCTGCACTTTATCTGGACACCAAAGGAACATTGATTCCAACAGAATTAAAAGAATCAGGAACTGGAGGAATCCGGGGAGCCATGTCACCAGGTTTATTAGGAGCCGCATTCTCTCCAAAACCAGAAGGACAAGACCTTTGGTTCAACCCAAGCGGTCCTGAAGCAAATGGTGTTTGGACTCCAACTAATCCTGTGGATGTTTTAGAAAATCTACCAATGCGGCCTACTACTACTGAAAATGGAACTTTAATTTCCTACGGAATATTGATTCCTGGAATTCCAGGTGTGTTTTGAATTGTATTTGAGTTGCTAAATGTATATATTGAGTTGAAAAAGACAAAAGTTGCAATTTACGACGAATAAGGCGAATATGGCCATTTAAAGTTTTAAAGTCAAATAACTTCGCGCTCAATTATCACAAAGGAGAAGTGTCCACCCGTGTACATGTTTTCATAGCATGCAGAAAATGCTATGTGTGGAGAGAGCTGAGAATATAGTTTTTTGAATTTTACTAAATCCGATCTTTCTAATAAGTAATAATGGTTTAATTACAATCAAATTTAAAAAGAATATTTTTGGAAATTGGATTGAGTTACAAAGAATTCCCAAGTTGTTAGAATGCTTTCCACTGTGTAGGTGTAATTGATAATTTGTGAATCACAATGCATCGTTTCTTTGGCTTCAAAGCTGATTAATTCTCTTTTTTTTAATATATAGATTTTCATTTCCTAAGTAGGAAAGTGTACAGTGAATGGAACAAGGAAAAAATATCTCGTCAATAAACGAATGACAAATAAAAGTAACTGTAATTAGGCTTAAAAGCAGGCACGTAAACAATTAATTGTTAGGAAATTTTCATTTCACGTCTTAAAAAATTATCTCAAAAGTAGGAAAGTTTAGAATTTTGTTCATCCGCGTGAACGAACATTAAACGAAAACTGCAAGAGAATTTACACCCCTGTCTCGATCCTAATTGTATCGAAATTAGAATTGGAGGGATTAGGATATGGTGACGAGATTTACAAATACTGAAGTGGCTAAAGTACTACCGCTGTTGCCTCGTTCTGTACTGAAATAAATATGAATTTGAATCCAGGGCATACTCCATGAATGCGTAGTTTACCCGTATGCAATACAACAAATCTATGTAGCTACGAAATGATAATGAAACTATGACTTCAGTTATTTTAGTATTCGTTATTAATTAAAGTTTTTAAAAATACGCACAAGAGGGGAAGAGGGTACAAAGCATCTAATTAACTGCCTGGGTCGGGACATTAGTTAACACAGCGGTACATCTGGAACGGGTCAGACAAATGTAATGTTCGTTGACGAAATAAATAAAAACTCTTTCTGATAAGGATTTGCAAGTACCTTTCACCTATATCAATATCTTTATAGCCAACTATCATTAATTCATCGCATATGCAAAATTTCTCTGTAATTTTAATCTTCGAAATCAAGACTATGGCTATTGATTGATGTCATATGTACCTCCATGTTCATGTCAAAAAAATTCTCAGTTCTCAAATATAAATAATACTCTTTTTTAACTTTTATAGTCCGCTTATTTCAAAGGCAAATAGTTCTATTAAGACTTCCTCATGCTCATTTTTGCATGTATGTTGTTCTAGTGAAGTCGAATTTATCTCTTATTTTCAGGTTCTCCTGATGTTTTCGTCCCGGATGGCGAAAGCATACCCGGCTATTTCGTTCCCAGCGATCCTCAGCAGCCCGAAATCTCCGCTATTGTTCATGGTGTATTACTCCCCTCAAAACCCGCTAGCCAAGCAACATTCTATCCTGATGACATGAACCAATTGGCCCACATTAACGACCTGTTGAGAGGAGCTTTCATGCCCGATGGTATGAACATGACCGGAGCCGTGAGTGGAATGATTGGCAGAGTTGATTCCTCCTTCTCAGTTGTACTGGATCGACCCCCAGTGGACTTTGCTTACACAGCTGACCACGAGAGGGCAGTGTATATTTGGGCACCCTTCTTACCTCCAGACAGTTGGCTTTCCCCTCCCATAGAAGAAGCAAAACCAGTAATCTCAGGTGCACGTGTGGGAGCTCTGGAAGACGATTTTGAGTTGACCGATGAAGAAGTGAAAGCGGAGCTGGCCAAAGAAAAGACGGCTACGACTGCGACTCTAACCCCAAAATCAGGCACAGTAGGAGGAGGAGGAGGAGGCGGAGGAGGAGGAGGAGGAACAGCAGCTAAAAAGAAACCAGGGGCAAAAAAAACCACCACAACTACTCCGAAACCAACAACTACTCCGACCACTGCAGCTCCCACAACTACTACTACTGCAAAGCCAGCACCAAAGGTTGCCGCATTTTTGCCAGGCATATTATTCCCCGGACTGCCCGGCTCCCAAGAAATTTTTGTTCCAAACAAGCAAGAAGTTCCCGGTATCATGATTCCCTCTGATCCTAATGTCAATCAAATTACTGGATACATTTCGGTTAATACCACTACAAATGCTTTGATGTTTCATGCCGAAACTACTACCGCACTCAAAAACTTGGAGCCTGGTGATGGAATGTTTATTCCCAGCGGCATTGCCCCAGGTCAAGGTTTGGTTGGCACATATTCAACAACAGATCCAGCGTTGGCCACATTCGCTCCTGATCCTCCAGGTAAAAGCTATTGGTACATTCAAGGGAAAAAAGAAAACACCGGAATTTGGACACCGATAAAACCACCACCAAAAGAAGCCAAAGACGAAACCCCAATCGTGTCTGTGAAAGAGAAAAAACCATTCTTACATGGAGTTGTAATTCCCGGTAAAGTACCAATATTCTTACCAGACGAAGGGTGCTCCGGTGAGTTTCATATGACTGGTAACACCATTGCTCATGGAACTTATTTTCCACCCAATGATGGGGAACCCTCATACTTTGTCCCGGACGCCGGGAATACTATTCCCAACAACACGGCAGGAACATTCTCCCCCACCTGTTTAATAGCACAAAAAAGCGTAAGTTTTGCTGCCACATTTATGGACCGACCCCCTGCTACTTTGATCATTAATCAACCCATGGTCACAGTCTGGACAAACATGAGAATGAAAAAAACCACCTCTATTGCGTCCAACGTGATGATGAAATCCCACAAAGACGCTCAAATTTACGATCCAGTAGATATCATGGACGGCAATTTTGGCTTCCGTACCGGTGGAGATGGTCTTGCAGGACTCAAAGATCCAAATTGCCCAGCGTTCCAAGAATATATAGAATCCTTAAACAAAAAAGATGAAAGCATTACTCACAGCAATCAAATCCTCATCATGGATGATAAAAGCAATACTAAACCTGACGTAGTCGCTGCCGTCAAAACTGTCAAAGAATATTTCAAGACTAAAACTTTCATCTCTTTAAAAGAGTACCACGAATACATTGAATCAAACTACCAAATAAAACATACTAAAGTTGGGGAGGACAGGATAGAGGTGGGAGTATCCCAAGCCACTTTGAAATATGTGAAGAAGAAGAAACTGAAACGATTGAAAATTAATATCAATACTGATACTAAAGCTGATGCTTCAGGCGCATCTGGTGCCGGTAAAGGTGGAGCTGCAGCAGGCAAAGCTACCAGTGGAGTTAGTGCATCATATGGTGGGAAGGATTGCAAAGGATTTGATACTAGTGCCAAAGCGGCCGCTAAAGCAGTAAATGGGAGCAAAGCGGATTCCACAGCACATGCATTGAATGGTGGTCATGCGGCTGCAGTGTCGGATGCAAAAGATGGGAGCAATGCCAAAGCGAATGCTAATGTGAAAGAAGGTGGTAACGCCAATGCTCTGTCTTTGGCCGCCAAAGGCGGCAATTCCACTTCTAACGCGAATGCAGAACATGGCGCAAATGCTAATGCGGTTTCCAAGAATTTGAATGGTACTAGTACTGCCGCTCGAGCAAATGCCACCCAGGAAAAGAAAGAAGATGATCCCTGTGGGGCTCTTGGGTTACCGGATACTATCAATGTGGAATCTCATGCGGAAGCGCATGCAGATGGAAATGGAACCGGGGGTTCCACGGCTTCTTCCACGACTAATGTCAAGATTGACATGGCTGGGATTGTGTCCAAGTTGATGGCCCAGATTGACGCGGAGGATTTGGGAGGGGAGGATGAGGAGGAGAGAGTTATCAGTATTAATGTGAATTCAGCTTCTTCGGCTGGTGCACAGGCAGGACGGACTTTTGGAGGTGAGGGTCATGTGTTTTTAATTTTCACTTTGTTGAAAGAGATCGGCAGATTTTTGTGGGTCCTTTGTTCAGCGTATATCAATGTACATGCATTTTATGAATATTTAAATATGAATTCGATTAGTCAAACAGATTGTTTATTTTATTTTATGCTGAATTTACGTATGTACAGATGATGCAACATGGCAGGAGCCATACCAAGCAGAAACAATTTTCAACCTGCATAACTATCAAGGGCGCGCAATGACGGGTCTCAATCAACTGATGTTTATGATCAATAAAGGTGAAAACTAGACATGAAATACTGTCAATACTAAAAAAATGGCGAAAATTTTGGCGAAATCTAAAAGTATACGTGTATGTGGGCCTACAGGTTGGAAAACGGAATTTAGACCAATCAAAAAAGGAATCATCACAGATGAGATTGACGAGTTCTATGGCCTTGGCAGTTGTATTGGTGAAACTCCAAAATTGAAAGATTTAGATTCTAGAGACCCGAATGCAGTGATTGATTTCTACTTGAAAGTAATGAGAAATGATTGCAGTGACAAAACTAAGTTAAGAATCGTTAAACTATTTAATGACGGGCTCGTTAACTTTGACGATAACGTTAAAACCATTCAGTTCACTCCGAAGGATCCAGATTTGTAAGTTGATTTAAAGAAAAAGAAATCAATCTTTTTGCTGGAGTAAGTTGAGATTTCTGTTCATTTTTTACAGACAACACCCCAAACTGGGTGAATCAACACTGAAAAGATTATATATGGCCAACGAACTGGAGAGTTTCACCACTACCTACTACCATAGAAAATTCTCGAATAAAAAGAGTGGATCCGCATTGAACTCCAAGAGTGTTCAATTTCTCAGTGAATTCACTCTGAAATTCATTGAGTTGGCGATGCAAAAGTCACCAACACATTCTATTCGTCTCATTAGAAACTTGCTGACCAGTCTGAGGACGATTATGACGAAATTGCATTACGACAGTGTGCAATTAAATTTGTGTCCTCAAGACTGTGCGCAAGACAAGACAATAAATCATAATGATAGGGTAGAGCTCATGTCCTTATTGCAGTTTGCAGTCCATGGGCTTGGCCCAGTGTTTCATAAAGGGGCTGATATAACTGCAACGTATGATGCCTTTTTCAAGCGAAATCGTGAAGCCATACAAGAACGACTGAGGCTGTATTCTCTAGAATTCCCTAACTCCTCGTCTCAAAGATAAACAATCAGTAGAAGTGTGAACAATGGACAGTCTTTTTACTAACTGAACAATTCGTTCTCAATGGATTTTATTTTTGACTGCCTACGTCCTCTATAGGACATGATTATGGGAAATGTGATCAAAAATTACTATTACTGCGACTGACTGACTGGCGACAATTTAATATCATTTTTTTGACATTTCTAGTGAAAAAAACATAAGTTTTATAATGTTATTTGATGAAACTATAAAAGTTTAAATGCGCAATAAAAGAAATCTTACGATGGTGACTATGACTTTTATTACAATTTTCTGTAATTACCCCTTCATCAAGTTTGTATAGGATACTGGGATGAAATTTCAGATAAGTAGGTTTACTTTTGGGGTTATTATTCAGTGCATTAGGGCAAAGTTAATGCGTTCGCATTTAGTAACATTTAACATTGAATTGCAGTTTATGTTTTCACTGTTATTATTTGGTTTTGGACTGTGCGCACTATTCTTTTGGATTCTTTACATTTTACATTGGGCTATTTCTGCTCATTACGTAATGGAACTGAAATGCAATATGGTGAATGCCTAAAATGATTTGAATTCAAATTCGAATGCAATTAGTAGAATACATGAGACATGTAGCTTTAAAATTCAAAGTTATAAGCCATTTCGATGCATGCAAATGATATTTTTAACTTGTAGATCTTTATTAGTTAGTATACGTTACTTTAAAACGATGACATATCCTATTCACATATAGTATTATATGTAATAGTAATGTAGTATAAAGTAATTCATTGACATTTCATTGCCCATTCTATAAGAATAACCTTTGAATACTGCAATAATGATAGCACTTTTTTGCTTTGTATCAAGAAAAGAGCAGTTTCATTTTACAGCATGATTACTTTTAGGCTCCCATAACATGTATCAAATCACAGAAAATTTGGGTAAGAACAATGGAAAAAGCTCCATTAATAAACCATTACGTTATAGTTTGTTGAAAAATGTCGTTATTCTAGGATTCAAATAAAGTGACTAAAAATAGTTAAAAATTAGGTATATTGTTAAGGGTATCAGTTTTTTAAAACGCAAACAAAGTTGCAATTAATACGAACCCGGAAAGCAATCCATAACAATTTCCAAGTATCAGCGCCGATTCATAATGCTTATTGTATTCAATACTTTGTGACTTCCTTGTTTACAGCAGCAACTCCCAGGAATTTTAATCTTCCAGGTAATATATAACCCCAAGCTCATTCTAGTCGTCCACATTGTTGTCTACTCTACTAAACAATTGCATTCATTACTTGGTCCAAAAAAAACTTCACCAGTCTTCAACAGGGCACAATAATTTGATCCTGGATCGCAGCAGCAATACATGTACGCACAAGCGCTCGTCATAAAAACTTTTGTATATTTTGTTAAAGATGGCTGCACAACTTTCACTCGTCATGCTGATGTCACAATGACGTTTTTACCAGTCCATTCAAATTTTACGGCGTTTGGACAAACATCTAATGACGATGAGCATACTAGAGTTCCTAGCTCCAAAAACCCTTCTCATCCAACATGCAAGTTACATATATTTCATGTAATGACAATCTGACACTTTGGAGGCCAACTGATACAGCTTGTTAAAGTGAATTGGCCATTTATATTTCTTCCGGGACTGTAACCAGTGGAACCCATCCTATTCAATTGGTTTTTATAATATGGCGGAACTGCATATAACCACGGGGAACAATGACCTGACCCAAAAATTTAGCCATCTCCATATGAACTAGCTAACTATACTCCTGATTCCTTTCCAGGTTACCCCCATTGTTAATGGCCCATAGTCCATACATAATGCACACACAGGCACCTACATATGTATTAGTTATTATGCTGAGGAAACTAAACAACTAGTATTTAGTTGGTTAGTTAGTTAGCCCTAGCCTCAATTATTGTAAGTTCTTCGAAACAGTGGCCCATTATAAAGTTTTCAAGACAATGGGAGATAAAAAGTTTACAAAACAATAAGGCTATAATAGGTAAAGATTCCACTAGTTGGCCTTGCATTTTATCCTTTTGTACCTCTTTGGTTTGTTCATAGAGCTCCGAGAGTTCGTCATGAGCAGATCAAGTTTTGTCGTGTTGGCCCTTGTGGCTATTGCCAGTGTCTCCGGACGTCCAAAAGGAAATAAGCGCTCAGCTGACGACGTATCCTCAGTCCTTTCCCAACAAGTCAAGGGCATCCCTGTGTCCCATTTTGCCAATGATCCCGTGCTTATCCAAAAAGTTGACCGAGTGAACTCCATCACAACCTACAATGTCCCTGTAGACAATACTACCTCTGTGTACGAACGTCAAACTTCCGATGCAGGTCAAGAGGTCATCGTCTTAACTTCTGAGGAGGACAAACTCCAAGTGAAGAATGAGAAGAAACGATATGTTGTCTTGCGTTTGAAACCTGGTGATCAAAGACCAGCCGTCTACTATGTAGCCTACGCTTACATCAGGTACGGCATTCCTTTTAGTAACTAACTAACTTATACGCAGGTTTAGTACCCAACCCGAATTTTTTTCAGCTTGGCTAGTTGAATTGTTGAGTGAATTTCAATGATGAAAAATTTTCTCCTGTCTATATATTTATATGACCTAACTTGCAACTATAGCTACAACTAAAACTTTTGCTCTACTTCGTAAAGAGATGCATCATCCAAAGACAAGGATGTTGTCACCATTGGTGGAGAAAAGAAATACATTGAATGGGACTCATGGGACTACCGTGGACCTGGAAGGGAACGTTTCACAACCTTCGGATATGCTAACTGTGCTCCTTCCTCCATTGTCCCATGTGGTGCTCCATCTGGAGTCCCATCTTTCCCAGTTACCCAGAAATGGCAACCCAAATCCCAATACTTGTCGAACCCACCAGACATCCCTGTACCCAAAGTTGTTATCGAGGGTGGAGATGCTAATGATAACTTTGACTTCTTTGGAGATTTGGAGGCAAGGAAGGAAGGCTCTGGCCGTTCTTTGACTGCCCCTGGACCCAGTGCAATGGGATTGGACAGTGCTGAAGTTATGGGACCACCTGCAGGTGCCATCCCCAACTTTGCTGGAGGAAACTACCAAGGACAATGGAGCCAAACATATCAAAGCAGTTACACCAAGAAGTCCTCATGGAGCAGTACTATGCAATATCAAGGCCAAGGAGGTGGTGGTGGTGGTGGTGGATCTTGGAACGGAGGTGCTGGTGGTATGAGTGGTAGCGCTGGAGGTGCTGGTGGCGGTGGATGGGGAGGTGCTGGTGGATCTGCCTCCGCTAACTCTGCTGCAAATGCCAATGCAGGAGGTAATAAGCGCTCGTAAAAATTGACGCGCGCTAACAACTGAAATCCTATTAAATAGTGACTTACGTGGATAGTAGATAGTAGCTATTGTTTGTTCCAAGGATGAATAATTTAATGAGTTCAATTAAATAATATTGCAGCTGGTGGAAGTGCCAGTGCTAACTCTGCTGCAAATGCTAACGCTGGAGGTAACAATAATAATAATAATAATAATAATAATAATATAAGATTAACCATTTCAAACATGTTTTTCATAATTGTTGATGAATTACTAATAATGGCATTTAAAAAAATGTAGCTGGTGGAAGTGCCAGTGCTAACTCTGCTGCTAATGCCAATGCTGGGGGTAATAATAATATGAGAATAGCCATTTAATATTTTTTCATGTTGAGTTTGAAAAAGAAAACTCAATTATTATATTTCATATGTAGCTGGAGGAAACGCCGATGCAGCCTCTCAAGCCAACGCAAATGCTGGAGGTAAAAATAACCTATTTGATCATTTGCTATGAAAGTTTTGGAGAAACTGAGAATTAAAGACTAAACTTTAGTATGATTTCTGATATAGCTGGTGGATATGCTAACGCCGATTCTGCGGCTAATGCTAATGCTGGAGGCAAGTGGATGCTATTAACTTTATGCAGCAGTGTTATCCTGTTATCCATGTATATTCTTTAAAAGAAATTGAAATTGGTTGAAATAAAAAATAACGCGGGGGAAATATTTTATTCACAGCCGGAGGATCTGCCAGTGCTAACTCTGGTGCCAATGCCAATGCTGGAGGTTAATGAACTAAACAACAACTAATAACTATGCGCTGCAATATTTTTGGTTTAAAAGATAACAGGAAACTAATTAATAACTTTTTAATTTACTTACTATAGCTGGAGGATCTGCCAGCGCTAACTCTGCTGCCAACGCCAATGCTGGAGGTTAATGAACTAAACAACAACTAATAACTATGCGCTGCAATATTTTTGGTTTAAAAGATAACAGGAAACTAATTAATAACTTTTTAATTTACTTACTATAGCTGGAGGATCTGCCAGCGCTAACTCTGCTGCCAACGCCAATGCTGGAGGTTAATGAACTAAACAACAGCTAATAACTATGCGCTGCAATATTTTTGGTTTAAAAGATAACAGGAAACTAATTAATAACTTTTTAATTTACTTACTATAGCTGGAGGATCTGCCAGTGCTAACTCTGGTGCCAACGCCAATGCTGGAGGTTAATAGACTAAACAACAACTAATAACTATGCGCTGCAACATTTTTGGTTTAAAAGATAACAGGAAACTATTTAATAACTTTTTAATTTACTTACTATAGCTGGAGGATCTGCCAGCGCTAACTCTGCTGCCAACGCCAATGCTGGAGGTTATTGGACTAAACAACAACTAATAACTATGCGCTGCAACATTTTTGGTTTAAAAGCTAGCAGGAAACTAATCAATAACTTTTTAATTTACTTACTACAGCCGGAGGATCTGCCAGTGCTAACTCTGGTGCCAATGCCAATGCTGGAGGTTAATGAACTAAACAACAACTAATAACTATGCGCTGCAACATTTTTGGTTTAAAAGCTAACAGGAAACTAATTAATAACGTTTTAATTTATTTACTATAGCTGGAGGAACTGCCAGTGCTAACTCTGCTGCCAACGCCAATGCTGGAGGTTAATGGACTAAACAACAACTAATAACTATGTGCTGTTATATTATTAGTTTAAAGGCTAACAGGAAAGTAATCCATAACTTTTTAATTTACTTACTATAGCTGGAGGAACTGCCAATGCTAACTCTGCTGCTAATGCCAATGCTGGAGGTATGCAAATATCAAATGACATCACCTGAATGCACTTTCTTAAACTATTGAATTTATTAATTCTTTTCTAAAGCTGGAGGATATGCCAATGCCGGAGCGGCCGCTAATGCCAATGCCGGAGCTTCCGCCGGTGCTGGTAAGATTTTGAGACATAAAAAACCGAAGACTAATAAATGAGTAAAATATGAAATAATAAATATTATAATTGAAATAACTACTTTTATTATTTCAGGTGGTGCCGCATCTGGTGGAGCAGGAGCCGGTGGAGCCGGTGGAGCCGGTGGAGCAGGAGCCGGTGGAGCAGGAGCCGGTGGAGCAGGAGCCGGTGGAGCCGGAGCCGGTGGTGCTGCATCTGGTGGCGCCGGAGGAGCATCTAAAGGAAAAGCTGACGCTATTGCCAACGCTAAAGGTGAAAAGGGTCATGTTGCCGCTAACGCCGTATCTAAGACTGGAAACTCCATCGCGAACGCTATCAATGGTACCACTGCCGCAGCTACCGCTCTCACTAAGGGAGACGGTGATGCTAAAGCCAATTCCGAGACTTACGGAGAAGGTGGTGCTCGTTCCAACTCTATGGCCCAAGGAAAAGGAAAGGCTACTTCCAATGCTATCTCTAAGGGAACTGGCGCTGCAGCTTCCAATGCCATGGCTGCCGGTGGTGGTGATGCTGACGGTAACGCTTATGCTGCTGGAGGTGGTGGAGCCTCATCCAACTCTGTTGCCATGAAGGGAGGTGCTTCCAAATCATCTGCTGTTGCTTTGAAGGGAGGAGCTGCCAAATCCAGTGCTACTGCAAAGGGAGGCGGTATGGCCAAATCCAACTCTATGGCTAAGGGAGGCGGCTCTGCTCAATCATTGGCTAACGCACAAGGAGGTGGTGATGCTTTGTCGAATGCTTTGACTGCCGGAGGTGGCAATGCTCATGCTATCTCTAATGCTGATGGTGGTGGCAATTCTCTTGCCAATTCCATGACATCTGGTGGTGGAACTGCTCAATCCGATGCCGTGGCTACTCATGCCGGTGATGCCACAGCCAATGCTATTGCTGATGGAGAAGAAGGAGAAGGTCAGTTTTTACGCCTATTCCATACGACTCAACATTGAGAATAATTCTTGAATGTAAGACTAATCATGCGATGTTTTCTAATTCCAATTCCTATAGGTATGTCTCCTGATGATATTGACAAGATGATGGCTGATGCTATGGGTGCAAGTCTTTTCGGTGGTGTCGGTCGTACCTTCAGCAACACCGGTAGAAAAAAATTTCAGTTTATTTGCATGAAAAAAAGTATTGAAGTAGTCATGCCTGTACTTTATGAATTGCTGTTTATGTTTTTAGCCGAACCAGCTCCTGAATCATACGTTCCTGGGTGGAAAACTCAAGGAGGCAAAGTTTCTGCAAACTCCACCATCAACTTGGAAAACAACGGTTTCTACGGTTTGGGACCATGCCCAGCTACCAAGGTTGCTTATGCTGACTTACAAAAAGCTTCATCTGAAGATGAAATCATTGATTTCTACATGAAACTCTTGAGAACTCACTGCCTCGACAAAGAAAAGTCTTTCATCAAGAACTTGATCAAGAACGGAGTAATCAAAGTTGATACCGGTGCTAAAGTCATCAATGTAAACACCAAGAATCCTCTCATGTAAGAAAATGTTTATAATAGTCTAAAAAGTTTTCTCTAAAGATGGCTATTCATATTTTTTTCGCATTTGTTTGCATTCAGCTCCCAAAAGAAAATCACCAACTTCCAAGCTGATGAGCTCTATTTCGGATTCGAGCTCTGCGTTTTCTCCAACAAATATAACCGTGAAGGTGGTAAATTTAAGAGTGCCACCTCCCACTCCCCAGACAAGGTTCCAATTTCCGCCGGTGTTCGTTTCCTGGTAGAGATGATTATGCATGGAATTCAAAAGGCTCATGAAAATGTGCCAGCCCATGCCATCAGGATGGTTAGGAATACATTGAATGTTGTCAAGACTGTTTACGCAAAATTATTGCAAGATTTCGACGTTCTCGAGGGATGCGCTGAGTGCGAGTCAGATAAATTCATCAATATTAATGATAGAAATGAAGTCATGGCCGCCATGGAGTTCATCATTAAGGGGCTATCCCCATGGGCCAAGGCTGGTGCCACTGGCTCAGTCACTGAATCTTTCGAAAAATTCTTCGCCGACAACAAGGGTGTCATTGAGACTAGAGTAAGCACATTCAGTGCAAAATAGTTTAGTCCTAAAAACATCCTATTTTCTATTTGTTCACATCTTCTCTCCCATTAGCTGTACACGCATTAAGACTCTTTTAAGAATGTAATAAAAGGATAAAAAACTGAAAGAAAGAATAAATATAAAATTGGCTTCGATATAAACAATAAATCTTTATGCCAGTAGTCCCAAAATATTTTGCTCAACGCTGGTCATTTTTTCGTAATATGCGCAGTAGCGTCCCCCGCAATTGACGTGAGCACATGAAATAAATGAACTCAAATAGGGACAATAATAGTATGCAGCATAAAAATTAGTTTGTACATGTGCACTAAACTCATTTAACAAATTGAACATAAAATATTTTATTGACAGCACATATTGCCAGTACAATAAATTTTGTACCAAAATAAATCGATAACAATAATTGTTAAAATTGCAACATAGCAAAGTCATCCAACAAATAAAATGTATCAAAAGTATTTGGACATTTCCATTTGCGTCCGTCAAACATTACACTTACTCAGCTTTGGCTTCCATTGCGGAGACTACAGTAGGCTCCTTTTTTTCCATCTCCATTTCAGCAGTGGCCATAGGCATAACTTCAGGGGTAGTTTCCATAGGCATAGCTTCAGGGGCAACTGGAATAGGCATGGTTTGAGGCTTCATTTCTGACTCTTTAGTGCCATCTACTGACACAACTCCAAGTCCTGTTCCTCCGGAACTAGTTGAGGCCTGTCCACCGACAAAAGTTCCACTTCCAGTTACGCCAGCAGTAGCACCAGACCTGTGATGCAAAAACAAAATATGAATGAGAATCTTCAAGAATAATATTTTCCATTATCCCGTACTACATAACTGCTTTCAACCATGTAAAAGTTACTTACCCGGAATATCCGTATCCGCCAGTATTGGAATACTGGCCAGCAGAAAGGCCGCCTGAGTTAGCATAAATATAGTTACCATCGCTATCATAAGCTCCACCATTATTGCTAGCTCCGGATGAAGCAGTAACTTGTAGAGTGGCTCCGTTGCCTGAAATTTCCAGCAGTTAGAGGTTAGAGATATTCAAACACAAATATTGCTATACAAAGAATACAACATTTTCTCTATGAAAAATGCGCTGATTAACTTACCAATAGCAACACCAGTAGCCTGGCTAGAAGATCCTCCAGTTCCAACTCCCAAAGCATCATTGCCTTTACTGACACCATCAGTGATAGTAATTCCACCTCCATATCCATAAGAATCTGAATTTGTTCCTGCAATAACTACGTTCCCACTCCCACCAGCACTTCCTGCTCCAAGGGAACTAAAGACAGAAAAAACGATTTTTTATCACTATACATTTGTATATACCACAAGATTAAGCTTGATAAAAGTTTTTGTTAACTTACGATCCGGATCCATATGCACCACTGCTTTGAAAATTTCCAATTTGAATTCCACCAACTCCAACACTGCCATACTGATTTTGATTTTGATAAGCACCGCCATGACTGTTGGATATGGCTACAGACGTAGCCCCTGCATTGGCGTTTTGACCTACAAAACCAAAATACCGAATTGTTATACATTATTCGGACCCATGCATAATTCTGCGGTTAATAAGTAAGGAAATAAGTCAGGTTTAGTTAGAATAGTTGGGCATACCGGCTGCAATAACTCCAGCCCCAGACGAAGCACCACTTGATCCACTTCCAATTGCAATGTCTTCTTTCTTAATCCCATCTGTTACAGTGCCTCCTCCTGCTCCAGCGGCTCCCGTATTAGCAATTCCGGAAACCAAGTTACCTTGTCCACCAGAGACAGCTCCAGCATTGGAACTACGTGAAAATTTACAGAAACATTTGTAGAATTCATTATACACTCACCTTTCCAGGTGCATATTTATGCATGCATGCAATTTTAGACTTTATACTAAAATTATTTAGAATTTTGAACTTACTTAGAACCACCGTTTGCTGCACTGCCTGCATACTGAATCAGAGAAGCGCCATTACTGTTCACATTAAGAGAGCTCCCTTCATATTGGTTTGCACTACCACCTTGATTGGTTGTAGCGCTAGAAGCTGTATAGCCGCTCCCAGGTTGGCCTAATCCTGTTACAGATTTAATAATAAATTCAAGATTCATTTTTCTCTTAGATTTGAAAGGAATTGTGTCCAGTTTGAAAATTAAATATGATGCAAAATTAATTTTCACCTATAACGGTAATCCCAGCCTCGCCCACAGCAATACTGGATCCACCTCCACTAGCCGTATCCTCTTTTTTGGGTTCTTCTGTTTCTCGTTTTTGCCCTGAAAATATACAAAAAGAATTAAAATTTAATTTTAAAAAACAATAATTTGACCGGGGGTTGAAAAAAAAAGAGAAAATTTGAACTCACGAATACTGGCACCATTAGTCAAAGCAATGACAAGGAACAAACTGAGTAAAGTTTTACAAAACATTTTGAAATTTGATTTACTTGATTTTCACTTGGAAAGAGTTTACAAGCAAATGATAATGAACTCTGAATTGTCCGTCTCTTTTATAAGGGCATTAAAATTAGTACTTTTGGACTTAAATTTAGATCGTATGCGAGAACACATCTGTCTAGTTTTATGAACAAGGCATTTTTGTCTGTTTTAGATTAGGCAACAATAGAATATGTGTGACTAAAATGACATATTCACGTGTGGATTGTGTAAAAGTAAACCTTGCTGGAGACAAGAAGAATACGTTGACTGTTCTTTCATGCAGCACCGACGGGATTAAGTCGAGAACAACGTTTTTCTCACAATTTTTATTTATTTCAGCGTCAGCCACTCCTTTAAAAATAAATGGTACCTGATGACTCAGGGGGTCTTAAATGCTTTAAGGTTCATGTTCAGTTGAAGGGATAATGACCATATGGACCTAACTGTGGAATTTAAGTAACCTCTGTGCTTTGCAATGTTCAATATTACGCCCACTTTATAAGCAGTGCTATGATCTATAGGACAATAGTTACTGCAAAATGAACTTAAATATCATGAACGATTTTAAATAAATATTTTGAGTTGTCTATAAAACACTGATAAGGGCATGCCCAAAATGTATCTAAAATGACATGCATGCAATGAGTAAGAAAGCCTGTGTGAGAAAACAACTATTCCAGAAAGATGGTAAGCGAAGGAATCATGAGTTTACCTACAATGAGACTATTGTACGCAATAGGCTGATTGTTACATCCTATAACAAGTGAACACAAATTAAACGCTTTACTGAATTTTGATAGTTTATATGACACCAAAAATCGCTATGTCCTTGTACGCCTGGAACAGTGACAATATAAACAGCACTATGATAAAATCCGATAACGAGATTGCCAATTCGCCATTCCATGTATATATACAGCACCTCAGACCTGGTGTGGTGTGCAAAATGAAAACCTTTATATTTTAAATCAATAAATGTATCGTACACCTTCACGAAAGCGTTTTATAGAAGAATATTTATTTCACATCAAGTTTCATTATGCCCAAATATTCCATAAAATAGTTCAAGGGAAGGGACAATCTAATGATACAAAAGCGCAGTATTTTCAAAAAATACCTAGTTATTACTATACAAAGGCAATAAATGTATCATATTTATATTCATATAAATAGTATTAAAAGTATCTATTTACTAAAAGGTCTACCATAATAATATATTTCTAACAAAATGAGATTATTGTAAAGGTAACTAATTTGAGACTGCCTCCTTCTCGATAGGGATTTCTTTAGGAGCTTTCTTTTCTGCCTCAATTTGCATAAGTGGAGCTTCAATACTCAAAACCCCTTGAGGAGTAAACAATGATTTCAAACCCTCAATTTTCACATTATCCGGCAAAGTAAACTGCCGTGTCACTTCTTGGTACATCCTAGAAGCTCCATCTTCCGACTTTTTCTCAAACTTTGCATGAATCGTAACAGTCTTATCCTTCAGCGTAACTTTAACATCCTCGGGGGCAAAGTCCGTCCCCAAGTCCATTTTCAACAAGTAGTTCTTGCCATCCTCTGATTCTGCTTCAATAGCTGGTACATATCGATTTCCTCCATCGTTAACCATAGGTAAAAATCCACGGTGAAAGAATGGGAACTCATTCTTAAAGTCCCGGAAGATTGAATTCATCTCTCTTTCCATCCTGTTGAATGTGCGATCCACATCTCTCAGTCCAAAGTCGGATGGCATCAGCCAATTATTTCGTCGGGAGAAAAAGTTGCGATTCTGTGTCCCATTTCGCATACAGGCTCTTGCAGCCACAGGAGTCACAGCATACCTTATGTGGTGCATGATGATAGACGCAATCTGCAAAATGAATTGAATTAAGAAAAACTAATTCAACCAGACAGTATTTACCAAATGATTCTTTTTTTGAAATGATTAGTAAAATTCTTACCTATGCAAAACCAATAATTCAAAAAGATCCCAACACTAAATAGTTCTGATATACGCAACAACGATAAACTGCACTTCACAAAACGTTGAAATGACACTCAGTAATGGTTTTCAACAACAACTATTCTTGTTTATATTTCGTTTTCTCTGTTTAAAATATTTACACGAACTTGTATCTCCACCAGATTCATTTGGACAATGATGGAATCTCCAAGCGCATCGGGTATTTATACCATGAAGTTTGCTGTTTCTAGAATGATGTGCTATGCACTAGTAAATTGCATCATGTACGTTCACTAGACACACTGGATACGTGATTCACGAAACGTATGTAATATTCTGGAACAGATTCGTACATCGAGAAATCCCGAATTGCCCTCGACAATAAATGCAAGTAAACAAAGGTTATAAAGCTTTAGCTTTTAACATTCGTCGCCGAGTAAATGGAAGTGAACCAATGAAAATTTAGAAGGTTATTAAGTCCGATAAAAACATACTCACAATGCGGTATAAGGTGAGCTTAAAAGTAGCCCACTAGTTTTGGTACGTCCAATGCTTTTTGCCATTTTCAAGTTCATATCCCAAAATACTACTTCACGAAGCTGTGAGCGCAAGTGTGCATATGATATTTATAACATAGCTGGATCATCTGTTGGGCGCAAGACTTGACACAGCTATTCGGATGGAGTGAATTTATTGGAGAAATCAGACTCCATAAATTTGATTAAAATTAGATAAAATCGTCATTAGAGTGAAATGGATTCGAATTGAGTTGCACACAATTCCTAGAATGTATCTTGGGCGGGATACCTAGGCATTATTTCTGCAATTTTGACATTTCGGATTTTCAGTCTTTGGATATATGGATGGATGCCCAAGGGATTTCTCATGGCTCATCAAGAACTCTAGAAATTGGTTCGATGAGTAGTGCATTCCTGCCTTACAGAGTGAGTTTCGAGGGATTGATGGGGAGTTGGGGTTCATTAGTTTGGGGTAAAGACATTATTGAGGGCTTGTTTTTGTTTTGTAGTCTCTGACAGTACTGACGAATTTGCAAAGAGGAAATGTGAAGACTACGACACCCGACCATGAGCTAGTGAAAGCTTCGAATGGAAGTGCGGAGATCTCATGGCTTCATGAAAAGTCGAGGAATGGAATTTTGAGTGATGAGGATTTGAAGGGGAAAGGTAAAATGACGACAGTAACAGTACAGAGAAGTGGAGTAGATTTTAATTAGACGTGCAACTCAAGTTCGTCGTACTTATTGAAACTTCTTTTGGATTTCGAGTATATTCACTATTTACTGAACTTGAGGCGTACTGAACTGGCGAAGTCCGTTTGTGTCCAAATTAATCCTAAAGTGGTTAAAAAAAGCAACATAAACAATAATCATTATGTATCTAAAGTACCAATCCAAAATATTTTCGCAGCATTGACAGCATGAAAAAATTTAATATGGAAAACATGGATAGAACAAAATGGAAAGGGGGGTGTCAGTTATGAAATTTTTGCGTGTTGATTTCCATAATGATTGTTCAAAATTGGTTCTTCATTGGGGATCAAAATTTCAGTTTGTGCAAATTCTTCCACCTCAACACCGGGACCTAATATTTCGGATTCTTGATAAAGATTTTAGGGGGATTCAAGCTAATTGAGCGCAAAGCAACCAATTACTTTTTTGATGAATGCATAATAATATTATTAGGATGTAGAGAATACGGAGCTATATAGAATTGTCATTTGTTAACTCTTAACTCCAAAATATCAACTTAAAACTTGAATAGCTGAAAAACGTACACAGAACTCAGCTGAATGTTTTTTAACAGGTATAGAAGAACTGAATAAAAGGAACGACTCGGGGAAAACTGCCTTAATGATAGCAAGCTCCAATGGGCACCTAAAAACGGTACAATTACTGCTAGATCGGGGAGCATCAGTTGATTTTCGAGGACTCAAAGACGAAACGGCCCTCATGTACGCAGCCGCAAGGGGACGAGTCGAAGTGATCTCATATCTTATCTCCAGAGGGGCGGACATAGAAGCAGAAGATGATAATGGAAATACTCCAGTCATGTTTGCAGTGTTTACGGACCATCCAGAAGCAGTGAAAATCCTGCTATCCAGCGGGGCTTCATTGCTAAAAAGAAATCATGACGACGAATCACCACTAGAGATTGCTGTTAATAAGTGTAACAAAACGGTTCAGCACGTTATAGAAAACTTTATTGAATCTGTCATGCACTCCAGGCTTTCCTGATGTCATTTTTCATTTCATTCTGTCAAAAGAACTGTATATATTCATGATCAATCACTATTATCGTTTCGTTTTCCTCACCGCCTGAAAATTTTTCTTTCACTATTCCGGCTGGATGATTGTCGACGCATTAATTTTTACTGCATGCGATAATATACTACAATGGAATTATGGATATGTGATCATTTTTAATCTAACGTTGAATATTTCATGCTTATCGATATGTCTATCGTGTCTCATTCGGACATGGAGTATTTTATATATACAATCGAATGACAAATAAAAAAGATGTGGGATTCCGGAACTCAAATGTTTCGTTTAGACAGACCAAACTACAACGAATGTTTCCCTGTGCCATGCAAAATTCTGTTTAGCAAGCACCATAAGAGATAATTGTCTTTTTCATGCTTTGGTTTAATAATTTGGTGCCATCCTGAAACTATTTATAAAAATTCATGAAGCATTGCTCAAGTTCACATGAATTGTTTGATTTTTTATGCAATGTGCCCCAATACCACATTAATTTTCTCTTTCTGCTTAAGAATGGGTAGGACTGGCACTGTTCTCTGTGACGTTTCCAACATAGTACAGAAGTTGGAGTCATCTGTATCTCCAACATGTAAGGCTTGTAAGGTTTTACTCTCAGGAAGGGTTTCAAAGTTTCATCATTGATCATCCAATCCAACGATATACCTGATTATATCATCAAACTTTTTCTACTGATGCTCGTAATCGTAATAAGGCAACCTCATACACATATTACATAAACTACCTGACAATATACTCCAGTTGACCAAACACCTGAGAGTCACCTACATATACTCACCGATCAATCATAGGCAAACACTGTAGGTAACTCACTAACTAAACTACTACTGTCTTACTAAACAAAGCGCAAAGACCTGGAATGGGGAATGGTCAATACAAGGTGCTTGCTAGTTATAATATTTGTACCCACAGCGTAAAATACTACATCTAACATCTCGCAAAGATGTATTCCATCCATTCCATGTAGCTAGAACCAAGTATGATCTAAAAGTAGACGGAGGACAGCCAGTTAACTACATACTTACTACATTGTTTGAGGACCCTCTTTTTGTCCGCTCTCCATCTGACTGGCTATGAATTGCCCTATTTCCATCATAAGGACATAAGCAAGCAAAAAGAGCCAAAAAGTAGTGAGAGAGAGGAGTGACTATCTAAAGCACCACTATACATAGCCCGCTGTTGGTCTTGGTTTCCCATGCACACTACACAAAGGAGCATGACAAACAGGACGTCAGGGACAAGAGGGAACCATGAGCCAGCCATGGTAGGGATGGAGAATAGAGGCAACCGTAGATTTCGTCGTCACCTGCGGTACATTTCAAATCCACAGTGTAGACCAAGTTGTAGGACTTATGTGAGATGCTTATAGACTGACTGACTCACTATAACTCTGCTGGCCCGACTGTCTATGCCTATGACTGGACTGGTTAGTTCGTTCATATGACGTGACTTGACAATGACACCATTGGCATAGCCATTTCCTCTCACAGCTCCAACTTCAAACAAGGCAAACTAGAGCTTGCGCCATCATCATTATACGCAGTCAGTCAGTGTGGTTCATTTTCGTCTTCAACGCCAATTCCAGAATTCGATCCCTTGAGCTTTTGTGGATTTTGAAATTGAATCAGTGGAAGACAACTAATAATTTGGAGATCACAGGTAATTATGTTGGAGTTGTCTTTTAGTTTGTTTGGTAATTGAGAAATTGAGTTTTTGGTTACCTTTGGCTCATTGACGAGTTGGTGTTTTTGTTGGATTTGTATACATCGAATGAAGTCATTGTTTGTAAGAGAAAATGGAAACGGCAAAGCGGAACGGAGACAACGACAGTGATTTTGGGTCCGTTTATAAGACGAAGTGAAATCCAAACGGTCTTAAATAAAGTTCAATAATTTTTTATTATAAATACCTGTTGTTTGGTAAACCAAACATCGAGTTTTCGAAACACTTGATACAAATACTATCCTATATACCTTGGATAATCCATAAACAAGAACTTAGAGGTATTATCACAATAAATAACAAAATCGTTCTTTAAATCAAGTAGCAAAGCAACTAATTGGGCAAGCTAATAAATATCAAGATTAATTGGCGAATAAATTTTTAAACTGTTCAACTTAAATTTAATCACGTTTATACTTTATAAAGCCTGAAATTAATCTGAATTTCTTACCAACAAAGTTGTTACACTGACTCTTTCAATCAAGAATTCAAGAGACTTCTTGCGGCATACGTGACGTGAAGTAAGCAAAAGTCGTGTTGGTGTCGTTAAACCTGCACATTGCATATTCTTGTGCAAAATTAATTTTCGGTTCATGCAAAACAACAAAGGCACCATAAATGACTGTGTAAAACAAGAATACATCCGTACTTTATGTTCTACCGTCTTAATTAATTTTGAATGTTCTGTTGTTGCAGATACTTTGTGTCCTGAATACGTCGGAATCGGAATATAAATACCTTCCTTCTTAATGGCAAATGCTGGAAGGATGGACGAACTATTCAATGTTCGATGGAACAATTACACTTCAGTAATCCAGAGTGTGTTTCAAAAATTGCTGGATGCTGAAAAATTTGTAGATGTCACCCTTGCTTGCGAAGGGAAAAGTTTGAAATGCCATCGAGTGATTCTGTCGGCCTGTTCGAGTTATTTTGAACAGCTTTTTACTGACAACCCGAACCCTAATCTTGTAATTTACATGAAAGACATGAAATACTGGGAAATGCAAGCACTTGTCTCATTCATGTACAATGGAGAAGTCAGTGTGAGCCATAATGATTTAAAGTACTTGGTAAAAGCTGCTGAATCTCTGAAAATTAAAGGCTTAGCCTCAACTACTGGAGGAGCTGAAGGGCAAGATGCTCAAGATGGGTTAGAAACTGATGAACCTCCCAAGAAACGATTTGCTGACCAAAAGATGACTAGCAAGCAGAATGGAAACTCGGGACAACAATTACAGCCAATTAAGAGAAAATTACCTCAGTTGTTCAAAATGCAAAATTCTCAGCAAAATGATGGGAAAGGAAGTACTTCACCTATGAATAAACTTGTAATGATGAGGCAGGACAAAACTTCAATGGAAAATGCACAAGACGAGTATTCTGGCGACGGGGATGATATGGGAAACATGAACCCTGAAATAGATTTCCTGGAAATGGATGAGCAACCTGATGACCAAGAGTCAAATTCTGATGCAGAAGTAATTTCAAATTTCATATGAACGCAAATAAATACTTTCCCAAAGGAACATAAAATCAGAAGCTAATGCTAAACTAACATTTTTTTTCATCCAAATAGGACGAACCTGAAAAAGCTATTCACATGGGTGGAAGTTACGATCCGAATTTGAAGGACAGTGCGCTTGCATGCATAAACTCAGGGATGTCCATTCGTCAATGCTCAACTTGCTTTGGAATTCCTAGAAAGACACTTTCGAAATGGCGTAAAATGGCCCTTCAAGCCGCAGCTGAAGGCAATAATAACGAGTCTGGTGGTGAGCATGAATTTGACAAACAGCTAGTAAAAAAAGCATGAATAAATAAATAATAATTCCCTACATAAATTCCCTAATAATTTGTAATCCATTTTGTAGGTGAAGAAGGGGCAGAAGCACCGGAAGTATCTAATCCAGCTAATTCTCGACCGTTTGGCTCTCAAGATCCTCAAGATAGGGCTGAACTTTTACAGAAAGCGATG
>Ga0210040_10002228_pt1 | contig 27648 bp, 10 predicted proteins | sample CryGeyCG12114_NA_FD_185462 | JGI IMG/M metagenome (GOLD analysis project Ga0210040, IMG submission 185462) | Groundwater microbial communities from aquifer - Crystal Geyser CG19_WC_8/21/14_NA (SPAdes) (version 2) | ecosystem: Environmental > Aquatic > Deep subsurface > Groundwater | place: USA... | reverse complement strand
CCCGTTCCAAACAGAGTTTACTAACACAAATTTCATCTTGCGTTTTCAGGTGATTTTAGCTTTAACATGTGCAGCATAGGGCGCTCCCGTTGGTAATTACCTGACTCAGCCTTCGGCTTCGTAATAACTATAGATAGATAACACGATTGTGACAAATTCAACTAACTGTGGATGACAACTATTTCGATATTCCGTGTAACTAATTGCATTGTAAACATATACATGTGGCATGGAAGTCAACCATACAATTGCTTCATGAATAGACAAAGTCATTGGAATTATTGGCACAACAAAAACTCATATAGAACTTTATACACACAACTAACCAACTTGGGCTATGACTCTCAAGAAATCAAACTAACTACTATACGTACCGAATAGGTTACGACGTTAACAATACTAACTAATGATTAATTCAAGCAGAAAGCATTATTTTAGCTCTGATAACAGAAACAAACGACAACAAAAGTAGAGCTAGGTCACAGAGAACACAAAAAAGACAGATTATTACACCATGCATTTGTCTCTGTGTAGTCACCGTCCTCTCACTCCATACAGGACACGTAAATATTATGTGAGCTACCACCACCAATAGTGAAGTACGAAACCAGGCAGGAGTTCTTTTAACTCTAACTTAGCAAACTATTTGCTCAAAAACGGTGACTGGCTTATACACATGAGTTAGTATAGTTGCATATATGCATTTCCAATCTCCTGACTTGACTTGTTTCGAGCAAACGCAGCATTTATAGTAATACTGTTTGTGGGAAAATTAGTGCTCTATCCCTACAGCATACGACGCAACGGGTGCCAAACAGCCAGAAGGATTTTAAATCATCCTTAAATCATATTCTTCGCGTTGGCAGTGACTAAACTTAATGGGGATAGAGCTGTTTATCATCCATTCTAAATTAAAAGTGAATTATCCTTATGATCACCGTGGGCACATGGGCCTGTTATAATCAATTTGGTGATTACAAATAAAGACACTATATAGACATTATTGGCCCAACAATTAATGCACAGCAAAACAGTTATATTAAAGACTGAAATAGCGAGCAAAATAAAACCTTCATCGGATGCAGTTAGATATTTCAAATAAATCTCACATTGATATTTTATCTCTCCTAGTCAGTCAGTCAGTAATGACCTGACATTATCATTGCTCAGCGCAACTGAGCCCACAAAAGAATTCATCCATATTTTTAGTTTCAAGTTACAAACGAAATAATAACAATAACAACCGAGAGAACATTACAGATCATTTGTCAGTCTTCCAGTTTATGGTTAATGCATCACAACTGCTATAGGATTTCAAAACCATAGCAAGTTAACTCACATGTAATAAAACTTGACACCAAGGAAAAATTAAACAACCCATTAGTCAACTAATAATAATATTATAATCCAATTATTTATCTCCTGAATAGATATAGTTAGTAACATTAAAAATCTCACAAGTCGTTAAAAATAACTAACATTCCTAAAATGTGAGCTCATTGCATTCTCATCAAATGACACGAATTCATTATCACAGCCCCTGGTGATACGATCACATAATGTCTGTCATAAATATTTATAGCACTAACGAATGGGAACCAGTCCACTGACATTTTCTTAACGCTTTAATTCTTCGGAAGCCCACAGAACACGTCCATCTACAAATGAAAATCTTGAAATTCCCACTGGAATAATCAAAACTGCCTACAAAACAATAACTAACTCGTCTATAACACTGGACTGCCTATCCAAGGGAAAACAAACAAACCCCAATGTAATCCAAACCAAACTAAATGCATACTTAAAACTTCCACAATCCCCGCCTCTAACAAAATTCATTCTTACCAAAATAAAGTTAAACTCGGCTCTCAGCCCGTTGGCTCCCACTCTCGACAGTTATTATGATTTGCACCTTATGAAGCCACTTGAGCAAATAAAGAATGCAATACACAAAGGCGTTTCTTCAAAATCAAACGGCCGTGCTTCTTGCATTTTTTTAGCCAAACCAGATAGCCATAGCCATCAGTCCAACCATTTCATACATCCATGCTTTACTAGTTAAGTCACTTACTATAGTAAGCAGGAGCAGCATCACTACACTTGTACCACCACTAGTCAGGCAGTTACGAATCACAGATGAGAAAAACGCATAAGAATAGCTCTTATAAACTACCACTATATATAACTATACCCACTTCAGGCAATCTCTTTTTTCTTCCTTCCACTACCACTAGTCTATACTTACGAAAGCAACAGCAGCAGCACAACTATTTTCCTACTTTTCTGTACTCAAACAGAGACTCCCAGGCTTGCTCCTACTTTTTCCATGCACACAAACCAAAGATACAGACAAAACTCTGCTGTAGTCTCCATGTTTCTACAATGAGGGAAAAAGAGCCACAAAATTCAAGCTCAAAAGTGCAACTACTATAGACTATGTTAGTAACTTTACTCCGAACTTCCATATTAAAAAAAAGATTCATATGCAGACCATAGTTAGTATTAGCTAACCAAAGGCAAATAAGAACAGGACGCATATGTGCGTGAACATGTCCCCATGTATACGGGATTAAATCTTGGGTCATTTTTTCCTGTCAATTTCAATAGAGTGAATCAGTCAGCAACCCATAAAATTCGAACTAATGTTTTTTTCTGAACTCAATAAAAAATATTATTTGAATCTGAAGTAAGCAATTTTTGAAGTTATCATGCTTTTACTAATCTTCAATTCTTGGAGTAATGCAGACCAGCACGGACAGACTACACTATGATTTCCCGTAAATCACTTACACTTCTATTAGTACCATTCACGAGTAAATCACTCACATTTATACACAACACAGTGTGCATAAATGCTACCAAGTAATTTGGCGGGTATATATTATCTATAGGGAACTGAAACTGTGAGATTGAGTGCATGACAGAAGCCAGCCAGATGGATAGAATTTATGCCACGTAGGTAAGCAACACAGGAGAAGAGGAAACTCGTTTTCCTCTCGTTTCGCTCTCCACCTTTATGAACTTACCATCTATTCTAGCAGTGACTAACAATCAAGATTTGCTCATCATGATTTGTGTTCTAGGGATTTGGGTTGCTCAAAAATTGACGACTCACGAAAATCTCAATTTTCCATTCAGTCAAAAGTAGATAGTAGAAATCAAAGTAGCCAAAACTTTTCACCGGGTTTTCACAACTCACACACAATGCTCACAAGTCTCAAAATCCTTAAACAAAGTTATCGATGAAATAATATGAGCACAAAACTCCGCAAATAATCTTTTGACGTAAATGGCAGTATATTAATCATTACTGATACTGCCATCAATACTCAAGTTTGTTATCCTACCAAACTTATCCATATTATATGCATAACTTGTCAAATATTTACCAGCCTTGTTAGACTTGCATAGCTGGGCGATAAAGCCTCCTTTATCTATTTTAAAAGAGTTAACAGACAAACAAATGAGAAAATCATACACTTACATAAAATAAAATATTTCCCCACTCAAACTAACAAATCCCATTCGAAAATTAGCTACTTCATTTCTCGCACTTGCAAGTAACTAACTAACTTTTAGTCTACTCCACACAGAAGTCAAAAAATGTTAATGAGCAATCAAAGATGGGAGAGATGTTCACTAATTTTCAAACAAAATTCTAGCTGGCAGCTCCTTTCTTTGAAATCATAAATACAGAGGAGGAGGAAGCAAATGAAATACATTCATAACTAACTAACGAACTGACTAACTACTTTCAAAGGGAACTAAACTATACATACAGGCTCATCATGTTGATGGGAGAAACCATCAGTCAGTAGCATTATATTATAGTACGAAACCATGTAGAAAATGTAAATAGATAAAAGGAATGATAAACAGGGAATGAGAAACAGAGAGAGAGAGACGTATAAAGCCTCATCATATAAAAATGCATACAGACCCACGAAAGAAATGTAGTCATATCATCACTACTATAAGTACGCTTGAGCGCCACACAAATTCCAAATCTACAGAATCATCTCAAAAATGTGAAAACTGGTGCACAAACGAGGGAGGAAACAACAACAGCACCAGATGATGATTATGAGAAAATCGTCAAATCATATGCACAAGGAGAAATGATTTCCTAAAACTTGCAAACTTGAGAAGGAAAAAAAAGATGTCACCAATGTTTTTATTCCCTCCACTTTGGGAAGAAAAGTTGTTATTTGAGTACATACATACATGTGCGTGAGCGTGTGTCTAAATGGAAAATGAAGAAGAATCCCTTTCTCTAGCAAAAGCCAGCCAGCAAGCCGAAGAGTATACACACAAAAGTACCGAACAAATTAAATAATACGGTACTGGATAGGGAAACTATAGGAACTTTGGTATCCGCACTGTTTTCAAGTTTTCAAATCAAAAAGACAAAAAAATACGCTCAAATTTCTATCCACCTACCAATTGACAACTTACACAATTTGTTAATATTGGCTTTGTTAAAAACTATACTGTGTAGTAAGAGACATTAAAATGCACCAAATGTAGTTTCAAAATGACATATTTGTTACCAAAACTAACTAATTTACTTTCCACTATTTATTTTCGTATACACAAAAAACCACTTAACTTTGACTTAGTTTCAAACTGTCAATTCGTTATTTATGAAAGAAAACCCCATTCCATCAAAATTAGTATTCAAAAATACCCACCAACAGCGACAGTGATTGTGATTCATGGAACACTATTCTAAAATAATGTAGCTATTCCAATATGCTTCAAGTTTGTCCACATAACATGCAAATCAAAGACGGCTGGAAATTTTTTAAATATCTGTCACTCAACAAACCTTCCCTTCAGTTCTACAATACAGACAAGAATAATATTACCTAGTTACTCCAAATACCTTTACCTGCCTATACAGACTTGCTAGCTAAAACGCATACTATTAGAATCCTCATATCCTTTTCTATCTACCTACCTACCATCTGCATCCATAAATGTGTATAGCAAGTATTAGAATACAGCATAGCTGAAACTTTTCTTTGAAGCTTTTAAGCTATGCCCTGAGGAGACGCAAATACTCATTCATCTTTTACTTTTGAGGAGCGTTCCTAGTTCCTACTATCATCATTCCCGTTCAACATGCATATCTTAAGAGAAAAATCTGTTTTCCCATCCTACACTATTTTGGAACAACTTGAGCCAGCACAGCAATACAGTTTGCTAACTAACTAACTAACTATATAACTAACTACACAATCACCATCGCAATTTTACATTCTTATTAGTAAAAATGCTACCATAAATATCAATTTTGCTTAAACACAAAAATATTTCCTCACAACAACAAAAAAAAGCATCAAAACAATTTCGGTAAGATCAAGAAAAAGTCGTGAGCAGAAAAACAAACTTTTACTTAGATACAACAGCGGCCAATGCTCTTTTCTACAGATACTAGCAACGGTAGAGGTAACTAACAAAGTAACTTTATACCTATAGTAGCCCAACTTGTCTTTCATTTTAATACCTAGCCTGGGAATTGGATTTTATGATCCTACCCCGCTCCCTCCTCAAACACACGTTCCAAATTTCAGAGCAATCAGTGGCATTTAAGTGGATGACTTGTAGACTCACAAGAACAGTAGTTAGCTGGCTAGTTACCAGTGTGAATGAAGATACTTGTCAGCCTCCTTTCAAATCTGTCACACTGCTTACATTTGAATATCCTACATGCATGACTTTAATGTAAGAGGGACGAACGCTCCCACCAAAGATAGAAATTGTGAAAACTTACTCGACCACCATCAGCCAGAGGTCAATTCATATTTATGTATGTATTCCCAAAGGATTAAACCATACACTCAGTCAGGCACAACACACATACAATGATTCAATATTGGACAGTGTGAAGAATCACCTTTTTAAATCCCTCGTATATATGAACTGGTCATTTTGATGATGAGGCGACAGCAACTGATCAAATCCACGAGGAGATAAAAGTGACAAATTACGTTTACATTACTGACACTAACACTTTGATTTAATGTTGTATCAAAGTCAGTTAGTTGAACCCTTTCATCCTATTACGTAATGCATGTTTTAAACCTCCCTCACTTTATTGCAAAATAATTTACTTTCAGCTTCTTACTTCAATATACGAACTAAGTTTTAAGTAAAGTCACTACGTAACCTGGACTATTCACGGAAAACTTGGAGCATACAGTGCCACAGTTTTTGGCACAACTTCAATTCACTGCAGACTCTTGCCTCATTAATGCTCCCATCTGAAAACGCACTTAAAACTTTTTTCCAGCGCATTCAAGTCTTCTTACTTGTATCAGTTCAGTAGGCATTGTCTACTACACGAGTTGTCTACTACATGAAATGTCAATTATGCCATTAAAGTGCGGAAGCGGAAACAAGTTCATCAGTTTACCCACAAAAGCAAAATCCACCGATCAAATTGGTTTCAAAATAAGAAATACACAACACACTGTTGTTCAATGTGGCTAATCGTCTAAACAACTCGTTGAATAAATAATCAACGGCAATCAATGTATAGGCTCAAATGCTATTTAATGCATGTAAAGTAAATCTGTTTCTTTTGCACAAGAAATGCATTGATTTACAAATCATATCCACAAACAAGTCTCGAGAAGATTCCTACTGAAATAGCACATAACAAAGGATTCATTCTATCATGGTTGTCAACACCAGCTGTAGCAAGGTGATAACATAATCCTCTGTTGTCGCATTTTGTACACTCAATTATAATACTCTCAAGAGCTATGGATTTGGCAACTTTCAAAAAACTTTACACGTAGTTTTCTAGTTGCCATAAACTTTGCTAAAGTTTATCAACTTTTTCAAATCTGGGAAACAAGTTTACAAATATAGAACTGAAAACCCGTCCACTAGCAAACTCAAACTTAATCCAGCCTCCACACCACATTCAATCTACACACAAAATGCTAAATTAGTTATATAGTCAGATAGAGCGTATAAAACGGCTAATTTCTGAAATTAACCGGGAAACACGTTACTGTACCCAATAGCTTTCCTACTACAATGGCATCTTCAATACACACACTATAGACCAGGCAGCATACTCGATGAAAAATCAATAAACCAAATAAACAGAAGCAATCAGCTGTAGAGCCATATGCAGGGGCATCTCTAAACATCGCTATTAGTACAATCAACAACGATCATGTCATATTACACACACACAGGGCGCAATACGTGAAAGAATACGGCTGCTCCCGTCCCGTATTTATAAAACTAACTAACTAACTAACTAACCAACTTTCGACTTACTTGCAACACAGACTATAATTCTCTGAAATTCACATCTGTTTGATGTGCTTGTTGAACAACATTATTGAATCCAGTCCACTCCCACATTATTATTAAAGCGTATAAATTGTGACTACAAATATGATCAACTGATTATAAAACAAATTGCAGGTAACTATTACTGAAAACTAACTAACTACCTGTTTCCCTTATTCCCCTAATATTTCACAAACATAATCAAAAAACCAAATTCTTCTCCCCCAAAATACACAGGCCTGCATGCCTTCCTACCATCCATAATAAAAAGAGTCAATCAAACCCAATGCGTAAATCATGATGGCTTGTTGCACAACAGCAACAACACTTGAGCACAATTAGATAACCAAATTGGATGTGGCTCACAAGTGAGCTAGAAACAAGAGCACGCGATAAAAAATATCCACCACTTTTACACACACCAAGGGGAATTGGTCCACTTTCAACAGCTTCTCTTCCAAGTCAACAAGATTTCACATTCAACCACACACTCCTTATTTTAACTAACTATCTACACTGCGACTACACACAAAAACCGTGCAGGAACAAAATTACCTGTTTAGAAAGAAATTAAGCCGATAATGATAGGATAAAAGAAGAGAGCCCAGGCCCCGTTAGATTAATTCAAGTAAGTAGTTTAGAAAGAGAGCGTTACCATATTATAACATAACACAGGAGAACGGGATGAACCTTTTTTCTTCTTCCACATTGCACACACACACTCACTCATTTCATATTCATTCAGGCGAGCTCTAACTAACTAACTAACTAAAAGTACAAGTTTACAATAGGGACAGATGTCACGAACACTAGTGTGGGGCTCACCAGCTCAAGTAGCCTCCAAAGTCTGCTTGATGCATTCACAAACCACTACTGCTCACTCACACTCACTGTATGCTACTAACTAACTAAACTAACTAACTGAGCAAACTACCATCCTGGCTCCAAAGCTATAAACTAAACTTCCACCTTAGAGTTGGCTAGTTAGTTATAGTTTGTAAATGTACCCGACCACCAAAGAAATTATCCTATCCAGCTAATCCAGCATAAAACAGTGATACAGCAGTGAGACTACTTCGAGTTGTGTAGTCAACTCTCTCAAGTTATGACAGCCCAAGTTTCCTCCCATCCTACGACACATGAACACAATCCAATGGGTTCACAAATAATATATACGCACAAACTTAAGTAATACACAAGAAGAACATGCCCTATCTAGTCATACAGAGGGAAAGAAGAGGAGAGTGAGAAGGGTAAAACCAAAATGTATACCAAACTAACTTATGATAGCATCCAAATGCTGTTGACTGACTCTCCATTAAATACAGTACATGGGAGCAACGAGAATAAGGAAAAAGAGAGAAAGGTCCAAACCAAAAAGTTTGCTGTAGGCAAAGTTTTCAATCCATTTTACCTTTGCAGCCAACATTGCCTTCCCGTATTTATCCTTAAGCTGGAAACCCAGGATACTTACTAACTACAGGGTGGTATCTAACTACATATATACCAATTTACAATATCAGTAGTTGGCAACTAGCAAACTAATAATTCAACTATTAAAGAAACTTTGCATCCTCTCACATCAATTATTATTCATTCACTATACTAACTTAAACAAGCCAAGAAAATCATATACATGTACAAATTTCCATAGTCGTCTCAAATGAATGTGTTTTTTTTAAGCGATATGCTAACTAACAAGACAGAGTAGAATGCGATAGTGCAACAAATTCTTGGATAAGTAAACATATGCTCGCGTTTCCTGTTATGTGCAACATGGTTTATGAAAAAAATCACCCCGTACAAATTGTGCACCAACACAATGTATGAAGGCAACCTTATATCCAACACACCACCATGCCATTACATAGCACAATATATAAGATCGGCCTTATTGATCTGCTTGTGTTAGGCCTTTGGTGTGAGTAATGGTTCAGGTTAGGGCAATAAAACAGAGTTGAAAAGTGTGTAAAGAAAAACTCCCTCTCTTTCATTCCAACAAGATGTGACATTTTGTGCATCCTAATCCAATCCAGCCCAATGACATGGCTAAACATCATAGGCTGTAGCAAGTACTTAAACCAACACAAACCTATAGCATACATATTTTACGAGACACATTTTCCACGCTCTGTAACAACAATTGGCAAACACAATTGCAACCAACTTTTTTTTATCAACTAACTATGCTACTACTCTTCGTCTTTGCTTCTGTCTTTCCATGAATTCTTGTGAGCTAAACAAGTGAGAAAAATTCCATAACCATTATTATGATTACTGCAAGCACGATTACTGTGACTGACTAAGACTTCATGGCAAGTTCATAAACACTAACACACGAAATCAAACACTTGTCTATTTGATGAAAAAAAACTACAACAACAAAATGTACGTAAATTGGCCAAAAAAATAACTGTAACACCCACTGATAGTATAGCTATAGTGACTGCGAGCACTATATCCTTTAACTGTAGCCAAATATTACCAACCAGAACCACTGACTGACTATATGAAAGAATGGAAATATAAACTATAACTTACAGTTGAGTGCAGTATATTCATTCACCAACACATAGTAAATAACATCAATTTGACTGAAAAAAGAAAAACTTGCTACAGGCCTACATTTTATTGTACATAGTGCAGATAAACAGTCATTTTAACAACCACTGTCAGACAACAGTATACAGTAGTAAAATGTCCTTCTCTCATTATGACTATTGCCATACATATTATATTATTATGGTAGTTACAACAGTGGTTTTTCACATCATAACAAAAGTTACAGTCCTAATTGACAGAGTATTCTTGAGATATTAGGCATAACATTTTACCGTCTTTTTCTTCATTTCGCTCATAATCTTCAGCTACGAGTTTCCCACACATGCTAACTAACTAACTAACTTATACATGGTCCCAGCCAAGTAGATAATACAAATATGCTTTATCTTTTACTTCCACAACATCCTCTAGCCAACTTGAAATCCTGGTAAATAAATATACATACTAGAATTCGACACATTGTAACTAACTAACTTTTCAAGCATTAGCTCAGCTCTTCACAAACCTCAACTAGTTTACAGTGGTAGCCTATAGTTAGCAAATGTAGTCATGATTCAATTCTCGACCACGAACCTCCAACACAGTCATAACAATCAAGATAATAATATTCATCATCAAAACGCCATATATGTAAAAGCGGATATTTTTTTCCACCAGGTTCCCTTGTGCCTTTTATTTACTGTAGTTAGTTAGTTCAACACATTGTGCGTATAGCATAGGATTATTATTATCATCATGATTGCATATTATATGTGGCACACAGGGAAACAATTCCATTGTGCATATCTTGTAAGAATTCCACATATGCACATGAAGTAAAGCTATTTTGACTTTTGCAAGTTAGTCAGTTAGTTAGTTAGTAGCAAACAAACGTGGTTGGTTCAATGTCTAAAACGAAAAATAAATTCATCCAGCGTTTGTAAAATTCGTTTTGTTTTCCGCTTGCCCTATACGATACCGTTTGTTGCTCATGCAATATTATCTTTCCTATTGCTCTGGGTTGCTTCTCTGTACTATCTATCTATACGCAAACGTAAGTTTTCTCGTCCAATCTGCATAGTAATGAAAACGCACAGCACCGGGTTTTGTTCTCTCAGCACACTCTCCCAGTCAGAATCTTTTTACATGAAGAAAATCTGGTACACTAAGGCTATTTCTTGGACCGTGCTAACACACAAGTTAATAAATTGTGTCACATAGATATAGTTTGACACTCTCAGTTTTGAGCGAGCCGATTCTCCTTTACTGATTTTTGGCTGCTACTAGTAAATTTTTATATAGATTCCAGACACATTTTATGCAGATTTATATCCATCCACTCATAAAATCATCCAAAACATTGGTAGGTGAATCCACTTAGGCGAAATCGTTTCAACAGCTTACACAGATTCTATAGTAACTATATATTCACGCAAAAGTTCTATATCAAACTGAGGAGCAGTTTTACACGGAATTTCAAAGGCAAGGAAATGTCAATATAAATGAAAAATAAGTAAGTTTCAAAAGATAACGTTTAGTTGAATGACTGAACTTGTAGTTTTTTACTTCACCAACTCCCAATAAATTATTTTATCTTGGTCTCTACTCTATATTATGGGCTCGGCTCAACGCTGAACGTGAAGAGAGATGAGAGAGAACCAAACGATCCCTATTAAATAGGGAATATGATGGGAATAAAAATGTCTGTATTGCAAAGTGATTGCATCCTTAAAAAATAGATATATTGAAAAACCATAAAATAGCATACCTAACTACCAAAACTTCAAACCACATACCATCAAGAGCAGGATGTTGTAAAAAAACTGCCTCCCTGCCTGCCTTACATACAATACGAGAACAGGCTATAGTAGCAAAGTCTCTACGATTTACTCTACCGTATTTTTCTCATTCATCATTCAGTAAGATACATCTTATGGGAATCCACTCTGAATGCAACAACATGAGACATTTATACATACGGGTGCAGAAAAATGAATCCTTCTTACATTATTAAAGTAAGTTCAAAATTAAAGTAGAAAAATTTAAGTGTAAACTTATTTGGCTTTGGTTGTAATTTCCTAATTTCCTTGCTAACAAAATTCAACAAACGACCATTTAACCACTATAAAAAACTCATTTTTATGGAAGTCTGTTTTTATTTCGGACATTTTTACAATTTGTGTAACATGGTGATGCTAAAAAAACACTAACCACGAACCCATCAACAAAATTTTCCACTCTACGCAAACCCTAAAATTTAGCAAACAAAACTAACTAACCAACCAACTAACCACATACAGGATAATATAATAGATGTGCAGCAGAGTCTTTATTTCCGATCATTGACTACAAACCAATATGAATTAGTTCTACTAGATGAATAAAGATTAGACTAGATTGAGATTAGTTATGAATGAGATTTTATTTTTTATACCAAGCTTTCAAAAAAGACTTGTCTTCTTCGTCAGGATAATAAAGCTACAATATTTAATATGCATTTCAATTATCAGTTATTAGTAAGTAGGATAATTTCTTCATATTTACATTCTTAACAGCACATTAGCAATACCTTATTATTGATGGTTAAGTGGAAAGGGAATTAGTTTTACAGATTTACAATCTTTTTCAATTACGTTGTTAGAACATGAAGAGAAAACTGAGCTTGTGCCAAATATGATCTTTCTGTTGTTGAATCGCTTAATTTATTCAACACAACGAGAACAAAAATGCACCCAAAACGACACGACAACAAGGCAAGCAAGTCATCATGATCATAACTTTTACTCTAGTCGGTTCACTAAAACGATTTAGACTTGCCACATCAAAGAACTGAATAAAATATGGCTCTCATGGCAAACCCTACCCAACTTACATACATAGTAGAAATTTTTAGGAATCCAAAAAAACCATCTACCATCACTATCATCTGGTAGCAAAAATCCATGTGTTTTCTCCATCATTCCTTGATTTACGAGCGATAATAATGAATCCTCATAAAAAATTCTTACTCATCTCTTCATTAATTAAACACACTGTACACTACAAACGGACAAAATGCCAGATTCAGTCACCTTCATAATATATTTCCTTGAGCTGATCAATTCTATCAACTAACTAACTAAACTAACCAAACTATGCAACCGGGAATATAATCAAATTGTTTACCTCTTTCACCCAACCATTACACACGCCATTTATCTTCGTACTGTGTACACATGCTCATTGCAAATCTTCAATAACAAACTAACAAATTAACTCTCCTAAACTTTTCAACTAACTTCTCAACTCCCTCTTATAAACAGGACAAAGACCAAGATCAAGACCCACGTCCATTTCATTCAATCGCAAACTAACTGTAAACTCGCTGCATGCCGGATGACATCATTAGCTCCCCGCAGCTGTTTCTTGTATTGTCCTTGTTGGCTGTGGAAAACAACAGCCCCAGTGTTCGCACACAGATACATTTCAGCAAATCTTGCTACCATCATCCATGCATGAGTGCATACATTCATCTTATTATTCATCCCAATAAATTGTGCACAAGAATGGCTTAGCAAAAGTTTGTCCTCAACTCACAAACAGCTCTCAACTAACTATAACCAACTGCAGATTACAAATTGAGTTTGTCATATCTGATCATTATTGACATCTCTTCTACCGAAGGTTCCACTAACTAACTAACTAACTATAACTATATAAGTAGAATAATTGATAAGATTTGCTCATGTTTGGAGACGAGAAACTCAATTCTCAAACCAAAAGGGAAACATGCCATAAAAGTACATGAAGAAGGTTTGCAAAAAAATAAATATCAAGGAGTCACTTTTTTGAACATGCCAAGTTCCACTGATGATGACACATTGACAGATCTGCCCTTCCACTTTTGATAACTTCATTTAATAGGATGACACACTGAAAGCATCTTTTGTGATCTTGTAAAAACTCGGAGCATAATGACTACAGAGACTCACACACATCACAGAGTGTGAACGAGAATAAAAATGGAAACATTTAGTACAGTCAGTTAGTTAGTTAGTTTAGTATAGTCATTGAGTCCAACATGAAATGAGCATTTCATTCAAGTGCTTTTAGAGACACACAAGTTGTTGTGCATCAAAAACTTTCACACCGTCTAGTGCATACTAACTAACTAACCAACTATATACATAATAAAAGTGGCCGTATTTTTTTGACACAACAGTTAAACTTGTGTGTGTTTTTGAGATGTATGAGCCAAATGGGATATTTTACTAAAGGCGACTTTTTGCATGTTAAATATACATGCTACTCTCTGATAACGCATGTTATGTTTGAGCATACATGTTTTGTGATGAGTGCAAGATTGGAGTCATTATTATTATCATGAGCAACATACATATGAGCACGACATTTATTATCCTATATTGCTAGTATAGTTAGTTAGAAAGGAACGATTTTTTTCACACACAGTGTTTTCATTCCAATGTATAATTTCAACCTGAAGCATCCATCAAACCAAGACTAATAATATTTAATGGTTGAGAACACCTACCGCAATAGTAGCAACACTATAATAAACACTCGAGGGCAACTGAATTGTTTCTGTGAGAAACACTTTTGCCGACACAAAATTATAGTGAGTCTACAGCCCAGGTCCTTTATAGATAGTCTGCAAAATATAGATGTCATTATTTCAATACAAGTAAACTATACTCAGTCAGTTAACAAAAGCAATATTATTCAGCCAGACCTATGTATGTCATTTAATTACTCACAACTCAAACTATCAACCTACAAATACATTTATGAATCGTTAATCAATCTACATCACATCAGATCAAATAGTTCTTAAAGTTACAATGTCAGCCAAACAAAAAACATTTTTGCATCTTTTCCATACAAAAATCTTTGGTCCGATGCTAAATCTCTTACTTTGCAAATCCACTACAATCTGTCATACTTGAATACTTATAGCTGTGTCTAAAAAACAGAACAGGTTTTTACCCATCAACAGCAACATTTCACAGACACAAAAAAAGCATCCCAAACTACGTATTAATTAGTCTACTACAAAACAAAAGAGCCGGAAAACACTCAAACTGAAAAAAATATTCCAACTAACTACTACAAGGCTTATTAACCTTTGGAACTCTACAAAAATCGACTACCATTCAAATTTATAATTGCAATAAACTTAAGCGCTCATAAAAAATACAGCTTTCAGTCGTAACTAGGCATACATTTTATGATCCTTACTTTTGCAAAGACCGATATCATCTTTTACTACGGCGAACCCAGTAAAATTCCTCACAGCATATGATGATGTGTGTCTAAAAACCTTATTGCCCAGAAGAAACGAAATATATAATGTAGCCCAGAAATTGAACATATTACATAGCGTGCCCAACTATTATCATCATCTGCCGTTTATAAAACTACTACATGCTCACACTTACTCGCACTCTCTCCATCTATACTACTATACTCTGATGAGCTGAAGACAGTCATGACCGATAAGTCGATAACATGATAAAGAAATCCATTACACACTTGAGTCTCAACAGGCATATAAAACTTTGGCGTACTAGGAACCGATAATAATGATGATGATGATGATACCTTATCCACACTCATTTCACTACTACATACTATGCCCCCACTATGCAGAACGAACCAACTGAAACTATCGAAAACTTATCAACTTTTAGCTACTAACTAACTACTGCAAACAGTGTGGCATAGGGAGAACGAACGGCTCATAGGAAGTTATTAGTAGGGTCTCTAAAGCCCTATATAAGCTAGCCAACCCATCAGCAGTGTGCTGTATACATGAGAACAAAAGTAGTAGTTCTACGAAAAGCAGCAACTTTTTGGGGAATGAACCTACAACTGAAAGCCATGACCGTGCCTTCATTTTTGTGCACACTTCTAAAAAGACAAGTTTAGCTAGTAGGTAGTAATGCTACACAATGCCTGCAAGAGCCTCATGTCGGTTGGTGGTACTTAAGTACAAATGGAATGCAGCACCGTGTGCTTGTTTCCTTGATTACACTCCATTTATACTAAAAGTAAGTAAGTTTGTGCAAAATATTCCACTATAAATGCTTTTGTCTCACCAGTGTTTACTATTTCAAGTTGACATTGGCTCACATGGTCACTTAATTGTTCAGGAGCTTGGATAGTTCATTTCATCAAAATGCGGCAAAGACCAGAGAGCCTTTTTATACTAAACTAGTTTAAGAATGGAATGCATCCGAATTTTGCCTGAAGAGTTAAATCTCGCACATCATAGATTGTTCACAAATGTCATTTACGGCAAACAATAATAGTTTTCAAAACTCTAATGATTAAAAAATAATGCATTTTAGACAGCTTCCAAACAGTTAAATGAAATAGAAACTATTGTCCAGATTATCAATATTGTTTTCCCAAGTAATTCTGCAACGGCCAGACTGCAGTATCAAGCTTGTTTCAATCCCGTTCGTTCACAGCTGCATAAGTAATCCAATCCAAAAAGGCAAATGATTACACGAAACTGCATGACTGCCAAGAAAAGCTCTACGATGGATGGATAGATGAGAAATTGAAATGGAACCTGTCGTCATTTGAAACCGATGGAGAACTAACCAACGATGCATGAATCCAAAGGCAGTCTTTCTATCTATGGCGGCCAATGCATGCCCACTCCCCACATATTCACTATAGAACTCATTCCAAACTACTATGTACCAACTCTGTGAGCATTTTTTACAACTTCACAAAAGAAGCTTGTTGTACGGTGAGCAAACATGTACTAACTAACTAACTAACCAGCTGACTATGAATGCGCTATGGTCTCTCTGCATTTGAACATTGGTGCACACAAAATACCTTGAGAATTTTGAAAGAATCGCCTTGACAAATTCAATTTTTTATTCAAACCATGATATAGCCAACTAAACCCTTTCTTATTCTTTGTACCACAATACCATGATTTAATGAAATTTTAATCTAGTCCAGCAGTTGGGTTGTCAGCAGCAATAACATGGTCTGCCAACTTCCTTCCTATACTTGTTTGAAATAATTTATATTCTCTGCCAGAAAAAAGGACCCGTGCATAAAAAACATGAATCAATCATGTCCTGTTTTTCATAGTTTGGAGTAAGGTTGCATTTTTTGCAATATCTATTTATTCATGTAAGATTTCATCTGGAAACGGAGCGTAAAAACTCACTTCATGTGGTACATTAGATAAGCTGGTTAGCAAAGTGACGACTTGTAGAAATAACAAGTACGGCAGACATAGAATGACAAATCCTTCAAAACATTCAAATAAATACCATCATCCATAAATATGAACGCACTAAAAGGAAAAGTAATCAGATACCACTATGTGGGCTTTGCTCTGAACTTTTTTACCTTTTTGAACAGAAAAACATGACATAAAAAACTGCCTCTTGCATAGCAAATACTGCTACCATAACCTAGCAATTAAATTAAAATAGCTTGCCTATTACCAATGTCAAACAAATATACAAAGTAGTTAGTTAGCAATTATTTTGCGTTCAACTAGTGTCTTTTTAATTGCTAGATATATTTAAAACTTCTAAATAAGGCTCCTAAATTCTAGCCATTCATAAACATCATTATTATCATAAATACTATACACAGACACAATTTTTTTCACTCCATCATAATATGCTTTGAGCACAAACCTTCAACTGAACTTGTTTACACAAAAAGAGGCAAAATATGGTCACTTAAAACCCAATAACGTTGGTACATTCTCACTCAAACTGAACCCTAAAGGTTTTCTTTTTTCCAGGACCCACTCACTAGACCAGATCACGTACTTACAACAACCAAAGCAACCCAACTCAAACTCTGCACAACGTCAACAGTAACAATGATGCATTGATTGATGACAAACAAATTAAGCTCAGCCTAGTCGGTCACTCTCTCATATCACATGGTCTAATAGAACTTGAGAAAACTGGCTCATGGTCGTTGTCAAATTCAAGAAGACTGAACAAGAACCTAAAATCATACTTATTTAGGTAGCATATTACACGTCTATCTCAAACACTATACCACAATAAACCAAACCTAAATGCAAGTAGTCTACTACCGACTTATACAGAGGAACTGCATATTATATATACTTGAGAATTTGCTGCAAGCAAGAAGCAGCTAAAAGAAGTGGACCCAATGCTAGTAGTGGTATTGTTGCTATACTACGGTATAGACAGCTGTACGATAAGTAACATGAGAAGATTCCTTTCATCATCCCATCATTAGAAGTCTGCACAAGTACATTTTTCCGCTACGAGTACAAAAAGAACTCAAACAATCTACACATTGCGTTGCACGCACGTTCAATGAAATAGCCTGAGAAATTTTTTGCAAAAAAAACCTTAAACACACCGGAGCACGTCAAGTTTTATTCAAGTACATGAACATGCATATAATGCGAGAATGGATTAGGATTCCACAATTATGAAAGACGTCACATTACCATTATTGTGTCGGTAGGAAAGGATTACCAATAATAAATCATTACATATTGGGCCATGTTAAAAAAGGATGAACCTTTGATGTTATACTTTAATGCCAGCCTACAGGTTAAGCTGCGGTGATAAATTTTGGGACAAAAAAAAATCATTCCATTCCACTTTTCATCATGATTACAACCCGTTTCCTTTTCTATCTCGCTCCCTCAAATCCTGAAACTATCACTATATAATATAAAGACTAATAAACACTGTAAAGATGAAGCGGAATCAAAGGCAAAATCTCTTGTTCAACATTTTTCACTCTCATGATCATCAACATCTTCATTAGTTCGAGAAAAACACCGTGCGAAACTTAATGTGCTCAACCAGATTGCTGAGATTACATTTTTCCCTTCCCTCAGTCAGTGCACCAATTATATATTTACATTTGCATCCGGCCTTCAAGAGCAGATTCCTATTTCATATTACCAAAGGCAAACATTGTGTCATTACCTTGCAAAACTTATGCATCGTGTCCCACATAGTTGGCGCACCTTATCACAGCAATGACAATTTGCTTCCAATAATACCTACCTCAAATAATTCATAAATCTCTTCACCTTTATAACAAAGCGACACGAACTTTCCTCATTTCATCTACTTTATGGCCACCTACAGTTTTTCTCTTCTACGGACCAACAAACTAACTGTCATATCCCATTTTAGCTGAAAAGCAATTTGCCTTTTCAACTTCACACACATCCTACGCATCACTAGTGAACAGTCAAACCTGATTTATTTTCTTACAATCTTTTTTCCTAAACTCAGCCATCAACAAATATTACAGCCAAATCATTTCGACAATAAGAAAAAAATTCGCACCATCCTTGTGGACAACTTTTAACTAACTTTGTCATATTCGTTATCCATAAATGCAGTCAGTTTCCTTGCATACTCTTTTCTGCTTAGGGGAGGATGTGATGTGACTAAATTCTTCTATCTGGCTCACTCATTCAACCTAACTATATGAGCACACAGAGCTAACAAACTATAAGCTACAATTGTACACATTTGGTTAGCTAGCACTGCATTTCGGCCACCTTAGACTATAGAGCTCAGGATGAACTCATAATAATAATACCGTGTGCGCGGCTATGGAGCACCAGATACATGTAAATGTATGCAGTGTAGATACATATCTATAACTGTCTAATATGAACGGAACGAACAACTAACTAACTAACTATAACTAAAAGCAGCACGCACAACTCTAATCATACCCATATCCATGGAGCAGCAGCAACAACCCTTTTCTTTCTTTTTCCATCTATCTATGAGAGAATGCATAGTTACGTCCCACACTCAACTCATATTACTCATACTGTGAGCCTCGTCCTTTTTCAACCACTAGTCACTCACATACACACAAAAAGTAAGACCCAACTAACTAAAACCTATATAAAGTAAAACACATAGGAAGAAGAGAAATGAAATTTTACTTTACACAGTTCTCTCTCTCTATCTTTCTGTGTCTTGTTTAACTATCTATCTATCCATCCACTTTAGTTCTCAATTCAGAACGCCCAGAGATCTCTCATTCTCTCTCTTCTTCCTCGCACATGCCATATTTTAAAGAGTCATAAAGTTCCGCTTCAATTCTTTAATGAACTTTAAATCCATTCTCTCGTAGTATACACTTTTTAGCACACAACTTGTCACTTCCCTCCGTCTCTCATTTCTTCAAGGTGTACACTGATTAACCACGCTAATGACACTGATGATACTTTAAACCTTATACTTTGTACTTGCACATTTGATTTACCCTTTTGAGGGCATTAAAGCACACAGAGTTTACATATTACAAAAAACTGTTTGCTTTGATGTAGACAAAACACGGGAAAAATACAGCCTCATTTTTTGCTAAATTTATTTGCATGCATAACACAGAGAAACGGGATGCAGGCAATTATATGGTTGACTAACTAAGGCAGTCAAATCAGTGCCACCACTACGCTGCAATTACAACGGCACCTCCTCATCTACTACACAAAGTGGGAAATTAGCTTCTCATACTGTTTGCCAGTCTTCCGCTTATCCAAGTAACATCCTATATGACTGAACCCAGAAAATCTACAATAACGAAATAATGCAGCTAGTTGTGTACACTATACGAAGTAGCCAGTGGAATCCCTGTCATCGTTCCCTGTGGTACATGCTGAGTGAAAATCACACAGGATGAAAAGACTCATTTCTCCCTAGTGCCAAAAGGAATACTGACGTGAGGATTCTAAGCAAGAGCACGAAATTTTACAGAATTAGTTTCCACCGAAAGAAAATCGATATAAGGAAAAGCTATGGGATGGCTATGTGACTGACTGACTTGAACACATTCGTTCCAAACGGAGTACGTAGTACGTACATATACGCAAACCCCAGTCTTTTGCTAGCGTAACTGTTCCAAAGGGCTACAGTGACAGTCACAGAATGCTTACTTCAGTATGGTTTCCCCCTTAAATACACATGAGTATAAAATACAATATCATTGTGTCGTTTACACTGGATTAATTTAATGGATCTTGCTTGGCTTTTGAAAAGAAAAGACTTGTTCAATGAGTGAGTACATAATGCAAAGGTACAGTTTTCAAGTTTCAATCCAACTACCAGCTAAAGATATAACTCCAAATGCCTTCCTAATGCAATCCATTCATTCCTTTTGCACCACGTGATTTATAAATAGCAGACCTAATTACTACTAATATGCTTGAAGAAAATACTCCTGTTACAAACTTTATCATCATTTGTGCTCAGCTCACCCAAAATCCGTAAATTGCACGAGAATTTTCTAAACGTACTTCATAACATTATATACTCGAGAGTTCCACACATACATATGTCACTGTCTGTTTACACTCGGTCGAAAGTCTTAATACCGTATGATAAGCACATAAGAGACTTGTAATGCTATCATCAGAGAGAGAAACACATACACATTAGATTCAGTTCAAAAGGAACAGAAATACATACTCTGTACAATTCCTTATGATTAATTCCCATGTTCAGTGCATGCCCACAATACAAACATTTCAACACGCACAATTTATCTGACAAATTGTATCACAGAATAACAAAATAATTTTCTAGTCATATTTCTTTCTCATGGAGGCCACAACAGTTCTTATCAAATTATCTCTCTGTTTGCATCAAGAATTAGTTAGTTCAGCAGCGATTATATTCAACGTCAGCATTTTTCAGCAAATACCAGAGAGAGAGAGAGATTTTCCTCGCGAGTCAGTCAGTCAGTCAGTTTATCTCTATACAAGAATACACTGACACAGATGAAAGACCAACTAGGAACATATATATATCCCAGGGAATGCAATGCATTACTATATAGCTATAGAATATGCTGCTTTTTTCGTAAACACTCACTGCCTAGCTACTAAGTAGCTACTTCACAAGAAACATATTTGTCAAGCCAAAAGATATTTATTAAAGCTTCTTCTCCAAGAAGCGGTAGAAGCGGTGTTTGAAAAAAAACCTCAAACTGAATAGTAAGATGAGTTATTTTCACATCTAATACCCATGAAGATGGTTACAAGATAAGATATGGACACATGCATATTTTCCACCTGAAAAAAAGGAGAAAAATTAACTACCACTCTGCATACAAGTCGTTGCGCACAGATATACAAACTAACAGTCCTAATTGAATCCACTTTGCATCCTTTTACACTTGTCCTGTGAACTTAAATAAATCCTACGCTTACACACTCTCTCTCATGATATTTATTAGCCAACTCATACTAATGGATGTGAAATGACTCCAAGTTTCCACATTATTCAGTCCACTAAAACAATTAGCTGTCAAATTTTATATGTAAATTGCCCTTATTAAATAATAGGTTTGTTCCTTTGTCACTGTGTCTGTAAAAGGAAATCCATCCAGTCAAACAATTTTACAAAAGGTAAACATCTACATTCACATAGTAATCAGTACAAGGTACAAGAAGGTAGATAGGGTTATACAATCGACTGTACTAGCTAGCTAGCTAACTAACTAACTAACCATCTAAACACAAAAGTATACTTTAAAAACTTTTGCCTACAGCCATACGCTCCTGAGTTTGGTAAGAAACTAAGTAAGTAAAGAGAGTTGAGTGCAGTCAAGTCTGTTCTTGTACCGAGTAACGATAATGGTTACACTTTACTGGTTGCTACACACAGGCAAGCAACTCTACTCGCTCACAGAGTGAACATACTTTTTTCTTGCTACACGTTTCTTGGGATGGATATTATACACAAATGCAAGAATGCTAGAGATTCACTCAAGTCCATGGACGCTCAAAAAAGTATTATAAAAACTGGTACAACTTTGTTTTGAAGTTTATCACGGGATTATGAACCCAGAGTTCACAGTCAGTCATCACTATTCATTTTTGTCGTTTTTACATATGCACCCGGTGTGTTTTGAATACCTGATTTCCTTATCAAAAAAGCGGCCAATTTTTTTCTTAATGATAAAAAATAAAGAAATTTTCAACTAGTTTACGTGTAATAACACTTGGGTAAAAATAATGATTATGGTGCTTTGGCTCGTACATATCTTTCAGAGAGTTCGTTCTGAAAAGATTCATAAGGCACGTACGTTCATGATTGACTGTCCAATGATCATTCACTAAAACTAAATCTCCACCGGCTGATTACGTACGTGGTAGGAGGATGCATTCAAACGTGTCTTGCAGTTTAGGTTTAAGTTCAGGGTTTTTTTTGCTAACGTTTAACTAAATTAAACTAAACCAATGCATATAATGCCAAAGGGTTTTATTTTCCAATAATCTCAATTATCTAGGGAACATACGATATTTATTCATTTTTTAATTGCAATATGTAAAGTAGTTACCAATATTGCATTCTAAGAAAGCTTAAAGCATAGAATGCACGCAAGCATGCTTTCCCAATGTATTTACTCTCCATCTTTTTAATTGAACTAAAACATGCGAGCCAATTATGCCAATTCAGCATTATTTTCACTCAAACCATTTATTCTTGACAAAAAAATCGTTAAAAAAGAATCAATTCTTCCAATTTTATTCTAAATTAATAAAACAAATTTTGATCCAATTCACCTTAACCGTAGCTCATAATTCAATGCTGAATAGTAGAGCCAGGGCGGGCATGCAAATGAAACTCTTCAAACTAGTCTAAAACTAACAAAACTAAAACTCATTGTTTCGCCTTATAAAAACTCTCAGTTAGGATATTCTCGACGATAGTTAACAAACACAATCCCTCATTGAAAAACAAAGCACGCGAAGACTATTGAAGAATCGGAAATAGACAATGAAAACTGTGCAAACTAGAGACTGCTTGTGATGTGAGCTTCTATTGAATGCAGAAACACCTTGAGTCATAGGTTCGCCCTATTGATTTGTCAATTTGCCTTTTTAAAACACCAGGTGAATTGGAAAGGAAAAAGAATCACTTCACAGTAACCATTGCAGCGCTCGTGATTGTGATTCACACTCCTTTTTTAGACGCAACACTTGATGCAAAGCTCATTACAACTTTATGATCACTCTCAATTGGGAAAGAGGTAGGTGGATTCAATACTAGATCTTGAATATTACATCAAAACAATGCACTTGTTAAAATGCGGCGCTTTTTGCACACTATTATGTGTACTTAACACAATATAGTATATTCGAATACGATTTTCTACCATACACACAATAAAAATTCGGCCGTTTTAACAAAAAAGTTTTTGAAATCATAAAACAATTTATTGACGCTAATCTATGCTTGTACGGATTAGGGATTATAATAGAATTTAGATTTCATAATTTTTAATTTTTATCGAATTGAGCGAGCAACCTGCCTTTAAAAATCATATGTATGTGCCTCAATTTTAAATAAATAATATTTTTCCCAACATTTTTCACTTCAGAAATTGGGTTTTTCGACTTTTGGAATATGTATACTTGAATATGGGCAATAGAGAACCAATATTATAATCTTCTATTGCAGAGGAAACCTGAACAATCGTACAAAACAAACGTGCTGTAGCGTCGTTCATCACATTCTAGAAAGTTACTGTGCGTTATAAAATTTTGAATTATGGGAACTTTGACAATTTTTTAATTTAATTCGTAAGAGTTAATCTGCAACTACAGGCCAGGCACGGCTAGTGTTACATAATTTTATCAGTAATTCATTCGAAATCCAAAGTAAACTACTATTTATTCAGATAGATGCAGCAAAATATGTCTATAGCTGAAAAATTAGAATCACAACATTGGTGTTCCTGTACTAACTAAACTTAACAAAATTTCGAGAATCATCATTTGGATAATTAGACAATTCACAATTTGTGAGGGTGATTACGATCAACTATCACATCCTAGGATATTAAAAGTTCCGTGACGTCGACGTGTAATACGAACTCATACTTGCATATCCCTTTGTTTATTCCCACTTATTGTCTCGAGCGCAATTGCAGGGGATACGAAATAACGTGGCTAGCAGACAATACTGTTGTTACATAGAGGCAGCTGAAAGCAATCATTAGTACTCATCCATACTTGTCAAATTTCTTCTCTCCGTAACATGCAATGAACATCATTATCGAAAATATTTAAACGCATTTCGCAGACAATAAAGCATACATGAATTTGTCTCAGGAAAAGTTTCTTTCAATCTTTGACTTGAGTTTCCAGGAGGAAAGAAAAAATATCGCTCAGTGAAACATAAAACTGGATTTACATTTTTGTTTGAATCATAAATCTGAGAAAAATTTTACGTGCAAGTTAGCAAACAGCATACGCTAATATGTACGCCTAGTAATAAAATTGATCCTCACAAATTTTCCAGCATAATTTTTCCGAAAATATGAAGATTTACTCAGTCAGTCACTTTGAACTAATGCTAGACGTCTGCATCGTAAAGATTTATTTTTTTATTATTCTGTCTGCAATAATTTTTCACAAAGACAAGACGAATACAGTTTAAAACTTATAACTTGCTACTTTTTCAAATTATTTTTGAACTCAACGCAGTGAAAAAGCCACCTTACTTTAAGCCATTTCATTTGGCATTGATGTTTGATTCTTATTTATTCTTACTCATACAACGATGCAATGCAAATTATATTTTGTTGAATGTTCTTTACAGGATCACATAAATTTGGAAAACAACATCAAAGAACTAGCGGCTTTGCCAAACCAAAAATACTTGAAAGAACTCTTAAAACGGCAGGAACAAAAAAAAACCTGCTGTCGAATTGCAACTAACGCATTATTTTTCAAATCTTGGTGGCACTTGCAAACCAATGCAAAGGTCTCCATAAAGACTGAACATGACAAGTCACGATTGAATGGAAACATGGCACATTATTACACTCTTTCCGATTCATTCGCTAAACATTCAAAATGTCATACATACATACTGTGACGTCGGAAATGGGAAATCACGGAGAACACACAAATACTCAGTGTTTTCATGATACCAACAAAAAGCTAATGTTTTGCAAAAACATCAAGGTGTGCAAAGAGCGAAGCCGCAGCTTACCAAATATTTAAATAAAAGCTTGAATTCAAATCAACTGGCTATCAAATATCCATCCACCTTGAAATAGGCAGCAACAGCAGCAGGTTCTAAAAACATGGGCCTGCATTTGCCTTAATTATTTACGGCTACTGTACACAGAGAACACTGTAGGATTACAACATGCATAATAATATGTTGGAACCATGTCGCGAGGCTCTGCTAGTTGCAATACAATGCAATCTCAACACAAAGAAAGATCATACCGAATGAATGCTCCAAGGCTAGTTCTGGCGAGAGCTCCTAACTTATGTGTCTTAAACCTAATCCAAAGCTACACATAGTGGGAGAGGATAAGTGACTACATGAAATGTACATAAGCTAACACATGAATGATGGGCTCTGGCACTAGTACTGGGACAAGCATACACTCTGGCATGGGTTGCCTGCCGAACATATGAATCTCTGACTGCATCTCTAATCTTTAAAAGAAGGGGAGAAACGCTCCTAATCTAACAACAACGATAAATATGCACTGCACGCATTTTTATCTGCCCATTAGAGCACACTGTGCTCTTCTGTTCACACACACACATAGTATACATTTTTCCTTTCTATTGAAACAATCCCAAGGGACAAGAACTTTTAACGCTGTGGTAATAACAACACAAGAAAAACAACTAACTAACTAACTAACTGAATGATTAACTTTGAAACTTGTGCAGTCCATCCTATGTATGATGAACAAACCAACGAAAGAAAATGAATACTTACCAAAGCTGAAACTGAAGATAGTCCGCCGTTTGGGTTCCAAAAACAAATAAATGGATGATATCAATAGCTATCAATATCTAATCCAATATCAATAGTTTACTAGACTTGAAACAAACAATACTGGATGACTTCCACTTTGCACCCACATAAACAACTTGCATTCACAAGAGAGCACTAGTATTCTCCACAGTGAATCATAAATAAATAACAGTGGCACACACGAAATTATTTTCACTAGACTCCCATCTTGTGTTGAATAGTGATCACAATAAATGACACTTTGTCTTACGAATCCAAAAGTTGATGACAATGTCTGCTATGACGATATGATACGGTATGATGGCCGATGGGGGTCACTAAAAACAACCTACCAATGAATAATGTGTGTGGATACCGAGTTAGCGAGAGTGCACAACACAACAAATGACAGGATGTTTGCCTGCTTTCTTGCACAAGACAAAGGAAACTATTTTTATGTGTTCGTACGTGTATACTGTCGGACTCTGAGCTATGTATCAATAGTTAGTCACTGACAGTCAAATTGAATACTGAGCCGCTCTTTGTCGTCGTTAGTTAGCCTCAGCTATCGAGAATAAGTGATGAGATGTGGCTATAACAACTACAGCTTGTAGGTATTCCAGTTTTTCCATGTTTTGGCCAAATTGTCAAAGTCTTGAGCTCTCATTTCCTGTACAAAAACGTCACTTTGGATTAAAAAACTAGGAAACTATGTAATCCATGCAGAATATAAGCTAACTTGTCTTAGCTACTATTGAATAGATAGATGAATATGAATCCAACATATGAATTGTATGGTTACTAGAAAATGATAATTTTATTAATATAGTACTTAGTTAGTGTCAATAAATCCTTAACACTATTCACCACTAAAGTTACTTACTTATACTTAGTTTTACATTATCATGAGATGTTAAATGAACTTCGCCCTCATACTAATGGCTGATGTAACTATCGATAAACGCATGCCGTTAGGTCCAAACTCATGATTTGGTGAGAATGGACACAATTT
>Ga0210040_10002227_pt1 | contig 27664 bp, 19 predicted proteins | sample CryGeyCG12114_NA_FD_185462 | JGI IMG/M metagenome (GOLD analysis project Ga0210040, IMG submission 185462) | Groundwater microbial communities from aquifer - Crystal Geyser CG19_WC_8/21/14_NA (SPAdes) (version 2) | ecosystem: Environmental > Aquatic > Deep subsurface > Groundwater | place: USA... | reverse complement strand
AATATGTAGACAAGACGCAACTACAACTGGCAACATTGTTGCATATATTACCTGGCCCATTTTTATTGAATCATATTTCCAGCTAGCTGAATAAAAGATTTTATAATTTGATGAAAACGCATGTTTCTGAATGCATCCTGTATACATTGGCAAACCTAACTAAGACCAATATTTACATAATAACTAGCTAGCATACAACCTCCAGTTGAAACTGTAAAAGAAGTACCTATGGAAGTATAGTACATAAACTTTACTGTCTTACTTATACCTCCAGGATTTAATATATTCGTAATGCCATTATGTTTGCAACCAAAACGAAGATAATTATTCTCCCCTGGAGTAAAATCTAGTACAGCCTATCCACAATACGGATATAAACCACGTTGAATACCAACTGTATTTTCTCAGAGGATATGGAGTAACCTAGAAATGTGAGAGTATAGTGTGTGAGTGTGAGTGAAAGTAACACTCTATCCAAGTTTAAAATATCTTATTGCGTGCAGAATCATCTAACATGGTACAGTTAGTTTCATCCCTAGAGAGAAGAGATGTTTTGCCTTGCCCATGAAATGTGTGTGCGTCTAGAATTCGACTTACTACAAAAGTGGTGCCCTTGTGGAGTGAGCAGAAAACCAAGCAAGTATATTTCTACTTTGGGTACTAGCAGAATTAGTGCAGTGAAGATGACTACAGTTATGCATCTATGTGAACTGAAAACTGGGTAACAGGGTGAAATGCGCAAAGTATTGACATCCTTTTGAATACCTCGGGTAATAGTCCTCACAATATGACTTGGTCACAGCACAGGGCTATCTACAAAACCGAGCAATATTAGCTCAATGATTACAGCTGCTACTAACTGACTATAACTAACTAGGCTAATGATTATTGCGTGAATGCTGTATTCCTCGGGTGATTCTATAATTGTGACATTAGTACTCGATTATGTTTACGGGTTTCGCAAAAACTTTTAGCCAAAATACATCAAGGGAAAGCAAACAAGGAACTTCATGTTATAAACAACAGGACATGGGACAATGGAAGGAATTAATTATTTCCTTTGTAGCCATTTTCTCTGATTTTCTCGCTCACTCTCATTATTGCGCAATGAAACCTTTCATTTATCTAGTGAGGGAGATATGTTCGCTTATGTCCGTCTATAGCTGCTTTTCAATACAGCTAAATATATCCCTCTAAAATCAATGCACCTACCTTGTTCATGTGTACATAGTTAGTTTATTGCTCACCTAGGTTTATGAACGCTTTCTAGCTGGGATCTAATTTTACTCGATTATAGTCAATTTATAGTGTGTCATCTGTGTCTCCCAGAGACTTCAAACTTTCCTCGAGTTCATTAACAATACGTTTTGCTTCATGTACTTCACTCGATGCGATGTGAGCACGAAATCAATAGAAAACGTATGCCTTCAGATTTGGAGCTAGTGAAAAGCTTGCAAAATTCAATAAATATAGGTGGAAAGGAATGTGCGGGTGGAAGGAAACTTGCTGCTGAGATTTCTTAGAGACTACATTATTTATTTTCATATTTCAGCCTGTTTCATGTTTCACACCAGACGGACGGACTGATTGTTGACAGATTGCAAACGTGGTATTCTAGTGGTATACTCCAATCAAAATGAGTTATTTCTGCAAAGTCCTTCATACATACTAAAAGCTGGTCCATTATCGTTCTTTGCAGATGTTGCAGCCCCACCACCATTGTTAAAAATATAACATCACATCTTATAGTAGGAGCACACAACTAAACTAAGCTAACTAACTACTATAAACCCTTTAGACACACATAAGGACATATAAAAATGTAGGCAAGAATCCATAATGCATAGCACGAGAGAGAATGGGGAGTTGGGGGGAACACATTTCAAGTTCCATAGAAAGAAACGAGCACAAACTCTGTGCTCAAAATACAACGTGTGCGTTCCTGGAGCGCATGGTCCGTGGAGAAAATCGAAGGGAAAAAGTGGGCCACGGCTTTGGAATTACGTCGTCAACAAAACAGCAGCCAGCCATACATGGGGTTTTAAAAGTAGGTAGCTTGCTACGTACTAGCACAACGGTTCTAAGTTGGATACATGAGTTTTGCCTCTGGAGAGATCGTCATCATCATCGTAAGAGAACTGTGCCGCGTCTATTATAGCACCACCAAAACTTTGGGACCTTGCTCACTCAGTTTTCATTTATTTCCTTACTACCCTACATGGGTTACCTTTTGTCCTCAGCACCAGATCCGGCACTCAAACCTAGCCATTTTAATCCCCGGAATACGGCCACAGCTTTCCTTATACTAACTACTGTGCTGTAAGAACTGTTTTTGGGTAGCTCGTACGTTGGTGTGTTCCCTTTTTGCGTTCATGTTGGAAGGTCCGAAAGACTCCCGTTCCAATACTCTTTACGTGCTACTACGAAACTAACTACCTTGTGAGTCTTTGTGTGTTTACAAGAGAGAGCAAAAGAAGACTTGTTTTCTATTTCTAATACTCAGCTCATTCATACTGACTCCTGTCTGTGGGTCAAACGCCAAAGTTTGATTGAGAAAAAAACAACGCCCTTGACGAATTCCAGAGAATCATTATCATCAGTCTATTCAGTCACATGTGTTTTACGTATTCCAGAAATCTGTAGTATTATCTTGTTTATGCGCGCAAAGAAAACCCAATCTGTGTTTACACTCCACTCCGTCAGCTCTGATTTGATTGTCGTATCCAGTTGGATTTGGCAGTGGCAATAGTGAATAGATTTACAGTGGTTGGCTCGTGATTTAAGGAACGGATTTCCTCAATTAATTTCGTGGAGCAGTGAGTGACCCTCAATTTGGATTTCTTGCAGCTCTCAGTGTATTTAAGCTTTTGTTTGTGGTCTCAAAGTGCATGGACTATACTAGCTGCTGTGTATCACAGTGCTGTGCGTTCTTTCAATACGTTTATTCTGTGCAAGTCAGTTGGTTTAGTTGGTAACTTCGCAATTACGGGATAGATACATAGATTATCAAATTGGATCAAGACGAGGAGTGAGTATACTGGACTAGCTACTACTATTGCTGATTTTGCATATAAATCTCTGACACTAGGAGTTTTGCGTTTGCACATCATTATACGTAAGTGAGTGTGAGCATAGTAGTAAGTTAGCATAGTTAGGAAGGAGTCCATGGGGGTGAGTGAGGATTTAAATGAGTAGTAATCATCAAATTATGTTGATGATAATGTGAGGACTGGAGAAAAACAGTATTGCTTGTGTTAAATGACTGTGGAAAAACTATGTCAAAATGTCAAGGGCAAAAGTTTAGGCATGGCTGTTGGACTGTCAGCGTCTGAATGAATGACAAAGGGGAAATCATTATAACATTAATATTCTTGTTGTGCATTACGGGTGTGAATACATTGTGTGTTTTTTCTGTACAGAGAGCAACTGACGTGAATTTTTGAGTGATCTTTTTTCCTAAGGGGAAGGGAAGCAAATTAGCAATAATGGATGTTAGCAAAATTATCGGATCTTTAATTCTTTGCGCATTAGGTGAGTATTAATTTTTATTTTGTTTTCTCTCGGCATACAAAAATATTATTGCAGGTGATTTGTTTATAATGGAACAGTAAACTATAAGTGAGTAATTTGAGTTTTTAGTACTGAAAAGAAAACGCCAATAATTGGCATCAATGGTTTTAATTAACTGTAATGGAACACATGGAGAGTTGCTTTTAGTTAGTATCCACAAAGCCATAAATTTAACGAGCATAAGTGAATTTTTTATTTGAGCGAGCAATTTTCTTTTTTAGAAAATGACTGGTGAATTTTTAAAAGGCATTATCCTTTCAAGACAGGATCTATAACCGAACTTGTCCAAAACAATTTTTCAAAGGGCAGTTTAAGAAATGCATACTTTCTCGTTTGTATACGCCTCCTATTCTACTTTGTAAATTGAGCGGAACACTATTTATGTTCATATATATGTATTCAGTTGGGTTTTTAGCAACTGCAAGATGTATTTAAGGCGTGCTTATTGTCATTATTGCATTAAATATTCATGTTGTAAGTAAGTAAGGTACGTATTCAATCTGAAATGCGGGTACACTTTATGTTCGTCAGTAAAACCTCTGGAGAAAACTTTGTATTTAGTTAGTACAGGAAGCTTTCCCCATAATAGAATACATAGGATACAATACTATGGTTTGCAAGATTCCTCAATATGGCGTTTCGGATTGGCTACGTATGTACATATGTATTTGGCTCACATGCATGTACACACATATGCATGTCAACCCTTCACGAGTTGATGTAAATTGATGAATGCATGAAAAGAGAGAAACTGCAATGTTTTATCATTTCCTCCATATGCTCTAGGGCGTTTCGTTTCCCAAAGCTCTAGTATTTGTTTGTTTGCTCATCTAGTCAATACAAGTGATTACGATTTGAAAAGTTCACGTTCACATTTTGTGGCATTGAATCAGAATGTTGAATGCATAGTAAGAATGATTTTTATGCACTTTGGGCTTCCCAAATCAATCATGTCTGATGATATACAAATTTTGTCATCTTAGAAGGTAATTCTATTTTAGCTTAGGAAGTATGCATTTTGATGGACTTATCGATTTTATGACAGTTCAATGCTACGTTTGCAGAGATTTATGGTTGTAGCAAAAACTGAGTAGTATAGTAGCTGCATAAATACGTTTTTCAGCTTTTTTGAAGAAATATAGGAGCTGAGAGGAACAATTTGGTTAGAAAATTGATATTGCTATAATTCCGTTACAAACCCTGAGTCTTTTAAAAAAGATTTTATTTCAATCGTTTGAGTGACAGACATAAGAACTTTCATCAAATATCTTGTTCCCCAATCTGATTACGATAAAACCTACAGTTCAATACTTTGTTGATGAGATGGAAAAATTTGACTGGGAGCCAAAAACAGTGCTCACAATGAAGTGTGCATTGTTCGACCCTAATTTATTTATCGGGGAAAGCAAAATGTATACCCATGATATTCACATTCACTTGTGTCGTGCATAAACGTAATAAAAAAGCTTGTATGCAAGGAGCTAAGTTTGTTGTGAATTTTATAACATTGCACATAGTGGGTGAGTGGCAACTTGTATCTAAACTACAATCGTTCCGTTTTCCCATTTAGTTGATAGACCATCGGGGGTGACGCACTGTACAATTGCATTTGAGCAAAGTGACTTGTAGTATGTACGTTACATATATGCATTTGTGCACGCAATCTATTTTCTCAACGTGATATCCATTACATTCAACTACATGTTGTGCATACTGCCGGAAAATAACGCACGTTATTTGAGACACAGGGCAAGGACTTTCTTCCTAATTAACTAGCTAACCCAGTCGTCTATGACCGTTAAATCATATTTAGTCCTTAGTTTTCTATCACACTCTAAGGCGGCGTTACTTTACATGCTTTACTTTCATTCAATGTGGTGAATCGCTCCCAAATAAGGGTAGTTTATTCACCGTCTCATATTTCTTTGAATGGTCCCAAGCTCATTGTGTTGCTGAAAGCATGTCCCATTATTGCTACAGCAATCCTAGAGTCATTTTCTTGCATTTATGAGATGCAACATTTATTTTCATCGTCTGATGACTGTTGTATAATGCATGGAGTAAACAAGACAATTTGTTCCAAATCGTCCAAATGTAACTATGCAGAAAAAACTGGATATTATGTGCATCTACAATTGCCAACTAAGAAATATTTACTGCGCTCTGATAAGATAACGTAGAAATTTCTGTGTAAACAATCTGGACGACTTTCCCCTTTTGTGGAATGAAAAGCTATTACTGAGAGTAAGCAAGGAAAACCCATCTTAAATACACACACAAGTACATACACGCACTCAAAAAGTTGAGTTTTGCCGTTGCCGCATTCCACTGGCTTTTCCTACTTACCAACTGCATGAAGAAAGGTTTTGTCGTCCAAATCTTGTTATATGTTGTACAGTGGATGGGGTGTGTACTAATATAATGAAATGCTTTGGCTACTGCTTGCACTACTCCTGTGAATGACATGTGCTCATAAAAGGCTATGACTGTGATGATGGGTAAAATTCTATTGTTTCACATATGGCTTTAGTGAGCGAGTAAAAGTCAATGTGTGGACAGTTTATTGCTATTTGAGTTGAAAGCCGTTTCGTGGCCGGGTATTTACAGTTTCATTCCGCTGCGACAGTGACAATATCATGTGAAAAATGACGGGAAAATTGAGGTTTATCTTTTAGTTTTCTGCTAATTCAAGTTGCATTGAATGAAATTGGAATTATTTTTGCATGTTTGCATACGCGTTCAGCATATCAATATTTCAATCTGTTAGTTTTCTGTTTAATCAATAAATAGATTTTTACTTACTAAAAACACAGAATTGCGTTCATTTTTAGATTGAAATGCATATGGAAAATTTTGGCATGGCATTTCGTATATGTACATTTAAATCATTCAAATATGATGTGCATTATAGGTAAACCGTATGATATCGTTCTTTTGAATGAATGAAGTTCATCAATAATTTGGGAGGTCTACGTTTTGTGTACAATCGGAGCTGTAGAAATTGTAAGATAGAAACTCGTCAGGTTTAGCCTGTGGTAGCCGTTCGCTTTCACTCTTGAATGGGCGGATGAATAAAACATGACGGTCTGTAAGAGTATTGTTTGTGAACAAGTATTAAAATGCTATCTTTTTTGTCAGTTTTCTCCCTATTTATACCATTTATTAGCCTTTTAGGGTTTTTCTCTGCATAGAAAAAATATTGATTCAGAGCAGTAGACCTTAGACGCAAATCATAAGTCATTTTTATTTGTTTGCTTTCACTTGAAGAGCTATAGATGGTTCATATTTTCTCAAGCAGGACAAGTTGTTCCAAGTCAAAAATATTTCTTTTATTTTGTGACTCAAAATTTGCATGATTTGTTTACACAATGGAATTGCATACACAAGACACGTAAAGTCCTTGATTAGTTTACACATTGACTTGGAGCCGAAAAAGTTCACGATCTTTTTTTTAGTCGAGTCAGATCAATACGGAGGAGAAAAAAAGTTGGATGAGCGCCATATCAAGGAAAAATCTTATCTTAAGTTAGTTTGTCTTGTTTGCGATTCCTGGACAATGATCTGGCTGCAGCCCTGTTTTTCTACTAACTTTTAGTTGTAGATAGCGTTTTAACACAATGGTTTTATGAAATGCTTTGTTTGTAATAAAAGAAACTTTGGTTGGTTAGATCGTTAATTTTATGTTGCATTTTAAAGAGGTACAACGTACTACATAACAAATCACCAGTTATTAGCCAGCCACAAGCAAAGCTTCCAAGTGGATGGATGAAATATTTTCTAACTCTTGAATTCATTAATTCGTATAATGCGTTAATAATTGATGCACCCAAAATAAGTCAACAAACACTATTCCATATACGTTGGGTATAGCCAACATTTATGTTCCGTTACTCCATCAAAGCTCAAGTTTGCAAACTACTGCAGCGAAAACATACACAATGCAAATTAAAATGACAAGATATTTTTTTTCTAAATTCCAGGTTTATTAAGTTTAACAAGTGGACAAAAAGTGCGACTGGTCCCTTCAGAGGTGAATGTAAAGAAATTTGTGAATAATTCCTACTTCGTTTCATGTGAGCTATCAGACAGTACTTGGAATGCCGAATGGATCAATCCAAAAAATCAAAGGGTTGACACAGCACTCCAAAAGTAAGTAATCTAAATTCTCACTCAACTACTATACAGTATACACTACACTACACAGCATTAACTGACTACAAACCAAAACATATCAAGTTCATACAGCCTACGCCCCAAAATTCCACAAAAAATCCCATGAAACTTTCCTAAACGCTATAACACACTTACTTAGCACATTTTTTCCCCACTATTTTCCCGTCTCCTTTCTTTCTATTCATTCTAACTATACACACCAACTTTTAAACTTTATATCGACCTATGCGGGAGCAAGGAAACAAGTTGCTGATGTTACACAATGTCAACCCAAAATCTGTCATTTAGTTCTATATAAAATCTTTGCTAACGACCACTACTTTCTTATCAGTCTCCCTACAGCATTATTATGCAGTGAAAAAAATCTTAACCTTTTTTTATACATGTGATTGAAATGCCGCTCCACTTTATAGTTAGTTGGTAGGTGCCACTTTCACTTTTTTCACATGGATGCATTCATTTGTTCATTCACGCGGCATATATTAGCTACTTTTAACTCTGATACTCTGCGTAAAAAGCAGCCACCATAAAACCATGAAAGCAGCCACAGTGCAGCATCCTACTATGTCACAATGAATACAAATCAGATTTTTTGTTATTGCACTCACTAATTGTACTTTGGAGACGGAAACTAAAAGAGTGCACATTTTTTATCATTCTAGTCGTGTTCGTGTGGAATACGGAAATGGAGTCGACTTGTTCCTCACGAGAATAACAACGCAGGATGAAGGCATGTACACGTGTGTGTCTAGGAGATCCAAAGCAAGGGCCTCTTTTAATTTAACTGTCATTCGTGAGTCTACAAACAATTCATTGAGCCAGTATTAGCAATTCAGAGCCAATGTTTTTATCTGTTTGCAATACATTTGGGAATGGTACACAGGTCCTATTGTTTTCGATACGACTTTGGCTGAGCAGTCAGCGCCAGAGGGTTCAACTTATACTCTACTATGCAGAGCCAGAGGCCAAACGCAACCCAAAATATACTGGAAAGTTGACCACAGGAAACCTCAACGTATGAGAATCTTTTTTTTTCCATTGATATTTCATACAGCATATAGTTTCTTGTCATATTGTCTATTTACTAACTATGTGTGTTTTTTGCAGTTCCGAAATTCAAAATCACAGAAAATGGGTTGATTATCCACAATGTTTCACAAGCGGACGCAAAAAGAGTATATTTATGTCGTGCTATGGATATCTCGTCTCCAATGCCTGACACCAAATTAATGAATATTAAATTAAAAGTGGAAAGTAAGCTCTTTGCTCTTATCATAAAAGGATTGTACGCCCACAAATTATGGCTCTCTTTCAACTATTACTTTATAGCTGTAGGGAAAGTGAATGCACAAGATGAAATAATAATAATAAATACTCATGACTCTTGTCTTGGCTGTCTCTGTAGTGAAACCCAAACCAGCGCATAATATGAAAGTGGAACATTGGGGTGTTGTTGGAGAATGGGCCAATTTGACATGTTCCGTGGAAGCAGAACCTGCAGCCACTTTCCGCTGGTTCTACAGAAATCGCACACTCTCCACAAGTGATGAGTATTTCATCATGAACACGGATAACACATCGATTCTTCAGGTATGACTGGGCTATATAGTTAATCGTGGACGGTTACTTTTAATGTACCAGCTACAGTTGCACCTATTAAGAATGATATAATTTAGCTAGATTTCTTGTTCTTTTGATCCTACATATTTGCTGGAACGGCCTTTTATAGTGCAGTAATATTATTTTTCCTTTGATAAAATTAATCTTTTTTAATTTTTGTTTGTGGCAGCATTTGGTTTCTAATCATTCAGATCACATATGTATACTAAATAATGTCCAGTATGCTTATTTAAAAAAATGCATTGGATAATACTGACTGTGAGTTTTACATGCAAACAAGCTGAACTGATTGGTCACAAAAGAAAGTGACGAGAAAGCAATTTTTCATGTAAATTTATTTAAAATGTTATTTTGTCAGCCTTTGATGTATTGTTTGAATATTGCATGCACTGATTTCACTTCACTAACAATCCATGTGTCCCTACAGGTTTTGGTGCGCACAGAATCCAAATTTGGACGCTATATTTGCAGAGCAAGCAACAAATTTGGCTACATGGAGCACAGTCTACTGCTGCACAAAGGCCAGAAACCTGCAACACCTACGCTCGAGCAAGTAGTTGTAGGTAAAAATGCGGCCAAAATTCGCGTCGTAGAGGGACAAAAATCCCGTTCAGGGGATCCTGCAAGGGACAGGGAAAGAAATCCAGGCAAATTTCTTCCAAATACGGGATATTTTGTGCAGTACAAAATGATGACCCGGGGAGATTGGATTACTGCAAACATTTCGTTGTATGATGACGGTAAGCTCACCATGCTCATTTTATACTAACTATTAGTAAATTATTATCTCCATATATAGATTAAAACTCTTTTTCTATCAAAATTTTTTACCAAACTATCATAATGCGAATTCCCTTTGATGTACTATGCAGATTTTTAAATTTCGTCTCATAAAAATAAGCTATTCATTGATAGTCGTTTGTTTTCAAACTATTGCTAGTTAGATTACGTAAATGTTAAAGATTCAATTCATGAATCAATGACTAAAACACAACTGATCCTAATTTTTATTGCAAAACCAGATTTATACTATGTTAATTGTATTATTTTTATTGTTTATTATGTTATTTAAATTATTAGATATGTATTTTTGCATAAAACTTCTTCTATTGAGTAACAACTTACGCCGCAGTTCGGACTGTAGCAATAGTTAAGAACTAAATATAAAAACTATTGCTGAGCAGTAATAGTTAGTTAGTAATTATGACTTTCACCTTTGACGCATGCATGCAAATTTAATCCTTCATTTTCATCATGTTCTGATCGATCTGTCTGGCAGGCTTCATCGTGAAAGGACTAAAGCCTTCAATTACATACCAAGTGAGAGCGGCTGCAAAGAATGAAGCATCCATTGGAGATTTCAGCACACCAATTAGAATCATCACACCAAAGACGTCCACATGGACATTTTCTGGTTCAACCTCACTCTCTCATGCTGACTATGTATACTCTGTTGTGGCCGTTGTATTAAATTTGATGCTCCACAAGATTCTCAAATGCCTCAACTAGAGTGTGTTGTTCAAGAAAGGATGCTATAAAATATAAACAAAATGTGTACATATAATAAGACTCCACTGAAACCTTTCATTCCCAGCAGCGCGTATTTTAATTTAAAAAAAATGCTAGCGTTGTTAGCATAACGACACATCAGATGATAGTGTCTATTCCAAAACAATGCAAAAAAACTAACTACTGACATGTAAATCATGTGCATAATATATTCTGTTTCCATCCATGCATCGGTAACAGCACTCACTGCTACACATAAAAAATAAAATCTCAAACAAATGCACAGTTAGTCTGGATAAAAAAAAACATATTTTACAATAAAATGCAATGACGCAGTAAAATTCAAGAAATCTCTTTATTATAATTCTCATGAAATAGTACAAGAGTTTTAGATGTAAAGTTACCGTTGACTTATTTATTTTGTGGGCTCTATTACTGAAATCCCCAGTTTTTTCATCATGCTGATTCATCGATGCGTTGATGCGTGTTTGTGGTGTAGCCAAGGGACGTTCCAGTATTGTACGTACGTAGCAGTAGTAGATTGTTCAAGCATCAAGTAAACTGTAGTAGATTGAATGAACAAGGCTAAATTGCGATGGTATCATTCCCTTTTCCAATTACTTTGCATTAAATAAACGCTAAGCGTGTGTATTACTCTAATAAAGCATGCACATAATGTTAAGCTGGATTGTTAGTCAGTCAGTGTTTAAAACAATAAGTAGTAGTATTTTTCTCTTCTTAGTAAAGTACGTACGTCGTAAACTATAATTGTGTAACATACTGTGCTCATTATAGTACAATTCTAGAACATTTTCTCATACTATATAACTAACTAAATAGAAGCTAAATTCGTGGACTTTAAGAATGATCTGTACTACTTACTGTAATGGATATTTGTATGCATGTGTGCTCTGCAGCTTGTTGAGTGTGAAAATTCATTGAGATTATCAAATGCTATGTTTTTCCCCAGGTGTGTTGATAATTTATGACCATTTGGCTCTATTGATAGTCAGTATGCAAATTTTTTCAATTTTAACAATACTCTTGTTATGTCCATTTGTTATGAACACATTAACTATACACCAATGTAAACTGTCACATTATGTACCATACGAAACTACCATGTAGCGTAACACTGTTCAAACAGCCGGAGAGTCTAGCTAAGCACAGCGTTACAAAAAATTGCGTCAAATTACATTTCTAGTCCACTAATAATAATAAAGCCAACTGTATGTTGAAAAATCTGTTTGCTGAACTCCTTTACTATAAGTACAACTTACGTGAAATGGAAAAGTTTGGAAGCAAACTTGGCAAAGTTAGTATTGTTATTTATGTATCAGTAATGCTTGTTATTCCCTACCTCTCGCAGTATCTTTGTTTTTAATTTTTTTGGTTCCAACTTACTTAGTTTATAGAATAAACTTTGTATACGTTTTTTGTGCTAACTAACTGCATGTGCGAATGGCAACAATGAATGATAAGTATGCTAAACAAATCTATTTGGCTCCTAACTAAAAGTAAGTAATAATTTTCCCAGTAACTAACTAAGACATGTGCAAGGCTACTTGTGTGCGCTTAACACCAAAAATCCTGCAGCCCTTTAGATAGACCAATTGTTGCCAAATCATCGGTCGTAAAAAGTGCACAAATAAACCCAAGTTTACGAACACGCGTTTTAATTTGAGCAAAAGGAGAAAGTGCAGGGGAAAGTTTCGCGTTGTTTATTATTGTTACTACTATACTATGTGTATTCAGCTTTTAATGTATTAAATATTGATAGAGGTTAAAAGAAAGGAGAATTCTTTTATTTACGCTAGCCATACTAACAGCTAACTAAAATTGGGAAACTTGTGTATAAGTATATAGGCTTCGTGATGTATGAATCAAATCGTTACGCGTTTTTCTGCTGCATAGTTAGTTGTAGGGCTCTATTAGAGTTAAGTGGAGTGAAATGGAGCTCATACTGGATATGAGCAAAAAGCACATATTTGAAAGTATTTTTTCCTTTGTAACATTCATGGAATTCTCGCTTCACAAGAAAAATGTGAGAGGCAATTCACTATTGACACATTATACAATGCATTGCATTCACAAAAATAATGTTCGCTTGACGGGTTACTTAAATGCAGAAATAATGTTAATTCCCAATTGTAACGTATGTTCTTGTATATATTTCCCATGTAACTTTATTTGTGTGCTATGAGTATGAATGAACTCATGAATTCGGAGGATCAAATATGTGATTTTTCAATGACGAAAATGAATGTTGTTGTTAGAATGAGAAATGCACTATTTTGGTAGTCACTTGGTACAGAAGAAAGCTTGACGATTTCTTTTGGTCGCTGTTTTGACTCTACGAGACACCTAACCAAACTAAAAATCCCAGTCAATTAAGTAAGTCACAAGTCAGTTAATTTCATTCCTACTACAGCTTTATTCCTTGGCAGATCTCCAAATTATCGTTTGTATAGCTACTCTTCATTATTATATTATTACATTTCAGTGGAGCACAAGAAAATAATGTAATGATAATGTAGTTATACTAACTATACTAGTAAGCAGACTATTTTTTGCCCAACCCATAAGTACTTCTCGGATAGTTGTGAACCAAAAAAACATGGCTTTAAATGGAAAAAATTGGTGTTGCTCATTGTAAATACTATGTAATATGGTAGGAACCAAGAGTTATAGAATTATTTGACAAACTTTGGAATGCAGGTGAAAACTGCACTCATGTTACTAAAATTATTATACATTAGTCCTAGCGTTTTAGTTTATGGATATTCTTATGATCAGGTGAATTGCATTGGACGACGGGATTGTATGATGCAGTTGTAAGTTCTAATCGACAAATCTAACAGTTATGATTCTAAATTCATCGTCTAATCGCCACCTTATCTTGGTTACATGAAGTCCTAAGGATAACTTAACAACTCTCCTAGTTTGAATGTGAAAGCAATGTTTAAGGTTATGAGATGCTTGAATCTGTGTATGAATGAATGATGATATAATAAAAGTTGTGCTTTGTGATAAAATCTAGATGATTCATTTCTTGAGCTTCAGATTCAGTTTGGTTTTGGCAACCATTCAAGACGCTCCTATATATAGGATGCAGTTACTGACGAAATAAAATGATCCTTTCAACAAGATATTTTCACTTTAAGTAGTATTTTATTCACGTATAAATATTTCAATGGTGAGGATGTACCCCTAAAAACGTAACTATGAACTTCAAGAACCTCTTGTAGACTAAAAAAGAAATCTAATAGCTACTGCATGAGTTTACGAACTGCACGAGGTACAAATAAAACAGTCATACGAAATTATTTTGAGAGAAAACACCTCTTGTTTTGTTAAGCTGAAAAAATATGCAATTTTCGTTAACTAATGGGTTTAAAAGTTCGTAGCATTCGCACAAACACTAAACACATGAAGAAACAAAATATGGGGTTCTAAGGATTCTTAAACTTGATTGGTAGGTAGATTCGGAAAAAAACTTTCATAATATTGTTGCACATGTTGACGTCACAATACTATACATTGAATGCAGTATCTGTAATCATATATCATTATTAACATAATAATAATGGCATTATTATGAATGTACATAATGGTGATGAAGAAGTCACATCCACTGAGGAAGTGAAGTGACAACCTACAAAGTTGAAGAGGAGACACGCGTCAAATTGATGTCACAAAGTGGATGTTGTCGTAAATAACTGTTGTCGAAATTCTTTTCATATTTTTGAGGTGGAGAGAAGATTTTTTTTGTTTCACTAAGGAGTAGCAGTAGATTCACGAAGAGAAGAACGTGTCAAATCGCGTAGCTGTGTAAATCAAGTAGAACAAGGTCCAAAAAAATACATCATTTTTCCAAACATGATTAAAAAATATGAGACTAGAAAAGTAGATCACAGAACAACAAGGCGCGGAACACAAAGTGTTTATCGTGTTTACGATATGATTTAAATCACAGTCCAGTAGTAAGCCCACAATTGGAGTTGCAAAGAGACGCCGAATATGGGCACAAATAATAACATTGTAGAGTTTGACAACAGTTGGCTGATTGAAGATCATATTTATACATACGAATTATATTTGGATAGTTTTAGAAAGGATTTTTGGACAGATCTTATTGATGCTGAGATAGTTAGACAAGTAAAAATATTTTTTGTACTTTAGTTTTTTCAGATCGAAGTTGTCAGTGTGTAAAACTGACTAGGATGAGTAGTCAGTTTCTAATCGGCACTTGACGAAATACTGTGAGTTTCAATGCGCTGTGCGAATACTGTATTGCTAGATTAGTAAGTAAGTAGCAGGGACAAAGTCTCGAATTTTTTGCAACTTGATGCGTGGCTTAGTATCGGAGCGGAGGGTGCGTAATAATCGCAAAACAAAGAATTTTTTAGGATATCGTGTAGAGAGGCGAGGGAAAATATAGTAGTTGAGCTTTGAGTACAATACCTTGCGTAGATTTGAATGTGTAACAGAGTTCATTCGTCGTGTAGTTGTGTAGCAGCAGATTAATAACCACCATGGTCGTCGTTCGAAAATCGAGAGTAGCTGCTTCCGGATCCACCCTCGTCATAATACCCTCCGCCACTAAACACGTTTCGAAGTTATCAGGAATTTATAATTAACCATTGGTACATTATCATGGCACATATTTATCGTGTAGCAATCTTCACTTCAAGTGTATACGGGGAAAATATTCAAGCAGAAGAACTAAAAAAATTCGCAGACGATTTGGTTAGCAACAAATGCAGTTTGGCATGTTCGTTCACTACAAGCGAAAACTAATATCTCTGTTTTGTTTACTATCCTACCTCGTTTCGTAGTATATTCTTATCACTTTTTGCAATAATATTTTTACTCATTTTCAGTCACAGTGGCATAAGAAACGCACATTCCGCATGCTCGCTCCATTCGAATTTGCAGTGAGTGAAACACAAAGGAATTAACAATTAACACGAAAGTTCAAATTTAAGGTATTACGTTAGTTAGTTCACTAGGATGAGACTAGAATGTATGAACGATGAGCAGACTTAAAAAAATTATCAACAAACAAAATCCAAAATACGGCATCAAACACCGTAATCGAAAGGACTGCGACTGTGTCTGCTCTTCCAAGATCGGTGCTTGTGATCCTCTCTTCCTGACCTAAGTTTATATAAGCACCGATTGCACAATTTTAAAAGAATGTTACTAATGAAACTTACTTAATCATGAAAAACATTAAAAATAAAAACATTTGTGTGAATCACAAGTACGAAGTGCTTTGGTTTTGGTTGGGATTAGTAGTGACAATAACGTGAGAACATATATGGCCGGTGGCCAGTTATCGTTCATTAGCTTTAGCTTTCTACGATTGCACAACAAAGAGAAGTATTATTATATACATTATTTCGGTGCTTCAACAACGCTAGCAAATGGTGGTCTCCACGTTAGGTTTGGTTTTTTTTGCACAATTGTACACGTAGCAAAACTAGGATCCACTTTTTAGGGAAAAAGCAGTCACTATTGGGAAGTTAAATACAAGGTATTCTACAGGTGACTCGCTCAGGTAGGTAACGCAAATTTACAGAAGAGCAAAATCGTGTCGTAAAAGATGCCCAGTGCTTGAAAAATAATATGGGCGTTTAAGTAAACTTGTTTCCTGCATTTATCCTCTTGCCACTCGTATGTAAACGAAAAATATTAAGTCTCGGTAGTGGACGGTTAGTAGTGAATAGCAGTGGGTATCATAGTAAGGATTTTGGGCCTCCTTCATTATTATAACTACTGTGAATGAACACAAGAGACATACGAATAGGGTTCATCATGCGGTGAACAACGAAGAAGTGTAAATTGCTGGAAGGAGGCACTGATTCAAAGATATGTACGAAGTTAGGAACGGCACACAACCATCCGAAGAATTACCTTCCCCTGTTCACTGGTGATCTGCTACGGTATCTCGAGGAGGAGTATCCTCCCCCTCCTCCTCCACTGCTTGATCCCCCGGTGGAATATCCTCGAGATCCTCCTCCACTGCTTCGTCCATAATCCTCGTAACGACTGCGACTCCCCCCGTCGCGTCCTCCACGGAATCCACCGCCTGTGTAAGTCGACTTCCATTAGTCGAAGTTTATACAGAAGATGTTGCTTTTTTTTGTGAAGTAGATTTTTAGTCGCAACTCAAAATTGTCGAAATAATGTACTAATGGGGCAGTAGGTAGGTAGTAGCAATAATGGGTTTGGCATAACTCAACTCGAAGATCAACAACGTGCAAACGAACGAGTAAAAGTGACTTGGCAGCTAGTGGACGAAGTGACAGAGAACTGTTTATACGTGTCCTGAGGAAATCGTGAGGGGATCAGTGCAGTGTCGTTTTCTACTCGTAGTTAGTTATATTTTCCAAGGTAAACGAAGTTGTAATAAATTATTATCTGAGACCAAAATGAGAACCTGATGTTTCTTTACAATTTAAGTTATGAAAATAAAAAGAGGCACGATGCCTTTCATTGATAAGTAAATTAGAAAAGAAAGCTTTTATTAATAAAATCAATTATCATTCCAGTCATTAGATCCACCACCACCACCTCCGCTGTATTCATCATGATACCCACCTCGGCTCCCACCATCGCGACCACCTCTGTAACCACCCCTTCCTCCACCGCGACCACCACTGTCTCGATCTCGGAATCCTAAAAGTTATGGTCACCCGTTTTTTACTGAATTTCGTGAGTCATTGCTCACATAACTCATAGAATACAGAAAAAACTAAAGATAGAGACCCGCAAAAAGAAACTTGAACGCCTCCAATAAACCCTTGGGAGTACTAGATATTAATTCAAAACAGTAACCCTAATTTTAATTTTTAAATGAAATGGAAATTGAAATGCTCAATGCAGCACTACCAGCACCCAACAGAGTAATTCAAACCCATAAACTAACTCACTATGTTCTCAATCTTAGTCAGAAATACAGTGCTCAGAGCTGCAAAAGTACAAATCTGGCAGAATATACAGTTTCTCAGTCTCTTTTGTACCAACCATAGACATTTATAAAATGATCGGGTAATGTGGGGAAATCCCTAATTCGATAGTCAGACAAGAGTCGTGAGATTTTAAATTAAGCATAATTTTTTTATTTACCTCCACCTCCCCTTGATCCTCCACGATAACCGCCACCTCCTCCGTATCCGCCGCCACCACCTCCATATCCACCTCCTCCTCTCCCACCGCCAAACCCACGTCCTCGACCACGACCTCTGCCACCTTCTCGGGCACGAGACAGCTCCACACGCAATTTGCAGCCCATGAATTCTTCTCCATTGAGAGCGTCCAAAGCTTCGGTTGCTGCTTGTTCCTCTTCGAAGTTAACAAATGCAAATCCTGGAGGGTTGAAAGCCACCCAGACATGTTCGCATTTTCCATATTTACCGAACAAGTCCTCCAAGTGTTCCCTCTTGATCTCGTCAGAGATTCCTCCAACATACAAACGTGTGTTTTTCATCCTGGACTGTAAGATTAATTTTATAATTTAACCAGTGTGTCATGTCATGAATCGAAAAGCAAAATCTTGTTAATCAAAGCAATTGGCAAAACAAAGCAAAACTGTAAATGTAAGCGTATTCATCACATTTAACGTGATCGTGATTAATCGTGACAAAGGAATCGAAAAAAAATCTACTTAACACATTCTAAAAACAAGTCTAAATTGAAAGCATTTTAGAACAAGAAAAAAAACACGCTCTTTCGGCAACAAATGAGTTGATGATAATTTTGAATTGGTGTACATGGAACATTACGGGTTAATTAGCCACCAAGTTTGAAATACCGGCGGCATGGCTTGCTTTCACCACATAAACATCCACTTTTAATCCCCCACAAATACCGGTTTTAACCGTTTTAACAAGCATTTTATATTGAATACAGAAATCACAAACATGACGGTGTCGTAAATTGACTAAGCTCCCATTTGCAATAGCTGTCATCCACAATGATCCAAGTGGATGCTGACAAAACCCCCATGAAAAGCCCAGTTCAAAAAATATCATCATACCGGCCTGTCGTCATCCATCCTAAGGCTTTTGTCGTCAAATTCCCTCACAAATCCTTAAATACCAAGAACAAAACAACTAACGTTGTTTCTCACCTTACACGGCTTTCGCCCTGAAGATCCGCGTTTAAAAACTTAAGTCGAAGATACGCGGAGACGAAGACGAAGACGAAGAGTTGATGTCGAAGAAGTGCGTGAAGAATGGCTGCCTCTTTCTTTCTGAGCATTCTCCAATTGAGGCGCAATATGCAGAGAGGCTACTCGACCTCGCTTCTCAAAAAAGGATGACGTCCTTTAGAAGAAAGGCGTGTAGCGTGCAATCCCACGGCCCCAATGTCCAATCACAGGCCGTCTTTTGGCCCCTGAATCCCCGAGCGAAGCCCTGACTCCCAAATTTGGACTTCCTCCTCTTCTCTTCATCATCATCGATCAAGCCATAAAGTAAAGAAAATGCTTGTAAACAAAATCAACAGCTTTCGCGGCGGCATACATACGCTGCTGAACTCATCAAACTCAATACTACCAAAACTGACTAACTGGAACTATACTACTGCACTACTGTTGTGGAGTGGATGGATGGACAAAAGCAAAGCGAAGGCCACAACGGACTACCCAAATAACATGCCCAAAATGCTGAACAATAGTAAACTTTTTAAGACCTGAACAATGAAAGCTTAATTAGCTACCGTGCTGTAGTAATCGGTAAAACGTATCAATTAATTTTTACATAAAGAATAGGCTTGTTTTTTTATAGTAGTAAAAGTAAAGTGAAGTACACTTCACAGGAATGGGATTGTTTTCGGAATGCAGAGATTTAAAGCATTGGGATAAGGGAACAGTTAGTGATGGACGTAAACAAAGAAGAGATTTTATTCACCATGATACGGTTTCTGCTGCTGGGATGGATAGGATACGGAGAATTGGGGTGTCTAGTAGCGGCTTTTCTCGCATTTTTACATATGCGGAAGAAAACAAAGTGGATGCGTGAAAAATGCTATGATGTTAAGTGGATAGTGAATGTTATGGGTGTTCTGTGAAGTAGTGTTTTACGTGCACTAAGTCGCAGTAAGTTGCATATCATGCAAAGTACATTACCTTTGTAAGACTATGGAAATGAATGGATTGGAGATAATATAAAGACTACTAACTTAATCGCAAGTCAGTAAGTATTCAATAACAGGTGAAAAATAGAAGCGGAAAACATAAAAGCAGATGAGGTACGCCGGCATAAGGACAAACCGAGGAACGTCTGAGAGCATTGGCTAATGCAGGCGAGAACTTGACTTACTTGACTAATCGCCATTTGACTTGCAAGATATACATAGCTTTGCAAAACAATTGGGCCCTAACAAACACCGAACCAGAGTGCATGAGCAGTCATCTGGAAAGATTAGGGAGGCACCGATGGTGATTATTTATGGATTTTGCAAAAAATACAAACAGACTAAAATTCGAAAGCTTGGAATGAAAAAAAATGTCATCCAATCAACCGTCTAACATTTCTAAGAGTAAAATTCGTTTGGTTTATGACATGTTTTTTTAAAATCATGAATATAGCCCGAGGTAAATAGAATATTACTAAAACAGTATTTGCAGCCTTTGTACTAGAAAGTGAGCAATAATAAACATCTGAAAAACTATGCATGTCTAGCTAAAACCTACAAGGGAATGAAAATGAAAACAGTAAGAAATCACAATATACGCGTATTGTATTTCATCATGAATATTAATTATGCAACTTAATAAACATATTATACTTGTAAAAATACATTGAGATTAAAGCATGCAAACAGCAAACATACAAAATTCATATACGAGAGTGATTAAACGCCTACAATAATACATTCATAAGGATGAATAAATTATTAACATTGATCCCAATAGCCCAGTTCAAAGACATGAATATAAAAAATCTATACCATACCAATTAACAATCAATATCGACGCATATTTCTCATTTGAAACAGATAGAAATACTGTTTCAGTCATCTGGCTGTATTCATGAATTCAATTTCAATTGTGAATCTATCATTTATTATTTAATTTTAATAATAAAATGAACAAATGAACCGCAAATCATGGCACATCAGACAAAACAGCCATCAACAGTTCCATTTTGTTGAGAAAGTTTTTTCCTTCTAGTCTCTCCCATTTGATTTGTTTATAAATTATTCCACCCGAAGTGTCCCCAATTTCTGGGGTTTCATGGACATCATCGACTTCCATTTTATTCTCAATGAAATCCAGCTTTGTAGTAGATGGATACCCAACATAGACTTTTATTCCCGTCTGATGATTTTGACTTGGACTAGACCTGACCGAAAGATGTCTAGATGTTCAAAAAACGCATGACATTTATTTAGGCCTTTTACTATCTTGTTTTATAGTACATTATTGTTAAAGACTGCATTCACCTTCTTCCGCTAGGAGTGGAGATTACACAACTTGCTGCACTTCCAATTACTTCACATTCCCCAGTTCCAAGATGGCAGCTGCAAAGTTCAAAAAATATTTGGGCCCAGTGATTTATAGTAAGATACAGATATTTGTTGAGGTAGGTGGTAGTTCTACTAACTAGACTAATTTCATGCTTTAAAAAATCACAAATAAGTTAACAAAAACATTAATTAAAAAATCATAAATCTGTCATTTACTTGCTCGCCAGCACTTGGAAACCCAGGCACTTCACTAATGACTGCAGAGCCATTACTTGATGAATAGCAATCTATACAAACAATATGTTAATCAAATTAAGACTATTGTATTGAAAAGATTCAGAAGTCAGTAGTCAGTGATCTCAGTAAGTTTGAAACATTACTTGTGTTAATATAACATCTTTTAGTTCTTCAAGTTCATAACTCAGATGAATCGCCTTTCCATCTTTCAAAATACATTTCAACGTTTTTTCCATTATATGAATTAGTAAATGAGTTCTCGTACACATGTCATACCTGTTGGATAAATATTAGTGATAAAAATTCAAGCTGGACATAGAACGAACAAAAATACAATAATCAATAAGCATCGTGCGTGACTGCGTGAGCGTGACCCAGTTCACATCATGAGCAGAGCTTACCCAGATGACTGCAAAGTAACTCGTACTGAAGAATGTGTGACCGCATTTAAGGATGCCCAGTGAGAAATAATGAGTGGATCTTTTATTTCTTTGGATAATGTATCCAGAACAACCTGTGTTCTCATTCTAAGAACCACATGCTGACTTTGACGAATGATTTCTTCCAACATTCCATCTTTTTTTGTCATTTGTAAAAGAGTATGTCGATCTAAAGCTGCAGGTCCTGCATGTCTTCTTTTGCGAGGAATTCCAATAGGAGCAGTGGCAGGATGTGGCAATGTTACGCAAGCATTAGAGCGATGCATATCACGAAGAAGCTGATGAAGGGAATGTTCCAATACATGATTTTGGTCCATTTTGGAATTCGTAGGAGAATTTTCAGTTGTTTTTTCGTTGATCGAGTGACATAACGCAATTACTAGATTTGTCCCAGGGAATAATGTTGCAGTTATTTGGTTTCCCATAATCATTGGCGGAATTGGCATAGTGTTCAAACCTACAGCTTCTCTTGCTAACACGGAAAACAGTTCTTTACAAAATAATACATTTTGAGAAGCCTCCAGTTGCTGCTGCCAATGTGTATTCACAGGAGCTGGAGATGGTAGCCCAATATTGGCAAAACTCAGGTTGTCTTGCCCATCTTGAATAATAACTTGAATATAAGCTATGCCTTGCAATTCATGTGGAACTGTAACTCGCAATGCTGACTTTGGAACTGAGGTAGTACTCTCCTCTGAAGCCTCACTTTGATCCACATCATCTTCAGCTTTCGTGATTTCAAACGTTCCAGTTTGAGGAAATCTTGAACCCGCTGTTCGATATGAAACATCTCCAAGAATGGCATTTCCTACTTTCCTAAGTCTCCAATTTTGGCGCAGACGAAGTAATTCTATGTAAAAATCTTCCTGGGTTGTCACTGATTTAGATTTGGCTTCGTTCAGAGATGTTTTCAATCGTTCAAATCCCCCATTTAAAACTGCAGCAGCGGCAGCAATGCTCTATAGTGTTTTTGAACGAATTTAAGGTAAGGGACAAAAAGTTTAAATATCAATAATTATAATGGTGTCATATGAAGACATTCACCATTCACACCTTTTTCTTATTAATTAGGGTTGCCGCCGGCTTTGGATCCGACGGCTCTGCTTGAACAGGATCCAGAACAAGGTATTTTTTTTGCTGTGCTATAGTGAGGATATCAGACAGTACACTCAATTCTGTCAAAGATGACCTGAAGACAAGTTAAGTAATTTAAAAGTAAATTAATCTATAAATCTATATATAATGCAAGTCTTCTGAGGCATCATTGGCTTCACTGCCACTCCGAAAATAAATACCTTAATTTATTTCTTATAGATTCCCATGGCCAAGCAGGCGTACTTTTGAAAGTTCCTTCAGTCGATGTCGAAGTGTCCCCTTCCTCTGAATCTTTCTCCTTGCTTTCTACTTTCTCAGCTGGAGCTCCCTCATCTTTGCCGCAAAAGTCTATTTTCTGGGCTAACTTGGTGAGATTTTCTGACATAGTGAGTGGGCTGAAGAAATAAACAAATAAATGATTACAACACAAAATCCCAGGGGGAAAACGCGTCATCACCATAGGGTGCTTAAATGGGGCGGACTGAAGCTTTTGGCCCCACAACATTTTTTCTAAAAGTTTTTAACACGGGTGCAAATGCAACACTCGTCGCTGAACAACCGAAGCTTCGTTGCTACGTAATGCACTATACTGCTGCATCTCATGCAATAACTACTCAACCGATTTCGACAAAGTTGTGTTTAAACATGGAGAGCTTGTGCTTTACAATCTAACGTCATATTTTCTACAGCGAAACAGCGATCCATTAATACTATCATTCACAGCACAGATTTTCATTAAATTAGTAACAGGCTTCAAAAAAAATTTATTCCCCTTTCTTTAGACCCATGTAATGTAAACGGAGAAATTCTTATACATTGGTAAATTATAGCTTTTAGCTTTTAAGAACTCTGCCGTGAGGAGGTTTCTTCAAGAGGCTACGCTGGTCGTGTTTAACATTTGAGGTGCCAATTTGCCAATAGTTTCGCTTCAATAAATGTGTTAGGATTCATAAATTTAAACTCACGGTTGTTGTATTTCCTGTCCATCATAAGTAATTTCGTAAACATTGTGCTCCAGTGGAACTTCAACGGATATTTTATTGGCGGCGTTCATTTTCAGGCTCAATTTGTGTTCAAGATAGATCGAGTCCAGTTTTGGATTTCAAAACAAAACACGGGGTGTTTTCACGAGTTGTCCACGTTGGTTGGCGGAATTTTAACCTTTGTCAGGTCAATCCCGAAGAAATATCGATTAAATATAATAGATTATAAATCCCGAAAAAACATTTTCTTTCATCTAATAAAAACAGAGTTAAAAAGCATACTGACAGAACAGAGGAACAGACTACAAACATTTCTATCGACGCCTAAAATGAGTACATCTTACTTAATGGCACAATATGATTCCAGCGTCTTTGTTATCTGATGCATCGTATGCTTAAAGCTAGGGCAGTAATAAATATGTGTGCGTGTGTGTACAATGCAATGAAGAAATAAAAAAAAACATTACCTTTAATATACTTTTTAAAATATGTTTAATATATATGTTTTTAATATATTGACATGTTTTGCTACAAAAATGATGAAAATAAAATTGCATGCCCTTTTACAGTAAAATCATTTGGCATGAATGAGTGTGAGATGCTCAATAATGAGGCTGTATGATTGTCAATTATTGTTATTTTTGGTTGGTCTTCATATATCTTCTTCATCAATCATTGCCACTATTTCACAGTCATTTTTACTGCTGATGTCATGAATTACTTTGATATGAAGTTTCACAGGGTCCGAGATCGTATATGCTATAGCGATTTTTCTGATTTATGACAAAAAATGACGGAAAATCTACTTGCTTAATAACTCTTCTATAAACAAAAAAATTTGTCGTTAGGCACTTTCAGATTTTATTCGCGCTCGTTTTGATACTTATTGTGAATTGCATTCATGTTAAATTAATAAAATATTCAAATTTCTTCAGAATACGTGCATTCTTGCTAAAATTCTTGTACATCACAGTTGCATAAAAGTTCAAATTTGCTATAAAATTAGTATTAAAAACTAAGGTTTATTATGATTCTATTCAATCTTTACCAATAGAAAGATGATCTGCTAAATCTAGGAATGGTTGGTGCTAAAGTTTCTTTATCTTTGGATGCTGTTGCTGGTGGTGCTGGCGGTGCCGGCAATTTTTTATCTTGATTTGGCTCCTCTGCATTTAATTCTTCAGTTTCAGTAGTTTGAAGTAAAGCTTTTTCTTGTCTATCGAGGGCCCATCGCCGTGAAAGATGATTATCAGTGGCATTTGCGTTGATCGAATTCAAGTTTTGCTGGTCACCCTGCTTAACATTATTTTGACCACAAGGGAAAGCTAGTTTACAATCCAACTGTTTTTCTGCTGAGGATCTCATAATGGACAAAGATTGTTTGTATTCATCTGGCGCCATGAGCTCCAATAATCTAATTAAAAATTAGATAAAAATATATGTTTTTTTTCTAATGATTCTTCAACAACTACTACACTGAATCAGTTCATCCAATTATCCTCTTTAGGTTAATAACTCACCTCATTAGGCTAGGCATTTCCTCACGTTGCCTTGCGTAGGAACCAAGATCACACAGAAGTCTTTGTGTACATTTTTCCGAGTTTATAGCAGATAGAACAACATTGGCTAAGGAGTTCAAACTATCTTCTTCTAATTGGGGAGCAGGAGCACTTCTTAAGAATTTACTGCCCTTGGAAGTGATTTTATCATCAATTATTCCAATTTTCCAGGCTAATGCAGCTTTGATGGCTAGCACAATTACAACGAGTAGAAAGAGTGCAAATCCAACTGCTACAATTGGAACAATTAAGTCACCTGCGGAAAAAGAAAAAAATGTTTATAAATAGGGATGCAATTTATATTTCTATAAAAAAAACTCGATTTTTTTGCTCAAATGACAAAAAATAAGCAACATCCTTGTATTTAATTAGTTTTTATTACCTTTAAAGCCTGCTAATGCTCCTCCAGGGGTCACTGGAATGTATGGACTACTAAATCCTGGTCCACCGAATCCGGCAGGAAGTCCTCCAAATAATCCGGGTAAACCAGCTCCCAAGCCAGCCCCTCCACCAATATCAAAGTTAAGTGATTTGCCAAATCCACCCCCGAAACCAGGAAATCCAGGAAATCCGGGAATGAACCCCTCAGTACCAATTGGACCCCCAGCAAATGCCATGATGAATGTTAGTGACACGAGTTTTTTTTAAACTGTAAAAAAGTTGAAAAGTGAAATTGAAAAGTTGGAAAAACTTTCCTCAACGATTTTTAAAACGCGTTTGATACACTTTCATCACGTACCAGTTTGAAGCCGCATTCCACACAGCAACACAAAAATGTGATCATTTTGCATTTCTGTCCTTTATATAACCTCGGACAAACTATTTCAAATCGTATATGAAAATCAACGCAAATGACCTCAACTTATTGAAGGTATCGTATGTTATCATAGTGTGTTTACACGAAATATAGAAATACATGTTTCATCATACTACATGTTTCATCCAATTCTTAAAATGGATGTCTATGCATATTGCATATTGGTTTGACACAATCGCTACTACAGTATGTATGTAAAGCTAATGCAAAGAACGTTTGGGATAAATTATGCATATGCATTTCTTATGCACACAAGTTTCTATGAATTCTGTTCATTAAACTACTTTTACATAAAAAATGGAGCCCGGCTTGTGATCACAAAAATGACAAACGTAAACATGCATGCAAACAACTAACTTTCCAGTACAATGTATAAATTCAAAATTTATTTCATGTAAATATCCCAAGCTTGTCATAAAAGTTATTAGGTAGATTAGTAAAGCTATCAGAGGTTTCTTCACCAGAGTCAATAAACTGTTCTACAGAGTAAAACAAAGGTTGTGGAGATCCATTATTACCGTTATTTGGACGGAATTCAGATTGCTCATCAAATTGAATACCAATACCACCGGCATTGATCTCACTAGGGGTCAATGGAGTCTCAAACCATGGCCCAAAATAAACTTTTGGAATGGATTTTGAGTCTGAACAATTTGAATAAGGATTTCTGCGCGTCAAAAAATTAATTATGATTTAGTCCACAAAAACAGTTCCATAAAATTAGCATTCAAATTATCTGCATACTTTTGCGGATGCGGAGCTAGTAAAACTATTGGCTGAAGGGTTTGAATAGAATCCCCATTGTCACAAAGTACGCGTGCAAGGGTTGTATTTCTGATTGCATCCAACTGCTCGTTTGTAAACATTCCAGGATTTTCAAACCAAAATCTATCTCCTTTTCGCAAATTACGGAAGGACTGGGCTATTATGCAAGCAAATGTGGGTCCAATTATTCCTCCTTTCACAGGCAGTTCAACCATACCTCCTGGGAAAAGATCTGCAAATCCGTCACCATGAGACGTTATATTTAAAACATTTTATGGCACTAGGGGTATTCACGAGCACCGGGGTAACGCGGTAACAGGGTAAAAGGGTAACTTTTCTCCATTTAAATACATTGCAAAAAGTTACCCTAATACCCTTATACCCCGTTACCCCGGTACTCGTGAATACCCCTACTAT
>Ga0210040_10002226_pt1 | contig 27665 bp, 9 predicted proteins | sample CryGeyCG12114_NA_FD_185462 | JGI IMG/M metagenome (GOLD analysis project Ga0210040, IMG submission 185462) | Groundwater microbial communities from aquifer - Crystal Geyser CG19_WC_8/21/14_NA (SPAdes) (version 2) | ecosystem: Environmental > Aquatic > Deep subsurface > Groundwater | place: USA... | reverse complement strand
AGGAATTGTTGACATCCATGCTATTCATTTGATTAGGGGCTCGTTCATGCAAATAGAGCGAATGTATTTTTTTTCTTGTATCATGGTTTGGTTAGTTAGTAGGACGTGCCTTTATAATCTTGTGATGCTTCGAAAAGCATTTGCAATTCAAAGACAAACTGAGACACAAAGGATAAATGTAGAATTGTACGTTCTGTACACCAAAAGTGTAGAAGGAAAATTTCATTGTGTTGAGAACAAAGGAAAAATTACAATTGCTCACACTGAAAAGGAAAAAAGAGTTCCTGCGCTTAAATGATGGTGAATAAAAAATGACCCCATGCTATGCAGCGCTTGAGAACTCAAGGAAAACTGAGAAATTTGTTTCACACTCACTTTCTTATACTTCGTATCCTATACAAGTTAGTAGTACACATGAAATCAAACCCGTTTAGATGCCTTTGTGAAACAGTGAAGTTCTTTTGTGCTCTAATCTTTTTTATATAATGATGGCATGTATGTACGACTCCAGTTTCATGTGTTGATCTTCTCCAATAAGTTTATACTTGAGCAATTTCAACTTCTTAAGGTTACATTTTTCAAAGGAACAAGTGTGAAAACGTATGGTGTATATGAGTATAATCTGTTGTTGTTACAAAGATTGATCTTTTCACATTTCTGACAGCTCTTTCCGTTTCCCTTTTTCATTGGACTTGCCCTGTTTTCTTGCAACGAATCTTTTTCTCTAATCTTATTTGGGTCTGAATAATAACATCAAAAGACGGGATTTCAATTACAGATTTCACATCAAATACGTACTCGCATTGTGCTTGACTGACTGACTGACTGATTGATCATGAAAAATATGGCGCTCTGTACAAATGTCTGCAGGAATTTGCTTTCATTTAATAATCGTATCAGCCTATCTTCAGCTACGTGCTTCCTATCCGTGCTAATAAAATTCATTGTTAAAAACTACATGCATGTGCGTCAATGTCAGGATTCTTTCCATAATAGCGTTCTATTACTACATTTCACTTGTCCTTCTTTTTATTTACTTCTTGAACTCTTAAACATGAAGCTTTTCTAAAAGTGAAAAATTCGGATTGGTTATTATGTTGCGACTGAAATGCATGTTTACCCTCGTTATTAATTTGAAACCTGAAACTGAATCACGCTTGAATGATTTTATTTACAAATTCTTTGTTCAGTGGAGTATTTGTGCAATTCAACCTTGGTTGGTGTTCCTATATGCTAAAAGAAACACGACACATTTCCGCTCCTACCAACTCATAAGCTGATAAACGGAGGGATTCAATGAATTTTTAGTATGAAAAGATTTTGCGTTTCATGCATTCATGTAGGCAGTCATGAGTGTTTTAAAATTCATAAAAGAATAAATTCAATCTGAAAGTGCATAAAGCGGAAATACTCAAGGTAACTGCAATAAGATGCCATCATGGACCGTAAACTCGGAGAAACATGAGTTGTGTTGTATGTTCAAGGAGCAGACGGAGAAAGGTATGTAGTAGCAACTACGAACTAACCAAGGTAGACCTGTTCCGTGGAAACAGAGAGATAGATATGATTATGTACATTTTTAGGGAATAATGTATGCGGAAGAGATGGGGAAAGGAAAACTGTCATAAATTTGGGGAAGTCGTTTCTTTACTCCAGCTGTAGGCACGTAACAAGATCCTCTCTCTTAAAAGGAAGTGGATGTAATGTGCATAATAATAATAATGTTTTCCATGTAGTAGTAGCACAGTGCCACTGGTTTTTTTATATGATGGCTAACTGGAGACAATTGAATAGTCTGGTAAAAAAGTGCAAGTACTCAGTACAAACTCTATAAAATATGATTATATGCTTTTATTGTGTTTTTCACTACTTTACAGTAGTCGCATGATTGTCATGTCATAATGAAACTAACCAGAAAGAGGTATGAGAATGGTAACGTGATAATGGAATAATGGGGAAGAACCTGTGAGATATTATGATGGCAGTTGTTGTATATTGTATTTGGCGGATACATTATTCTCATCCCAATGTAGTATGTTAGTTTTGGGCCAGGGCAGAAAAGGATATAAAAAGAAAACTAATTTTTTCTCTGGCCACAATAATTTGTACACGGGTCGCCTACATGTATACATACAGAAAGTAGAAGCTTTTCCTAAATGAACATGCTGGGCTACTAACTAACTAAAGTGACTACTAACTGGAGCACCGCTCCTCCTATGCTCTATGCTGTACACTGGACTCGGAGTCAATAAATTACTCGCTAATGTAATCTGTATTATTACCACACTCTGTAATGTAATGTGAGAGAGGGAAGTTTTGTGTGCCGAGCTGTTTTCTCCGGCAATTTCAATGAGTGTGTCTCCTCCTGGCTTTACTTTATAGCTTAGGTTGCTTCAATAGCAAGAGGAATTACTGGAAGAATTCGCCAAATGGTTTCTATAGCCATGATGATGGAGATTCTAACTAACTATCTTCATGTCTTCCATATAAAAGGGGTAGGTTAACTGCTCCCATCTATTATTTCTGCTTATTACACTTTATATTACTGGTACATGAGGACTGTAGTTACAATTTTTTTGGACTCGTGTTCCAACACCAATAATGGGAATAAAGGTTTTGTCGGCAGACAAAAAATGAACACGGGCAAATGTTACTTACTACTGTTATGTAGACTACTGTACAGTAATAGCAGCATGTCCACATGCAACTACATTCCTTTCATTGTACACAGTAAACTATGTGTAGCAGTGGAGAGACAGAAGTAGTTTGATAAAAATATAATATTTTCGGGATTGATAAGTGGAAAGAAATCGAGGGCGAAAGGCACAACAACATAAGACTGATACAATATGGTACGAGATGTGCTTAGTGAACACTTTTGGAGTGGTCCTATTGCATGCCTACTATACTACACTGTAATATTATTTCTGTCTTTTTTTGCTTCTGTGAACTCAAGTGGAGTATGGCTCATAAGCAATTTAATGTGAATCGGCCTGTGAGGCAAATTCATTGTCATGTCAGCTCGAAAGTCGACAGGGCTGGAGATCAAATGGTGATATGTAACTAACTTGCTTTTCTGTGTTTTCCCTTATTCCTCTACCTTTTTGTGCTGTATGTTCACACCGCGCCAAGACAGATACTCACTCAAATGAGAAAAATACACATTGACTTCTTTAATGAAAAAGATAGAACAACAACAAGTTGGGTGTGTGTGTGTCTGTGCACCACTTATTGCTTGGAGACTTTTGTCCATGTCTTGGCACAGCACCCCTCCATTATAGATTACGTGAGCTTCTTTTTTTCTTTCTTTCCATCATAGCGTCAAAGCTAACGGGATTTTTTTCCACACACACGAGTGTATACATACATTCCTTAATCACTCCTCACATGTAATTTGTCAGATGTGTATCTATCCTGTCTTATCTAGAGTCAGATCTGTCACTGAATTACTCCTATTAGACAGTGCACAAACATATGGACAAGATAGGAAATAAATGACCTCATTTTTTCATTTCTTGGGCCTCCCTTATCATTACACATTTTATGATTCCAGTTGACTTGGATGACGTGTCGGAACAAGACTTGATTATAGATGAAGAGGCCAACTCGCCTTCTTCAGCACCCATGAGTCCTTCAGCTTCTACCCAATCTAATAATGAAGTCCAGTCGTCTCATGAGTCTGAGAAGATGACCATCGACGAAGAAGGTAAGATTAAATTTGCTTCTATACTGTTAACAAGTCACAGGCATTCTCATACGATTTATCAACGAACTGTTAGTATGCTTTACTGATTGATTGATTTTAGTTTGGTCCACACAGTAGTTGCTAATTGTAAATTGTAATTGATTAATTAGTGTGTTCTAATGTATTAGACGCTGAAACTTTTTTTTATAATTTAGTATGCATATACTTCATTAACGAACACGGTAAAAAATAGGTGGCACATAGTTGAGCTGTCAGTTTAACATTTGGATTCCGAAAGGGTCATCCATCATAAGAATTTCTGTAATCCGTGTTCATTGTATAGAAAGATTTCATGGTTCTTTTAACAAAGAATTCGGGGAGTTCAACTTGATGTGTTGTAGTAAATAATAGTTGTGATTCAGTAGAGAAAAGTTCATAGTACCTTGTTTGATAGACTGGCTGTGAAGAACAGGATATTTTAGGAGAGTAAAAGTTAACCTGAAGAGAAAGTGACAGGAAAGAAATGGAGGGAAATTTATTTGATTTTCTCGCTTCGCCGCTAAGAAAAGCTCCTGACATCCCATCCTATTATGTGTATAAGTATGTGTAGTAGATTTCTTTCCACCTTATATCATTGTATTTTGCAGACTTGACTAGTTCAAGCAGTAGTGTGTTAAGGTATTTCATCCAATGATACTTGCTGACAAAATAGAACAGATAGTTTTACAACTAGAGCTGGGATGCTTGTATTTGATATGTGCTCAAGATTAGGGATGTCATATGAATCTTGTTGCCTTTAGCTTTTGCTTAACTTTAGGTTGTTCTGGTATTCACAAAAGTATGTGAAAGCAGGCTCCATTCTCTCAAACTTATTTCAATTCACACACACAAAAAGTGAGCGTACAAAAAGGTATGTGAGTTTAGCTTGTGTACCTTGGGACAAACATACAATAGTATAGTAGGAGTTTAGAAAGAAATTCTTCTTGTAAACTTATTTTATGTCTACCCGCTTGTAAACGATTTGTGCTACAGTCAGTAGTTTTTTTATCAACACGTTGTGCAACGTAAATGTACTAGTATAGAAAAGGTATGGTTACTTTTCATGCATTCCAGAAATGAAATTACGGAGAAAATTGAGTCAATCGAGCCACATTGTTAAGCACTGTGTTTGTTCGTATCAATTTTATAGCTCATTTTTCCCCTGTCGAGAAACTATTTTAACTGATTCTTAAAACGTTTACTTAAGCAATCATTCTCTTGGAGTATAACTTTTTATGTGATGTTGAAACAAACCTTTCACGTAGCCAAGTGTTCTATGAATAGAAATTAATCATGTGGAGTATGTTCCAATGTGTGAACCTGACTCACTCAATTCTGCACCACATTTGTACGACTATCAAACGGAAATGAACCGGACTGATTGAACATTTTTTTTGTGAAACCTTATTAATTAGCACGGAAATACAACAGAGTGAAAATTAGAAAGGGGAATGCAAGCACAGAGGAGAAGCATTATAGCTGCTCAGTCGAGCTCAAAGTGACTAATTTTCTATCGTTTGTTTCTTCAGTTTCCTCTTTTCTGTGGCCATACTCCACTGGAATTTTTTTTCCACCTCTATTCAAATGGCTGGTAGACTATAAAAAGTATTTTTTTCTGTATTCTGTACTAATTACATATAGCTTTGTTTCATTTAATCGCTTGTCATTGTAAGCATTCATTTACTATTAGAGTTTTAGGCATAACTTTGGCTCCCTGACGGCACAGCTACGTGAATACTTTTTAATCAGCAACCTATTTTTCTGGCAGTGTTTCTGTATGGGATTTAATTAAAAGCTGTGCTCCTTCCTAATTCTAGTAGGAAGAAAAATTTATCCTAATAATTAATTTGCCAACCTTTCATCATGATGACAGGGGCTGAGAACCTTTTTGTCTTTCACATTCATAAAATAAAGCAAAAGACTGTGTTTGACTGGGAGGCTTCCCCAGTTGCGCTCACCGAATACCAAACACTTGAAAAATCGTGCACGGTTTTCTCCTTTACACAAGCTAACTAGAGTTCGGGAACCTAAACGTAGGAGGTGCACTCACTCAAAACACCGTATGTTCACGTAGTAGCTATGAACTAAACTGTGTTATATTTCAATGTAGTCATGTCGTCCTGAATTTATATTGAGGAGCTGAAGTTTTCGTGACTTCCAAAGCAGTAGATAATTTTGCTCCATAGACTCATTGAAATGAGTGTGAGAAGACTGTATTGTATTTTTGGGTAGAAAGAGTGAAACTGATTTGATAAGGGAAATCATTACATCTATATGGAGCAGTAAAAGCATTTGAAAACAAAAGAATATAGAAGATGAGCACCTAAAATAATTATTACGAATTCAGAAACTGAACAAAAGACAAGAGTGGCGAGGTAAAAGGAATACTAAAACGAACGTGTGCTTGGCAGCAGTTGATTAAACTGTGGTGTGCTCCAAAGAATACAGTGAGAAAAGAGAATGAATAAGTGGTGAAAGAGAAATTTGTATTGTTCATTGTGAAGGTGGCTTTCTTCTCTAATCTAATGCATTTAGTGGTTAGGTAAGTTAGTATTGTATTAAGTGCTCACAAATGTGAGTAAGTTGGAATGAGATTGAAATTTTATATATAGTCTTCTTCGTAACTAACTAACTAACTAACTATCAGTTGGATCCATACATTCTTGCCCTATTCTTCTTCCTATGGGATAATGAAAGAGTTGAGGGGAATTGAAGAAAGTTAGTTGGACCCAGTTGAATGTTGATCCAGATGGAGAAACCAACTCAAGAAAGAGTCATTATATTAGTGAAAGAAGAGAGGGAGGAGACTTGCCTTCTTGATTTAGTTAGATAGTCTTTGGAGACATTTTCTCTCTCTCTCTCTCTTTCAGTATGTCAGTTAGTGTACATACATTAATACAAGTATACAGACAAGAAGTTTTTATTATGGTCCACCAGGATAGTAGTTAGTTAGTTTTTTGTCGGTATAGCAGAGAATAGGACGAAACTAACGTTAGTGTAGTGAGTGAGTAACCTCAATCATGCATGTGGGACGTTTTGAGGGTAGTTAATTGTGGCACTACGGGTAGTCGTGAAGTGATGCTCATGATGATTATTCAATGAAAAGGCATTGAGACAACAGAAACAGCCGTATTTAATTAGAAAAGCTTAAGAGTTCGGAACTTAGTTTTTGAGTAGGGTCTCCGTGTCTATAGTTTAGTATATAGTTGGATACTTTTGGAGGAGTTTGACTCGAGAAAATGGATATAAGCTGACTTGTCCTCATTTGTAATTTCACGTTGGAAAATAAAGTTGTTTCTCTTTTTAACTTGAGCATATTATTCTACTCTTGGTGGTTGGTTGGTTTCCACGGATCTAAAGTGAATGGGATTACTTACTTACTGTTAGTTGGTTAGTATATAGTTTGTTACTCTTTTAGTTGCTTACTTACTTCCAGCATTCTGAATCCACAAGGAGGCCCCCTTTCCTGTTTAAATGGATAATTAAAACAATTGGGAAATAAAAGTTTAGTCATGTCGTAGTTAGTGGGACTGGCATCATTGGGAGCAGTTTGTCTCACGATTTGTGGAAATGAAAACGTTCCTTGGGCATCCACTTTAAGAGTTGACTTTCACCATAGAATCGGTGATAATAATTTGTTTGACTGTGACACAAGGACTCGCAGACTAAGTCTGTAACTATAATGTCAGTTACTGACTGTGTGCATAGTACATAGTTAGAGAGTGAAAGCGGTCATATCATTCTTCCAAATCCTGCTATGACTCGTCTATTTGCTTTCCAGAAGGTAAATCTTGGGCCACAGTTGAGTTCTAGGGCTTTTCACGGCCCATAAAATCCTCAGAATTACTACCTTCGTTGTACATACATGTTCATTCAATGTTATCTTATGTTATTTTATGCTACCTTGTTCTTCCTCTAAGGTATTATCGTCCTTCTCTTCCCAGAAGATTGATATTGTTATTGCCCGAGATATATATGGTATCTAAAATCTCGGATTAATATCCTCTTCTTACAAATTCTCTCATCTTTTTTCATGCTGACGTTTTAGTAAGAATTATTACACACATGTCGTCAAACAACTAGGTAGAAAAAATATTTTCCCTTCCCTTTATTCAGTTTGTACGGCACCTTGGACGCACATAGAGCATTTTTTGTCACATTCCTTGTTCAATGTTGTTGGCAGCGGTATGATAATCCCCAAGACTGCTATTGCTGCCATAGTCCCTATTAGGGTTTATATTTATTTTACCCAGCATATTGAAGACACCCGGAAAGACTCAGTGAAAAATAGTGGAGTCAACCTTCTTTCTAGGGAACAATAATGTGATGATATGATGAAAGGAGAGAATGATGGAAAGGTATGAAAATAAAATGCACACTTGTATGGATATTGGATGAGTGGAGAAGTTAGTAAATATGTTTCGTGGGGGAAATGGTATGTTGTTCCATGGAATATGAGCGGGATATATCATCCCTTAAGTAAGTACGTATTATTATGGAGTGAGTGAGTGAGACTTGCTGTAAGAAGGTCGGATAGGATTGATGAAATATAGAAAAGTAAGCAAAATGAAAAGAAGCGAAGCGAGGTGAAGAGATTGTGAGATAAAGGGAGATTCCGCTTCCTTTCCTTCCTCTTATGTCTATCTATAAGGCATTGAAGCTTGAAGCCAATAAAGCGTGTATTTGACAGCAATAGGATGTTGGCAATCCGGCCTTTTCCAGATTCAATAGTTTAAAAATGATTCAATAACTTTTACTTTTCTCTTTCATCCATTTTTCCCCGTCTTCCTTTCATCTGTGCGCTCCTTTTACATGGAGAACAGTATACCTTATGCACATTGTTTGTGTTTGGGATAGGAAAAGTGGCGTGCGGCGGCAAATGCGGGAATGTCTTGTTTCCAAAGCTATTGTGGTTTCACCGTATTTTTTCTTGGTTATAACTGTTATTTTTTTACGTTTTGGCCTATTTCATTGTGAGAATGAACCGACTCTATAGTTTAAAGAATGGTGAAATTTATGGCTCAAGTGACTTATATGCCACATGAAATCACGCTGCTAGTGGGTTTGAATGGAAGGTAATAAATGCATGTCTTGTTTCAGTATCAATCTTTTGGATGTCTCGTTTTCATCAAATAATGAACGCAAGGTTTTGTTTGTGTATCATTCTTTTTCCTTTTTAGATAAATTGGGGTCATAAATTTTACCTTTATTTAAGCCAGCTGATGTCAAATGATTTCTTCTAGTGCTGTCAATTTATCTATCTGTGTCTCTATTTTAGCTCAACTGTCTGTGTCGTTCTAATATTTACTTCTATTGTAACTGTATAATAAGCCACTCTAAAAGCGGTTATTTTGTTTGTAGATTAAAAAACTATGCTTATTTTGCTGTTTGGTTTATCTGCACATTATTTATTCACCAGTCTTGAAGATTTTCTCTTCGTTTTAATGATAAGAAGCACAATTTTTACATTAATTTCCCATCTACCTTATTAAAGATTTCCTTCATGCATTATAATGTGAGAGACGTGTTTTTAATCCTACTTATCGCACCCTCGAAATTGCCACGAGTGTTTGGTACGAGACATGCAACTTTACCATCATCTTCAAATTCATACCGATCTATCATTAATCAAGTGATTGCACTCATCATTCTCTTTCAAGGAAAAAGGATCCACCGAGGTGTTAGTGTTGCTTCTGTGTGTGCTCATAAATAAGACGCACTTCTCAAAGTGAGCCCTATTAGATCCATTTTTGCTATTACCACAGGCAAACGGAGTGAAAGGAGGAACACACTCGTTCATTTATCTTTGAGGCTTTCCTAATAAATGGTTTCCATTCTGTGTGAGAGATCCTATCAGGTGCAATTATGTCATGAACTCACTCCCAAGGATTTGTACGTGGCTTAAGCAGTGGATGATGATGAAAGTTGCTTTTGTGTTTATCCCACTTTACAGAATTATGGGGATGCTGCCTTTATTATTATTACTAGTGAGCTCTTTTCATTTCACGTATAGATATTTACTCACTACCGCTATACTTTAAGCTCTGGCTTCTTTGTTTGCACGACTGATTACCTTACTGGTCTATGCCGACGTGTGTGCACACGTGTGTGAAATAAAGTACGCGCATCAACGCATTGTTTTCTACCAGAGCTGTGCTACTAATTGATGAAAATGATATATATTTTAGTTCATGGTAGGAAAGAAATACTATTGTCTATACCCTATAGTTTTTTTGCTTTCTTCCCAAGCTAATGTGACTGCTGATAGGTTGCTGAACATAATTGCACCTTAGTGAGGAAGAAGCTAGGATGAGATTTATAAGTGTATTACAGAGATTGGTTCATTCCGTGTAAAAAATGAGAGGAAAACTGTGTGTGTACAGACGTGTGCACACACCAGAGACATTTCTTTCCGTCCTGGTGTCTCGAGATAAATGGGAAAAGGGGCTCACTTTGGCCAGGTAGGGAGAGACACATAAGTAAAGAAACTAACTGGACACATAGAATGACCATCATTTTTCTCCATCTAGAGTGACTGGCCCAGTCTCCCCGGTGTCTGTGTCTTCGATGGAAGAATGAACAAGGAAATGGACACAGACAATGGAATATAGACTGTGGATCTCCTGTGTTTTGGTTCCAGAGCTTAGTTAGACTAGTTCCACTATTTTCCATGTGTTCACGTGGGACAGTTTAGTTGGATGAAATGAGAACATATTGCTCTGGCTAGAAATGGATTGTGGTGGAAATAAGAACGTGGACAGAAGAACCTGGTCGTTACTTTGTTTGATTCCCGTATTTCGCCGATTTGACAAAATAATTGCCTATTTATCCTCTAACTGAAGAGATTGTATTGTTCTTGGGGGAATTCTTAGTCTTTATTTTTCCCGTAAGTGTACACACACTACATTGTCATACCTTAGTAGAGCTAGTACAGTGTGTTGGGCATTTTCTCCTGTGCTTTCGGGTGAGAAGGAAATTGGGAGCATTCTCGGGAACTGTAGCTGCATGGCAGGTCAAATCTGTTCCATTACTGTGTGAGAGTGTAGAGTGACTAGGTGATTTCCCTTCATGAAAGTAAGTCACGGAATCAAATTAGAGACCTGTCGTAAACTTTTCTTTCATTTTCTCTACGCGAGATTAATTTTTCCTCCTGATCTTCTCGTTACGAAAGTCTGAAGGGGAAAACGAGTCACTTAATTAGTTCGTTTCATTACTAATTAGGTGTGAGAGCTCTTCAATCCGAGAAATGGGCTTAAAGAATAGAGGTAGAGTTCTCCTTTCTTATGTCCTAGTAACTTTCAATATTCCAGCCCATGTTTTTGATCTTGAAGAAGATGAATTATTAAGAAGTGGTTGGTTTCAGAATCTTGAGATGTAGTACTGACTTATACACACTAAATTACTTTTGGCTTTCAGGAAAACAAGTTTTTATTTTGCAATCACAATAATAATCTGAATAAGCGTAATCCACAGGAATCTCAACCAGATAAAAATGAATATATGGCTGGGAAAAAACCTATTTCTTAGATTTGTTATCATTGCATAAGACATTCAACTGCGAATGGGCTATTGTTGCTTGTCTCTGCAGGAGGAAATGACTATGAGTATTAAATAGTTTGAGTGGTATAAGAATTTTATATGTGGCATCAAGTACCACAGTGAGCACCCCAAAATACCACGACTAGCTCAATTTGCATGCTATGACATGAACGAGAGCAATGAAGCTTACTTGAATACAGCATCTACACAAGTGATTTCATTTTATAGCCAGTTAATACAACGAGAATGAACTGACTTGAGACTTGCTTACTTGTTAGTTAGTTAGTTAGCTACGGGTATGTGTATGGGAACATTTTGAAAGTAACTAACTAGCTAAAGCATAGAAAAAAATTGTAGCTTCATTTGTTTGCATACATTATCCACTTGGATGTGATCTTATCTGTGGAAAAGTGCACCCATTTTATTATTATGTAGAGTGAGAAGATGATAATGAAAGCTTGGATTGCCCATCTATATTTAAAGCTACCTCCTCTGCTCCTCACCACTCACTCAGTCAGTCAGTCAGTCACTGCATATTCATTTATGCTGGGTATGCAGTGCTGGTGTACATTATTCACTGTTGAGTATATGGATACGAAGATGGCCTCCCATTTTTTAGCCATTGTATTGCTAGTGGTTTGTTTTTACACTGTGTACGTGTAGTTAGTTAGTTAGTTAGAAACAATTTTTGCTTATGTAAATGTGGGCACACAAAAACGGTTTATTATTATGGTGAATCTACACACAAAATGATCAAAGTACGAGTTTAATGGGAACAACTTTAATCATATATTGCTATGTGTAAGTTAGTTGGCTACACTAAAGGCACTTTTACAGCGCTGTTGCACTAGCCTCTATCATCTCATCTACACTTTACACTGATTGCCAGTAATTTGAATGAAAGGAAAGTAGAAAAAGGGGATGCAGTGAACAGGAAAATAATTTTTTCATGGATGCAAATGACTATGGAGAAAAAAAAGTAAGTATTATGAGGGCAAGTTAAAAAATGAAAATGAGAACGAGTGAAGCGTTGCGCCAAGATGAGAGAGGGCAATAAAACACTTAGTTGAATTAGAGATGAATCCAGTTAGTTATGCATTATATATTCTTTTAGGTTAGACTTTTTCTGAGGGTTAGCATTCATTAATGTGTGTGTAGTGTAAGCATCTACTAGAAAGGAATATATGACAAGGAGCAATTTTTATGTTACATAAGGGTGGAGATGAAAACGAGCACAGTATGTACATTAAAACGATACTGTAGATAGGAAGGACTAACCCGTGTGTTCATTTTTATGACAAATCAAGTCTGTCTGCAGAGGATAACATGATAACAGACTCCCGTGTGTTAGCACATTTAAGGCAATTAATATGAAAAGAGATTGATCATATTTTTCATTAAAGTGATGTTGTTAGCTTTTACTTGTAACTTGCTCCAAGTTCTCCACCGAGGTAAATAGGATTTTTTTGTATGAACAGCGATGCTCATTTTCTCCCTCAGTGCTTCCTTCTGTAGAGCTAATTTTTCTAATTTTTTCACTCCACTTGAACTAGAAAGTTTGTGTGATAAGTTAGATGCATGGGGCTTTTTTCTTATCCCCGTTCCTGTTTTCAAACGGCTAATTGTATACGCTCATTATTATTGCTGCAACATGTCATAAGTTGAAATGTTTCCTCCGTATTTCTAAAGCTCTGTTGAACATTAGGAAGGGAATTTTCCTCCACAGTCTTTGTCCAAATAGTATTGTACAAATCTAGCGTGTAATAATGCTTGCAGACGAGTTTTTTTGACGAATTATGTCCGTCTGTCAAATGTTCTGGGCAATAATATATCTAAACGAACAGACTGACATTTGCCTGAATGATATAGTTTCCTCAATTTTCTAGTCTTTATTTCTTTATAAGTTGGTTCAAAGCTGAAAGCTATTCCTTTGTCCTTTGAATTCAAAAAGATACATTTTATTGGTTACCAAAAAATAGTCTGTTGGGAAGACTTTGACAATTTGATGAAAAAATTGACTCTTTTGTTCCACGCACAAAGATTAGTCTGGACCGTCATGCAAAAAAAAAAACAAAGTACAATCTGTAAAGCCTATACTCCATTTCAAAGATTTGTACCTAATACCCATTCTACTCTACTAACTATTTAATATTATGTGTAGTTGGTATCCTTAGATTTGGAGTATACATCAACCATAGTTTCCATTTGTAGTAGTATTTGGCTATTGTAAACCAGCGGTTGGGAAATTGTGTCTCTGGGTTCCCATTGTGTCCTTCTATAGATGTTATGGGCCAAAAACTATGCACATAAGTTGGTTTAGGAAATGGGTGTTTGGGTCGACTAGAATGGGCCTCTTTAGGCGCTTCTGTAGACCATGTAAGTGGTCTTGTAATTGCTTCAAGTGGAGTCAAAATGGTTGCGAGTATGAAGTGACTTGATGTTGTTATCTGTCGGAATAATCAGGAAATTCAACTGCACTGTCTTGACTGGAGAAGAGCATATCCTTCCTACTCCATCTGATAACGCATAGTTAGTTAGTTAGTTGGTTCGTCATGTGTAGTTAGCAAGTAGTGCAAACAAACAGTGGCAACGAAAATAATAAAAACAACCCTCACTACTACTCGTACTCGAGTGAGTACATGATGCGAAGAAATGAATTGAGGGAACTCCTTACGGAGCCAATTGGTGGTAGTGGAGCACTTGATGAAAGACTTGGAACATGAAAATGTCACCGAGACTTAGATTCAAGACAATAATGTAAGAACAAAATGGTCCCTTGTGAACCATCAATGCTCCATTGGTGTAACCAGAGATGCTCCGTATTAAACACTGGGGGAAATAGATATTGCTCTGTGTGTATACGGGATTATATTTTTCGGTGCTGTATAGTTTATTATAAATACAAAGCTGTGTATCTTGATTTTGAGCTATGCGTTTATTCTGACATTCCTATTTGGTTGGAAAGAAGTAAGTTTTTAAATCGGTTTTGCTTACATTTTTTAACTTCCTGGATAGATATAGAAACAAGTCTGAAAAGTTACGCCATGGGAATGTGAACTTTTTCCAATAGTTTCTATGTATGATAGATGGGAATATTTTGTGTAATCCGGTAACTTGTCTTATGAATGAAAATTGAAGGGTTTTTTGATAGGTGTGCTAGTGCCTATCTTTTTACTAGGTAGATTGGAGGTCCATATGAATTCATATACAGATACATATAGTGAGTGGCTGTGAGCGATTTGGCCATTTGTAGCGGAAGAGAAAGAGGACTAACTTTATGCTTTGATAAATGCTCAAAGTTGATCCTTGAAGGCATGACTGCAGACTTACATTATTATCCTTCACTTGGGTGAATTCACCTTTGGAGAAGAGAAAGGATTGAGTGAGTAAGGTAGTGCTTCTGCTACAACTTACTTACTTACCTTACAACGTATCTCACTTTTGCTTCATTCACCTCAATGGGTCCTCATGGCCATGTTACTACACATAATAATAAGTCTTTGGTCCTTGTTGGACGGCTGGTTCAGAGGGAAAGAGAGAGAAATCTTGGGCTCTTGTAGCAATAAAATTACACTTTATTATAGCCTCAAGTTCTAGGTGCTTTTATAAAGTTGGATTTTCTTTCCTAACTTACTTACTTACAGTGGCTCCCGTTCTACTTACTTTACTTCCCGTCAAGTGAAAGCTCCCCAAGATTTGCGTACTGCATTAAGAGCTACTAAATCATTCTAAAAATTTTCATCCACCGATATCTAAGGTAGAACGTGGTTGCTGTACTACCTACTCACGCACAATGTTTCCAACTTTAAATATTATAAAGTGTATACAAAGTTAGAAGGGGCTAAGAATGTTATGCTTCTCACTCTAATGGGTTGTGTATGTGTAGTAACCACTTCCTTTAGGGGAAAGTTTCTCCACTTGGCATAATACACAAGTTTCTAACTAACTAACTAACTAACTAACAAGTTTGAGTTTCACCTGGGAAGAAAGCACACATGTAGTATGATGTATCATCTATCATAAAGTGGTAGGTTCTATACTTCTTTTGCATTGGAACTCAACTTTTGTGAATACATTTCCTCAATGCCCCTTTTATACCATGTAGCTGCTAGCATCCTTTCCATCATTTGGGAAAAAGTCCAAAGAAGGCCCCTAATGGCACGGAAACTTAATGAATGGCTACAGACAGTTTAGTTATGAAATGCTAGTGTAATAATAATACTGTACATTACATGTATGAGGTGTGTGAGTAGTGACTCATATAATGAATACCTATAGAGCAGAAAGAAACTTTTTTTCTTTTATCTTCATCCGTTTCTCACAGCACAGATGATAAAATGTGTCTCCGTGTGCTAGTTAAAATCAATGTAGACTCACTTCTTTTCTTCCCTGTGAACAAGGTGAACTTGACTACTGCACCTACAGAAAGTTCCTCCATTAAGTAACTAACTAATCCTTGTGTGTGTATAACGTAGCCGTAAATTTAATGTGTACCTAACGTGAGTAAGTGTGCTCTGTAGTTACTAGTTAGACGTGAGAGGATCTGATAAAGAAGATGAGTTATTCCCTCCACACGCACACGGCGTATTATCACACAGACCATTTAAGCCAAGATTTATTCCCGAATGATATCAATTTTTTGTCTTCCCTTTCATTCATCCAGCACACGGGAGTGTCTACGGTGTTCACTAAAGAGTGAAGAAACTACCGAGGGAAACCTGCTGCTTTGACTGTGGTCTCTTTTTCTCGTTTCTTTCAGCCTACTGGCTTAGCCTCACAATCTAAACATTTCCTCCCGGATTTTACACAAGGTTGTTTATTTTTTGCACTGAATGTACATTTTCTTTCCTGCACATTAGGTGATCATCAGCCGTTCAAACTTTGTATACTATCATCAGGGCGCTGTGCACACACAGATTAGAACAGGTCCATGACTTTCTCAGTAGGTATTCTGATAGGGCATATAGTCGTATTATGATTGCTCATCTCGTGCTCATGATTTTGTGTTTCCTGAGAGTTTAAAAGGGTATGATGAAAAAATGGTCTTCTTTACGATCGAGAAATGTTGTACTGTACTGGGACTAACTTAAAGGAGGGTAGGTAGGTAGGGTAAAGTAGAAATCTCCAGCTGAGGAGATGCGAATTATTATTATTATTCGTTGAGCTATAATGAGGAAAAGTGCTTTTACTCAGGTCGTGGTGCAATTGCCCCCGTCGTCATCATACATGGAAGACTCCTGTGGACTCTCTCATTAATGCATTCACAGAAGACTACGTGAGGGAAGGGATTGCTTAGCATTTTTTCGGCACAATTTAATTTACTCTGCTAGAGTCTAGTCTTTACCTCTGAACGTGATTATTTTAACATTTTTGATTTCATTCTTTTTCTTGGAATCTAAAGTCTCTCTCTTTGTTCTACCTTTCAGTATATTAGAAATGTATTATGTGATGAAGTTGGTAGTAGTTAGTTCTGAATTTGGCGTTAATGTGAAGCAAATGAATTAATTATGTGTTGGATGAAAAGAATGGGGATGGCAGGTTTGTTAATTACAACTTTTAGCGATGTGTAAATTCACTGTTTAGCTTTTTTGTCTTTTGTCATCGTTTAATTAATGCTTCGTGTTGTTTAATTTTAAGAAAATTAACGAGCTGTGCAGAAGGTTAAAATAGTTTGGTAGGTGAATACTAGAATGAAGTTTGCTTCCTCTCTTGGGGCATTATCTAAGTTGAGCCAAACATCAGGTGACAAATGGGAAATGAAAATAGTCTACTCGCTGTTTGGAACCGATCAAAGTTCAATCGCGTGAGTAACTGACTTCCAAAGGGGATCGTTGGGAGAAAAAATTGGGGAGGAAACTTTTTCATCCTTATTCTTAAGCAATATTGAAGTGCAAAGTTTGAGGTGTGCTACGTGTTCACACACGCGAAGTCCAGTTTTACACGAATGCTACTCTATCCTTTGAATCCCCTTTCTTACTTTTTCCGTGTCGAAAGTCAAACTACATGCACTGTTTTGTGTGACAAAAACAACCCAGTTGGGGAGACAAGGCAAAACTTTTTGGCTGGCTGCAATTTGTAATACTATAGGTACAGGGATTATACAGACAAATCTATATTTAAAGATTGAACACCTCGAGTCCAAAGTATGGTAGCTAGCGAGCAATGACACTCATAATAGTAGTTTCAATAACTTTGAATACAACTCTCTGTGCTACTATTCATAGTCCATTATACTATTTTATGGTAGGTGTAGTGTAAGGTAATGTATTGGGTGAATTCACTCATGATTTATTAATGGAAGGGTGCACATACTTTAGTCACGGAAATCTGACAACAATACCTCTCCATGGTTGAGCACAATCCTGTATGCATTATACTATGATCATGATGACTCATGTGCTCTATCTTTACTACTACCGCTTAAGCTGGATTCTATTTTCAACTTAAGGTATACATGATTTGACTACCTACTCACTATATACAGTTTGTATTCCGAATATCCGAATGAATTATCTTTTTTGTCCCTATCGCAGTAAAAGGTACTACTATAGACTGGCAAAGACTAATATTCATTCTAGGATTGGCTCAGTGGGTCGAATTTCACATACAGGCTGTAAACGTGGTCCCTGAAAACGAATAAGTGAGTAAGTAAAAGTAGTATTTAGGGAGCCAGAGTTAGTTTGTTGTTATTTATTGCGGCTTCGTCACTCGTTGACTACTGGAAACTGGATTGTAAAAGAGGGTGGAAAATAAGGCTCCTCTGTTGGCCTCCATTCAACTAACTGAAGGTAGGGGGATAGGTACTAGGATTGTATTATGATGAGTGTGCTCTAGTATAGTTGTAGCAGTAAATGTAAATATATCCTTACAGTAGGGCAGTGGGCATGATAAAGAGTCCAGTAGTACATACTAACTTACAGGGGTGAGTGAGTAATGGTTGTGACTGACTTGCATTCACATTTGGTTGTTACAGAAGGTGTAGTTAGTGCCATACCACTATATCAGTTCTAGGGAGGTGGAATAAGCTAAAGTTGTTCCAGGATTCACGTCACCTAATGTTGCATGGGTCCCTGAAATGTGAGTGTGGCTGGACGTCTCCCTTTTGCCTTCATATTTCTATGTGACGATAATGGTCGTCGATATAGCTTTAGATTATACGACAACCCAATCATGTTATGTAGCAGTATAAGTAGAGTTAGTTTGATAGAGGATGAAAAACAGTTCTAGAGGTAGACAATGTATTATATACATTATATACATATATGGAGTAGGGTGAGTTTTGATTTTTCAGGTTGACTGCTCTTTGCTCACTCGGTGTCGCATCAGGGCACAGGATGAGCAAACGAAATTAATGTTCAATTCATCTATGGCTGCATACTACTGTTATTAATCTGTTGTCTAAAAGTTGCTTACACCCTTCCCTTTATCATGCTATTCTTATTTTTTGCTCTCATCTGTTATGTGTGTTATGTGTCTGTTATCCTGTGGGAATTGTGCAGCTATATATTGTTGTATGTATTAGTTTGTGTGTGACAAAGATGGTCATTTGAATGCAAATTTTTGTTTGATGAAGATCACATCTGCAGAGGTTATAATTAATTAGGTGTAAATTGTAGCGTTGGGTTATGTCGTGATTTGGAGAGATTGTTTAGTGTTAAGATTTTTATGTGGAGTGGGAAATAGTTAGGAAAGTAATAGCTGGGGAAGGACTTTAGTTTGAGAAAGCGTGTTTTTTTATATTGTTGTTTTATCGGTGTGTTTAGTTAGACTGATGGGGCCTAATACACTTTCCAGGATCATACCTAGAGAAAAAAGAGCACTTCCTTATGCTCACTCTTTTGCAAAGTCATGCATCATTTCTCGCTCCTAAAAGGATCCTTTTCATGTCTCACTTTTTTGGAGGGAATTCCATTCTCTTCGGGATACTTTTAGTTCTTCTACTTGTTTTTCCTTTGCTGTCTCTGAGCGAAAAGGGAGAGAATCGGACATTGGAAAGAATCTTTGCCGGGACTTGTTCATGTATTCTTTTCCTTCCGGACATTAATTTCCTTTTTTCTCACTTTTTTTGACGCCGTGTCATGCTTGCACACGGATTATTTTCGATCAAATCTTAAGATTCTGGTTCTCACACTGTTGCCACTTGTTTAACAAAAATTATTTTCCTGATGAAAAATAGACATGCCATCAGTTCTGTTGTTTTTACATGAAATTGGTTTTGTAGGTGACTTTGACTTTCCGTGGAATGTGCTCACCAAATTATTTTTCGTCCCCCATATTGCTACAAGATATGTAGCCATTTTTTATTGGATAGACCTTTGATCTATAAGAGTGCATTTTTTCCTTTTCAGTGCTTGTGATCACCGAATATTTAGCTTAACGGGCATCCGTTTTTTTATTATGTTTGCAAGGTGGACCTGTTTTGTACACTTTGTGTATTGAGTAATACTGAATGAGTCTCTTTTCGTGTTTATATTTTAGTGAGAGACAAGAGCCCATGGGGCATTCCCTATTACATACATTACGTTCATATGTGATGCGAAGCGGATGTGATCTGATTTGCATATTATGTATGTGACCCCTCTCTTCGGAAGAGGCATTAGGTATTTTTAATAGAACGTAGGAGCTTCCGACTATCGTAAAAATCGGAGTGAAGAGCCCCTACTGCCTTTATAACATGGATGTTAAAAATCCTTTCCATATATTACCCAAAAGTTCCCCTGCAAAAAAGTCTAGGTAGGCTCAGTAAGTCAGTCAGTAGTAAAGCCCCTGTGAGATCTTATTGGAATTCGTAGAGTTCTTCATGTAATTGAATACTTTTTGACTTGCTTGCATAATTTTGTAGCTACGGAAAAAGATATTGAGCTGCATTGAGATTGAGATTCCTACGGTGTTCTCATGTAGGACGGGAGGCTTGTCTACTCACTAACGACTCTCTGTGTATGCATGTTTTGAGATGGTTATATCTAGTTGTGTTGGATTGTTGTATTAAAGTATTAAGTAAGTAGTACGTAAGTAAAGTTTTCATATAAGTACCTTCTTTTTAGCTGATTTTCATTCGATGATCAAATGAGTTGCCGCCGTGTGCTGAATTTTACAATATGTAAACTACATGCTAAACTCAGCCCACGTTCTTCTCTTCGCAATGATGTGATGAGACTTTTTTCCACTCCAAACTTTTATGTTCCAAGGGTGTCCCACTCACTATGTTTCTTGTTGATTAAATTATCTCGTCTGATCAATATGCAAAGTGTAGACAACGGAATTTATGTATCAGACGTTTTCTCTTGCTCATCACGATTATCCGTGAAATATTTGTTCCTATGTTTGTGAGCTCCTAATACATTCTTTTGTTTTCATGGAAATTTATTCTTTCTATTGTAAATGAATTAGTTGATGGAGTAAATTGGCTCAGCCTTATGAAGTAACAACCAGTCTGTATTGTTTTTTGGAATGCTCCTTTTATACAACTTGGTAGATTGAACGGGAAACCTATGAATAGAGTAAATAATCGGTTTTTACGACAAACAGGGAAGGAAATCACTATTATGAGTGAAGGTAAATGGAGCGTATGTGGATCAGTTTATTGCACGCCATGAGTTAGTGATCACAGTATGGAATCAGGTTGCGGGAAAGCCCGCACGGTTTGTAATACACTGTATTGATTGCACACGCTTTTTCACTCCATGTGTGATGAGACTGATGGTTAGTTAGAATCATAATGTGCTCGTATTCGTATCCATGTGAAGTCAAGGTAGACGGAAATATGGCTCATCTCGTGTGTGAATGAGAAATGGAATATGAGATGATTTTAATGAAAAGCCACGAGGCAATAATTTCTCACGTACGTTCACCATAGGTACGTGCATTAATCCCCTGTGGGGCTGCGTATGACACGCTGACGCTCAAGATAGATATTCATCTACCTAAAACTCTGTCATAATAATAATCTCTAGCCTCGTTGTTACTGTTAGTATACCTTCCACCATTAGCGGATCATGAACTCTATTGGGGATGATGAATGTTCGTATTTAGCACATCGAGTGAATATGAATGTCCCTTGCACTTTACCAGTGTGTGTAGTATGTGAAATTTGCCAGCAGCTTGCTTGCTCCACTATTAATAGATGTGGGAGCACATACACACACTGTCAACAGTGCAATCTCCGTATTAAAGATGATTGGACGATTTACTTGCTGGCTCGTAATACACAGCACACGTATCTGTTTATGAAGATAAAGTGAGGCAGCCCGCATGTATGTGCGAGCAGGTGATGGCCTCTCATTTTGGCCATATTATTTATATGTACAGTTGGGTGCTGAAAGACCAGTCGCCGTGCTACATTTATTATCTGTGTAGTTTTTTGCGAGTCCATAAGAACTCGACTCATAGTGTAATAAAGTGGCATAAATGGCAAGTGAGCCGATATGAGGTGCACGGATATTGTGTCTGGGTGATTTATGGGAAGAAATAAATAGGATGTATCAGCTGAGAGAGTGGAAACGACTTACACCTCTCTCTACCTTATTTCATATCGGTCTGTTCCTATCATATTATCGTAATATTGTTCACTACTAGGACTATGTGTGTTCCCTCCCATGAGCCAGACTGAGAGAAAGAGAAAGGAAACACTTATTTTAGTGAAATCTATGTCATATTTCCAAAGACTTACAACTTGGCTTTCAAATATATGGCTTGCTGGATTGAAACAGATATGGGGACTACCATGGAATATGCAAGGTATGGTAGCTAGGTAGGGTAGGTAGAAAGTTTGTGACGAAAGTGGAAGTATCAACTAGAGACCAAGGAACATATTATTATTGGCTGGCGGGAGCACACGGTGACACACACTTGCGATTGCCCCAGGTGGCTCCATATACAATGGACACGGTGGAACTGCAAGGACACTTGACACTTTGCATGATGAATGGCTTTTCCTAAGAGATTTATAAGTCCCTTTCCGTTTCATTCCCCTCCGAATCTCACTAGTTTGCTCATAAGTAGAAAGTACATTTCCACCCAACATCCATTCGGTCTTCCTTCTTCCATGTGTCATTTCGCCCTTGTGTATGTATGACGCTTTGTACAACACATGTACAATGGCTTCTATCCAGGATTTTTCATATATAGTGTACAATTATTATTACTATGTAGCATCACTCACTTTTGGAATAATATTGTTGCTGTGTATGGATGCTACTAGCCACACCTTATCTCCAATTCTCATGCACACACCACACTTTCATCCTTTTTGCTTGACATGGCACCTTACTGTACTACATCCTATGCGTTCAGATTTTTTTCCCCTGTATGTTTGATAAATTAGAAATGTTGCGTCGCCCTTTACGGTCGTTTATTCTGGAACGTTGACTGCTACTGCAAAGTGTTATGATTACTTGTGTAAAAGTATTTCTTGAAAAAATGATGTGCGTCATTGGTCACTGCTCTGATATACTTTTTCTCTATATATTTCTCCTCTGTGAATTCATATGAGTAATATGTTGAGGTTTTTGTTGTGCTCATACGCATTGTGTCAACAGCACGGTTCAACTACGATTTACACAGAGTCTGTTTATCCTTGGAGTTTATTCATGGAAGAACCATAGGAGCAGATCGGTATGAATTATGGCTCGCATTACGTGAGCCTGTGGTGGTCATTCAATCTGTAAATTCCTGAGTGTTTACTTTGATGAGAATAAGCGAGTGGGGGTTCACTTTCCAACTAGTACCACTACTACAGTAGCATAGGTAGGTTAAACAAATTGATTGAGTACTTCCTCCGTAGATTAATCTATTCAATTTGTACAAGGTTTTATTTGGTCTATGAATTATTTCCGCTCCATCCTTATCATCATAGGCATATACACACACAGGGAAAAGACACATCAGTCTAATCTTTTACATGGCCTAGCATTATTGGTTATAGTCCGTGCGTGTTTGCAATAAAGCTTTCAAGTAGATACACATAAACCCGATGAAATGAGAGAATTGCTCCTTCCTTTGATGGCTCCAAGGCATTTCATCCGCTTTAGAAATCGTTTAGGAAATCATTAAAATGGATTCGTGTGTTTGCACAGTATTCATCATATTTCCATATTCCAGGGAAATTATTTCATTTCATCCACTCTACCTTTTACTTTACCTGATCAGGCTGTGTTTGCAGTTTGCATTTCCTTAAGCTCTGTGCTCACAAAGAGAGCAGTAAACGGTGCAAAACGGAAACTAGCGTGCAATAAATGATAAAAACCTCATTTCAGTTTTCTCGAAAACACAAAAAACCGCAACAGTATAGTAGCAATCTAATATCTTAACTGTTCTGTTATCTTATTATTTGGGAAGATTGTTATCCTAATGTTTGCCAACGAACTTGTTGAACTCCGACATTGTATAAGTGGGTAGGGATGTGAGTAAATTCTGCTTTGTTCAAATAGCCAATGTCATTGCTACCAAAAAGACTAGAGAATGTTGTTAGTAGTTACAATGAACCACAGGTGGGTATGCATAGGTGGAAAAGAGGCAGAGCTCGAACAGGGCATTGGTAGAGAGCGACTAGAGCCTTCTAGGTACGTTGAGCTTCAGCGCAGGTAAACTCATACCTGGAGGCTGATCCAACAGCCCTATTCTCCACACCTTTCCTTTCCTCGCTTCCTTGCTCACTTTTATGCCTTGTTTGCAGAGCTTGCTCTCTTTTTTCCTGTTGACAGTTGGTTTGTTAGTTAGAAAGGGAGAAAGGTTTGTAAGAAATGGAGGGATGAAATCAGTTGTAGCAGGGATTTGTTCTATCTGACTTCATGCTCTCGCATAGAGTAGGTAACATTGAGATGATAGAGTTATTGTTTATTTTAGCTATGTTACCTAACCCGTGTGCGTAGTTAGCTTTATAGTTAGGTAGCGAGTAATATTTTGGATTCAAATGCATGTTATGGGTGCTGAGAAGTGTTTATGATGAGTTTGTAACCGATTTATTCTAGCAGTACTTTGGGTGGTTGAAAACTGAAATTTCTCTCATTAGACTCAGATGTGAAGTGAATAAAGAAAAGATTGGGAAACAAAACGTGTTTTCACACAAACTTGAAAGGTTGTTTTGAGTACTTTTGTAAAGTTGTTTTGATAGGCGGTATGGAAAAATACGTGATGCGGGAAAATATTGTAGGCATGGAACTAACACAAAGGTGTTTTGTAGGAGCAAGAGCCATATAGTATTATTCATGAAGTGTTGGAAACTTTTGGTTATTGTTGTGTTGTTTCTAAAGTGTGTACGTTATGTACATCACACGTCTGAGCAGAGTGCTAGTGAGTAGTTATTATATGATGCGGATGTGATGGTATTTTGGGCAACGGAAAGAACATGTCAAGAACGTGTTGCGATTGTGAACATAAAATATAAACACGTCGAGAAGATCCTTGATCATTATTCGGATGCATGCGCCTGTATGCAAAACATTATGAGTTGTGTGAATCTACTTCACTACTTGCACAGTGGTTTTCTTCCCTCATGTAATGTATAGGTGAAAGACCGGTTCGTTCTTCTTAAAATGTATGGCATTTGTATTGTCTGGTGGTGTGCTACTCTCATTTGAACACGGATAGAAGCAATAAAAGGAGCTGGGAGTTACTTGAGTACAAGGATAATGATATAGTTTTGTGTTCTATGTATTTGAAATATAGTGAGCGAAAGGAAGGAGCACCCTACTTTGTGTGTAGTGTTTCTACTTATGTGGGCAATGGTGTTCATGCACAAGAAATATTACTATTACTGTTAGTACAAGCGTGTAGTAGTAGTAGTGGGTACACTTGCATTGTACTTTTGGTTCTATATGTCATTCATTGGTAGTTTGAGAAAATCCTTTGTGTGCTTGGGACGCTCGTATATGAATAAATGGTCGGAGAGCAATAATAATCATCATGAAACACAATAACTATCTACACAGTCCATGGGTGGAGGTGCCAATTTGGATAAAAGGATTGACTACTGCCTCTTGGAGCCATGTATAGTAATATATGGCTCAAATATTCGTGCAGTTACAGATATCATGAAGATTTTGAACACATTTCATTTTACTGGAATATGAACTTGTGTATGATACATCTAATGCAGTTGTACCATTATCTGACATTTCATAGCAATCGCACTTATTTATCTGGCCCTTCTCCCTAACTCTCACACGTAGTAGAAAAGAATGGGATTGCATTTTTGTAATAGGTAGTATCTCCTGTATAGTGGTAGTGTGCAATTCATTGTGAACTATATGGTATCGTTTTTATCTGAAATTTGCATTTATGTTCTCAAGTGTAGGTAGTAGAGAGTACAGAGTAGTTTAGGTAGGAAGCCAGAAGAAGAGACTTAGGTAGCAGCTTGAGTTTTGTTACCTTACATTTGCGTTTATATTGAAACGAGATGATGTGATGGAGATTGAAGAGCCCCCTGATTGTCCATAAAGATGTAGAGGGAACTAGAATTTGGTTCTTGTCTTCCAGTTAGTTAGCTAAAAGTGTATTTTTGGTGACGTTTAGGTCTTTGGTAGTAGTACATGCTACTGCAGTGTGTCAGACTATGATGATCATCAGGGATACAAGATTGGCTTCCTCAAATTCATAACCATCAAATGGTTTGGTAAACGAGGTCCGTATATATACAAGAACTACCTTTTCCTTAAGTAGGTAGCGTGTGAGTGTACCAGAAGCTATAATGCTCTCTCCCTGCTCAAGGTAATAAGTAACAATATGTATGTTTATGTGGAAGCCGTTTTCATGCCATGATAAGATGTTGGTTGTTGGCTCCATGTTTTTCGGGGACAACGAAACGATATCCGTCTGTCGTATGCAAATATCATGTGATTACCCCGATACTCAACTTTCACTACACTAACAAGGCATTATTATGTAAATTTGAGTAGTAGTTTACGCCACGTAAAAGATAGTGCTTGGCCATTTCCTTTTCATTGTGTGAGCTCTTTTTTTCTTCTTGTGAGCAACGCTTGTTATGCTTTTTAACTTCCCTTCTGGATGCTTTTAATTCCCCAACTTCATGTTCTACTTGGGTGCGAATGCAAATGGGAACACAATAAAAACGGATCTTTCGTGTGCCCTATCTCTCTGCAAGTGTTGTTGTATGCTTACGTAGGGATAGATGAGTCGCGTATAGTGTGCAGGAATTGTAGCATACAGCTATTTCCGCCCTCACGCCAAACTAAACCTTCGTTACTCTCTTGTCTTATGTAGACTGTGAGTTTGAGTGAATTTGCATTCATTATTTCTTTCTTTGTACTCCTCATTAAACTCATGGAAAGGAATGGAGGAGCCCTGACTCTGTAGAGAGTGAGTATAACTCATGCCTCTGTGTACGTGTTTTTATTGCAGACAACTAATGTGACTTTGTATACAGAAAGGAGGATAATTCCTTCATATCCTTTTTACACATCACCTAGCCTTGTAATTTACTCTCTGATGAGTCTTTTCATGATCACATATTATGCCTTGTCTACTATTGCTTTAAAAAATAATTAACTGGGGATCTTTATCTTGTAAGTGGATCATATGACATGCTGTATTTTTTATGTACTTGATAGGATTTTATGTGTTGCATAATTTGGACCCTAGAGTCTAATTTTTGGCTGGATTTCCTTTTCAATTGCTCGCACTCACTATAGTTTCATAGTACAGGCTCCTTAATAAAAGCATCCTATTCTCCTAATGATGGAATAAAGACAATTTGCTAATAAGTCTGTTCTGATGAGTCTCTTATGTAGCATTTCGTTCTGGGCAATGATTATACAGCGCTACTGTTGACCCGACTTTCCACAGACATTTTCATTGTGGTGTGTCAAGCAATTTCTTCAATCTCATCCCGTTAGTGAATCATTTTTCAAAGTTATTTGAACAAGGAAAGTACTTGTGAACCTATTGAGCTGAAAATAAATGACATGGTGAGTGGGCAGGACGTAAATTCCATGAAGGAAAAATAATTTACCAAACCTCTGTCCGTCAGTCCATTAGAAAGTAACAATAGGTAGTGACAACGTGTGCAAAGTAAATGTTGTGGTAACAGGGAACGGTTGACAATGAACTCAAGTGGGATTGCATGTTGTTGTCCGATTTTTTGGAAGATTTTCTCCACTATAAGATGCATTCTGTCCGCATATTATGTATGGTACAGAGGCATACTTTTGTTAGGGGTAATAATACAATGGTTTGAATGAGTGAGTGACTGACTGACTAGGGCACAAAACAACGGCCATCAGGATGATGATGATGTGAGCATATATAGATATACAGTTGTTATTAGAAAATAGGAGAAAAAATGCTCCCATTGTAAACTATTTGGGATAGATGGACGGATGTCTTTCTTGCAAGAGTAGCGTCCGGACGACACTTTTGATGGGATATCAATGCATGTGGAGTCTGA
>Ga0210040_10002225_pt1 | contig 27672 bp, 32 predicted proteins | sample CryGeyCG12114_NA_FD_185462 | JGI IMG/M metagenome (GOLD analysis project Ga0210040, IMG submission 185462) | Groundwater microbial communities from aquifer - Crystal Geyser CG19_WC_8/21/14_NA (SPAdes) (version 2) | ecosystem: Environmental > Aquatic > Deep subsurface > Groundwater | place: USA... | reverse complement strand
TAGTCTATAAGGACGCGTACCTATGCACAGTATATACGGCTGTGGTGCTCGGTACGGTCTATGAGATTTGGCTTTCTCTGCAGCCTAGCGTACGAACCTCGCAGAGAGCGAACTCGCGACCTCAGCCCTGACACTTTTCAAACTTTGACCGGCCATAACTTTGCACTGTATGCACCGATTTGGCTGAAATTAAAAATCTGTGCTGTAACATAGGATTGTGAACAGGCACACAAAGTTTGAAGGTCGAGGGTCAAACCCTTGACAAACTTTGTACTGTAGTGACCCTTGACTTTTTCCAAAATTTTTTTTTTCAAAATCAATATATTTAAGCATAATTGAAGGCGCTGAACACGCCTGTATTTTTTTGGAGGTAAAAACCGGGACCTTTGACCTTTTCCCCGATTTTTCCTGATTCAGGTATTATTTGCGTAAAAACAAAATTTTATTAGAATCTAGTGCAAACATTGTTTTGTAGGTTTGCAAAGGCGTAGAAAACGATTAGGAATGTCAAAAACCTAAAAACTAGATTTTTAGTTGATTCGGGTATCACCTGGTATGTTTTTATCGAATTACTACTGAATGTTATTTCTACACAGTTAGGGTCTTATATCGAAAGAGACAAAGTGCCATTTTAAATTTTTTGATGAAAAAAATGTATTTCTGACCTTTAGTGATCCCTAGCGGTTTATTAAAATGAAACCGAATTCGGATAGTTTGATTTCCGATTCGTATTAAGGAACATTGGAAACCCCTAATTGCTAGTTTTCAGAATTTTCATACTAATAAGTACCTTGAAGTAGTGATTTTAATAAATGACCTTTAGCTAAAGGGGAAAAAGGTCAAAGTTTTTACCTCCGAAAAAAATACAGGCGTGTTCAGCGACTTCAATTATGCTAAAATAAATTGATTTTGAAAAAAAAATCGAAATTTTTGGAAAAAGTCAAGGGTCACTACTGTACAAAGTTTGTCAAGGGTTTGACCCTCGACCTTCAAACTTTGTGTGCGTGTTCACAACCCTATGTTACAGCACAGATTTTTAATTTCAGCCAAATCAGTGCACTCAGTGCAAAGTTATGGCCGGTCAAAGTTTGAAAAGTGTCAGGGCTGAGGTCGCGAGTTCGCTCTCTGCGAGGTTCGTACGCTAGGCTGCAGAGAAAGCCAAATCTCATAGACCGTACCGAGCACCACAGCCGTATATACTGTGCATAGGTACACGTCCTTATAGACTACATACTGTCTAGCTTCAGCTGCAGTATGTACCTACTTACAAATTCTTCCTGATCTTAATTTTCAATATAGGCTCTTAATGTTGCCTTGATTGTTGCGTTTTGCCGCTCACAAAGACCATTGGTCTGAAGGTGGTTGGCGGAGGTGTAAATATGCTTTACTCCCACAATCGAGAGTTGACACTGTTTTGGACAAAAAAGTTGGTTCCTCTGTCCGCAAAAATCTTTGAGGGAGGTCCAAATTTTGTAACGTAGTCCTCCATCAGGAAGGTCGCAGTGATTTTTGCTGTTTGGTCGTTTGTGGCCTTTGCCGTCACGTGTTTTGTGAGCATATCAATGTAAACAATGATGTACTTGTTCCCCCGATCCGTAACTGGAAGTGGTCCAGCGTGATCAATTGCCACAAATTGGTGTGGTATTTCAGGGACCTCTATTTCTTTTAAAAGCCCTTGTGGCTGTCTGATAGGCCTTTTGCTCTTCTGAAACTGGATACAATTACGAATTAACCTCACGACATCGGTCTTTAACGTTGGCCAAAACTACTTTATTCTGATCTTATTGTAGGTTCCCAAAAAACCATTGTGTCCCCCAAAAGGGTGGGTGTGATATTTTTCAAGAAGTTCATTACTTATAGGAGGAGGCAAAACTATCCGTGGGTGCTCCATTGCCGTGTTCACTACGATTCCATTGCTCATGGCGTAGGCCTTGTTGACTTTTCTTGCCCTTGTTTTATCTGTTTCTGGCAGAACGGATTATCCTTTTGGAGCGAGTGAAAGTCCTTGCTCTGGATAGAAAAATCTCTTCTGTCGATTCTGGTACTTGTTCTATGTCTGCATAAGTCAACCGAGAAAGGCCATCTGCATCCGAGTGCTTCTTTCCTTTTCGATAAACAAACGTGAAGTCGAATTCAGAAAGCTTGACGGCCCATCGATGGAGCTTGCCACTGGAAGCATCCTTTGCAAATTTTAAACCGGTCAATGGACATTGATCAGCAATGACCGTGAAGGGAGTTCCGTAGATGTACGGTCGGAACTTCGTCATAGCGAAAAGCAGACTGAGGAATTCTCTTTGGATAGTTGAGTAATTTCTCTCAGCTTTGTTTAGTGTTCGGCTGGCGTATGCGACGACACTCTCGCTAGGATTCTTCAGGAGCAATTCTTTGTGTGTAGTTTGAATCCCATCGATTGAAGTCTCCCAAGCACCCGGCTCTTAATTGTTTAACGCGTTTTAGTGCTTCGGCGTGTCCCTCAATTGTTTAACTGAATACAATTATGTCGTCCAGGTAGAATAGACAGTGGGAAAACTTTGGTCCGGCTAAACAATTATCCATTGCTCTTTGAGAGATTGCGGGGGCGTTGCAGAGTTCGAAAGGCAGCCTTCTGAACTCAAAGAATTTTTCTCGGCAGATAAAGGCGGCTTTTGGGATATCTTCCTCTCGCATCTGGATCTGATGGCAGAAAAATATCCTTTCTTTCTTTCATCCTTTCTGCAGATCGATGGCAGAAAAATATTTCATCCCCTCTAGGCTCCCCAAAATGAATTCACAGGGGGGTATCGGTTATACATTCCTGATTGTGATTTCACTCAGCTTTCGGTAGTCGAGACAAAAGCGAGACTCATCGCTCCCTTTATGTCCATTTGCATGCAAAACCTGCAACTTGTTCTCGGATAAATTCCCTCTCCTTGTATGAGTAATTTTAGGGCCTCATCTGAAAGGGTTTCTACAACCATCATTGAGGATGATTGTATCTGCTAGTACCTCAGCCTTTCCAAGTGACTCTCCTGGCTGGGCGAAGATATGTTGAAACTCCTTTAAGCTCAAAAGGATTATTTCCTTTTGCTCAGGAGTTAATTGTGTGTCTATCCGGGATGACAAGATAGTGATCTCTTTGTAGTCATCCTTAGTTTTGAAAGGCGGCTCGTAGAAAGGGTTATTAACCCTCCAGTTTCTTCTTTTTACTATAAACGGTCCAACGTCACCAGGTGCAGACAACTTTCGGTCGTATTATGCAACTCAATTTCGAATAGGTGGTCTTTTTTTTTGCCCGATTGACAAGGCAAGGAGACGCTGATCCTCTGGAATGAATTCGTACTCATCGCAAGAGGATATCTTTGTTGGTTGGCCATCCAAAAGGTGAAGCACGGTTACTACCGCTTTTGAGCCTCCTGGCACTTGAATTGGTTGGGTGGTGATGCCTCTCGAGCCTCCGCCAAGGTGTATTTCCAACTGGGAATTTGTGGGCTTTTCGTCATCATGGAACGTAAGTTCCACTCCAGTTTGGGTTGTCATCGTTTTGTCAATGAAGTTCATCTTCCTTATGAACTTCTGGAGAAAATCATTCCCCAGCACCCAATCGTAATGGGATTTATTCACAATGTACACTTTATGCACAAAATCTGCGTCTCCGATTCGGATCCTCATAGGAGAAACACCTTGTGTTCACGAAGAATGCAAGCATTTCAATTTACAATGCAAATTACTGTAGAATAAAACTAACAAAAAATTGTTTACTAACGAAAATGAAAATTATGATCAGATAGGTTGCAAACTTGGCCGCGATTAGTCGCATGAATATTTGCTCTCAATTAATAAATCAATACGTTAAACTTTCAAGCTTGGCTTTTTACTTACAGAAGTAGCACATCAAGCACAAAGCATTCTAGAAAGCGAGAACTAACAATTTTAAAAATAAAACATTGGTCCTTCAAAAACCGAATTCAACAGTCCGTGGAAATACTGACATTATAATGATGCTGAGAAGTGGAAAGTTACTGGAGCAGCCAACTGGGAGTACGGGAGCAGAGATGAGAACTGATCGACATGGATCTGATAGTGGAGAGAGCATCAGCCAAACTGGGTCACATCCTGCCAGGCTCAGTATTCTTGGAGCTTCAAACAAACCTGAAAGCATCAGAACTGAAATGTCCAAGGCAGCTTGCATTTAGCAAAAACGTTTGAAAGCCGATCTGGAAACCAAAGAAGCCATATTTGCCTTGGAGAAAGAACTTATTCTCAAAAGATTGGAGCTCAAACAAGCCGCAATCACTGAAGAGGAATTAGAAGATCATGAAGATGAATCCAATCCCAAAAAGTTGTTATCATCTGATAAAGGTACTCCAGACGTTTCCTTGGAAACTGAAAACAACAGAATACAAGATTGGGTGGAAAATCTAAACAACGAAAAAGAACCGACAAGTGGATTGAATGAACTGATAAAATTCATGACATGTGCGTTCAAATCACTGGAGTCCCAAAGGAAGGCAGAAAATCCAGTTGACATGAACTATCTGTTAGCAACCAGATTTTGGCCACCCAAAAAAAACATGTTCCCAACGTCCCCCCGACTGGATAATGGTCTTAAATGAAACTCTAAAGATTTTTCTGTTGTTTGAGTCTATTTTATAGTTGGGGGCATTCTGGGAACAAATTGAAATTTGCATCCTAAATATAGTAAATGGAGGATTTTTTAAGTATCCTATGGGCATTTCAGGCTTCACAGTTTGATAGATATTGGGGTTGCTATGAGGAGACCGATAGTGAAGGATGAAAAACTAACTTGCTAACATCTTTAACTTAAATTCCATATAGTTTGAAAATAATTAAAGTCTGATTGCTAATTTTTTTTTTGTTTTCTGTAATTCTGTTTCTCCACCATTGTAATTTCACCAATATATTTCACGTACATTACGCTTTACACAGTACACTACGATCTGCATATCATCAACATCCCCGTTGCAACTGTTCGTCTAGTTGAGGTAAGGAATAATTTAAAAATCATTGTTAATCAAATGTTCCGAGAGAAAACTACCGAATTGAAACTGCCAAACTGAATGTGCCAAATCAAAGGGCAAAATCAAAACTGTCAAACTGAATACATCTAATCAAACTGGAAACTCAAGACTTTCAAACCCATTGTTCCCACTCAAAGTCAAAACTACTGAAATCATTGTTCCAAATCTAATGTGCCAAATCAAATGTGCCAATTCAAATAAGGCAAATTAAATGTACCAAAACAAATGTGCCAAATCAAATACGCCAAATCAAATGTGCCAATTCAAATAAGGCAAATCAAATGTACTAAAACAAATGTGCCAAATCAAATACGCCAAATCAAATTCGCCAAATCAAATACGCCAAATCAAATGTGCCAAGTCAAGTACGCCAAATCAAATGTGCCAAGTCAAATACGCCAAATCAAATGTGCCAAGTCAAATACGCCAAATCAAATGCTCCAAATCAAATACGCCAAATCAAATGTGGCAGGTCAAATACGCCAAATCAAATCTGCCAAATCAAATACGCCAAATCAAATGTACCAAATCAAATGTGCCAAATAAAATAAGCTAAGCTTAATGTGCCAAATCATATGTACCTAATCATATGTACCCAATCAAATCTGCCAAACCAAATCCGCCTGCCTGAATTAATACTTTGTTTTTATCAGTTTTAATGTGCAAAATAATAATTAGACAATTTATATTTGAGAATGAATTTCATTGTACTTTTTGTAGTCCCTGTAATAAAATAGCTCCAGTCTCTCATGCGCGATGTCAACTTTGTGCCCCAAGAATAGAGTCAAACGCCCATCAGAGAACTATTGGAAAAATACAGACGTATTATAAGCCTTTATCGGAAGTTGAATGGTGACTCCATTATGGAAGCTGGCAAGATTTGTGAAAGATGCCATACGTCTCTGTCCAAAAGTAAAAACGCCTGGAGACCAAACTATTTTATGTAGCTGGTAAGAAAGAATGATGAAAATGAAGAAAGTGAAGAGACTTTACCAACACCACAAGTTGCCGAAGATAATGATCACGAGGTTCCAGATATAGAAATGGTCAATGTCAACGATTTGAGTCAAGACCAACAAGTTGATAACATGGACGTTGTGAATGAAACAAACAGCAACCCCATTTTTACACAAAATACTTCGTCATCGGCTATAAGTGATCGTCAAAATATGGTGGAAGTGACACACTGTCTCGTCTTCGCAGCGGCATTGCTGTGTATGTCATAAGGAATCTGGAAGACAATGCATTCCAAAAAAGGCTATAATTAAAGCTTGGCTGTCCATCCGTGTCTTCATTTCATTTACTAATCGAACATGCAAAGAACACCTCCAAAATCAATCCTTCGATGATCTATCTTTGTCAGTTTTGCAGAAGAAGGCAACTTTATCGAATGCGAATGAGGCAGAATTTGTTGAGCTTACAGAGGAACTGTCAAAATACTGCGAAGAACTTTCTGGAATGTCACGTTTGACAATGGAAGATGCTTCCTAGAAAGATGAAGAAGTGAAAACATTATTTTCGCTCACAAGAGACCAGTTTGATAATTTTCACCAGTATGTTGCTACGGATTTAAGGAAAAGCGCCAACCGGACCACGAAAGATGCTCTAGCAATGTATTTTATTAAATTGCGCCTCAACTTGCCACAAAAAGTAATTCGAATTTTGTTTGGAATCTCAACACAGTCAAAAGTGAGTGAAGCCATCACAGCTGTCTCTGAGTCGTTGTTCCGAAGATTCACTCCAACCTTCTTAGGATACAGGCACTTGAACGAAACACAGCTTCAAAGCCATCAGTCAGAATTTCTTCGGACAATTTTTGGACTGACTCCAGCTGCAAATATTATTGTCGCTGATGGAACATATATATTTATGCAAAAATCGTCTGGTAGTTTAGTGTTTTTTATTTCCAATTATTTATTGTTCCCACTTTTTAATTTTTATTATTCTATGATAGACTTTGATATACAACGACTCACATGGTCAAGTCACAAAAATCGAAATCTCGTGAAGGCCATGATGTTGGTCTGCCCTGATGGCTATATTTATAATGCTGAATGCTGTTTTTTCGCCAACGGAGACAACAATGACGCCAAAATTTTTGAAGCTCTACTCAGCAAGAATAATGAAGACTCGTTAAGTTCATTTTTGAAATCGGGAGACGCTATGCTACTTGACAAAGGATTCCGTGATGTTTTGCCTAGAATTGAGTCGCTTGGAGTTCATACTTTCATGCCTCAATTCATGAGCAAGGACCAAAAGCAACTTACAACTGATCTAATGTTTCTCGCAAAGTTACAATGGGAAGATTTGTTGTGGAAACAGTCAATGGAAGATTGAAAAATGTGTTTAGGTGATGAAACTATCAGCAATGAACACATGAAATTAAAAAAAAAAATGTTAAACTTTCAGAATGTTTACGAAATATACCTAGATTTTTTGACTCTACGGTCAACCTGTCATACTTACCTTCTCTTGAGAAACATAAAAACGCGTGTGCCATCTCAAATGCGTTTTTTCCACCACTCGCGAGTGAAAGTTCTGATTGGCGACCAAGAGCAGAACTCACGATATCACAAGTTCAGAAATCAATTGATTTAGCGGAACGAGTTCAGTCTGAAAACTGGCTGACACAAGCTTTTTGGCAAAATGTTGACGCGGCTCTATTACCATCGTTTCCAAGACTCACTTAGGAAGATCTAAAATTACTCACACTTGGAACATATCAACTTGAGCTGGCAAAAGAGTATGCAAACCAGCATATGAAACAGAAAACACCTAATGAGATACAGATTCATGTTGAAGACGGAGAGAATATTGTCAGAGCGAAAATCGGATCGATAATGTCAAAGCGAACAACAGATACCGGATGGATTCAATTTACTCCGTTTTCAGCTGGACTACGCAGTATTGAAGGATTTTGTTGCACATGCAAAGTAGGAGCTCGAATGGTTGGAATGTTCTCTCACTTATGCTCAGTTATTTGGTACCTGTCGTACGCTAGGCATCAAGATTTTACTCCGCGAACCTACAGTTTAGCCGATAATATCTTAAATGCTGCTGACATTATCGCAGAAAGTACGTCCCAAGCTTTAATTAGCTCTGAGATGGACCCCACCCCATAGGTGAGTTTCATAATTTTTTCTCATATTTAGTGTTTTAAATAACTAACTATCATCCATTTTTTACAGTTATACCTTGATCAAAAAACCGGTATGTCAAATTATATAATTTCTATATTTTTTTAACACTGAATTGTGAAAACAAACTAATGAACTTTAGTACGGATTGGGTGGCAGTGCATTGGTATTTAGTATACTGTAATGCGTTTGAAGTGTTCCATCCAATCCTTTTTTACAAGCACTTCTTACGTATTGCAGTATTTAAGTTATAATAATTTGTTCATTTAAGTTTTCGAAAAAGACGTATGATGATAAAAAAAGCTTGATGAATGATAGTCACAATATTTTTGTACCAGATTTGGCTGACCGAATCGTGTGAAGCTCAACGAGCTGAGGCTAAGAAGTACCTCGTTAAAAAATCCTTCCTAACAATCGCCATTCTAAGGGCGCGCCTACAGGTCAAAGAGTGCCCTCTTTCCGATGAGCGTCATGGTATACCGAAACCTGTAGGCATTGAAATACAATAATAATGAATTGACATTGATTCTATTGCGTAGGTCTTATGACCGGATACCGGATAAGTCAGAAGTCACATGTACAATATTTTAAAAAAGACATGTAAATTGTGAACTTAAGATTGTCGGGACACGAACAGACAACTCAGAGCATCAAAGGCAGTGAAATGCAAACCAGCTAGTCTTAGACTTCGTGATTGGTTCGTATCCAGACAAAGAAAATGGGGGACTCCGTTTCCAATGATGAATTGTAAAGATTATGATGCATTCACTCCAGTAGATTTTTCAGAGCTGCCTTTAGAGGCTAATTATTCCAACGAAGGAAAATCTTGCTCGTTATGCGGTTCAGCAAACTTGGAAATGGAGACTGACACTTTAGATACATTTTTTGACTCTTCATGGTATTTTTTGCGTTTCCAGGATCCTCACAATGATAACTCAATTTTTGACAAGCGTACGATCAATTTCCATTTACCAGTCGACGTTTACGTTGGAGGAAAAGAGTATGGTAAGATATAGTAGATGAGCACTTTTAATTTATTTGCGGAAGCATTTGACCAGCATCATTTGAATCATCTTATTTCTGTGCAGCTGCTCTACATTTGTACTTCCCTCGAATTATAGTCCAATTCTTGCATCATTTGAGCCTGGTAGAAGTAACACATAGGCGCAGATTTACATGGTATGCTACTGTCAATAAAAACTTCAAGTCTGAACTTTCCGAAAATTTATCTTTGGGTTGTGTGTATACTATCAGGGAATAAAGAAAACTGGCTGCAAGTAAATAGTCGTACCGGACAAATTAAAGTAGCAAAGCCAATTGATTTCAAAACCTCGCCAGATTCTACATTACATGGTGGAAATGTGAAAAAATAAAATTTCACACTGAGGGCTAATGATAAGGGAACACCTCCGAAATTCTTTGGCCATACTCACGCTTTTTGTACATGACGTTAATGATTTTCAGGTAAACTTTCAAAAAAATATTTCCTCCAATACTTTGTTTTGAATTTTTTTCATCTAAATCATGCATGGAAATTGGAAATACTATTTTCTGTCAATATTCACTCTACATAGCCCATTTTTGAAAATCCATTGTACAAAACCTCAGTTCGAGAAGATTTAATCAGCGGTTCGCGCATTCTCCGCGAACACCAAAAATTGCGCGCATTTCTCAAAAAAGTGACTTTAGTGGCCAAAATCGTCGAAGAAAACGAATTTCTCGAAACACGTTGCTTTAGACGTCACGGAGCGGGAAAATCCAAAGAATTGACTAAAACTGTTACGCTCAATGCTACAATAAGAAATATTACTGATTACTAATGATACTAGCCTGAATTCATTTTTGCATTTTTCACCCTTTCGCTGCAGTTACCATGCATATCGACTGCATTATTTCAACAAGCTATTATTAAGCCAAATGCATTCGCATTGTTTGAATGCGAAATTGGTCGGAATTTCTAGCTTATCGGATAGGGTCCTTTTTATTCCGAAACGCTGCAGGAAAGGAGTTGCCCACATTCACTGGTGATCCTGAAGAGTATCCAGGCTTCATGAGTTTGCTTGAGCAGTCCACTACATTGTGTGGGTTTTCTCAAGAAGAAAACATGCTGCAGCTACAAAGATGCCTGAAAGGAAGAGCCAGAGAAGCAGTCAAGTAAATTTTATGTTCACCTAATCAATTGCCAAATGTCATACGTACCCTATCAATTAGTTTTGGGAGACCGAGTGTAATAGTGAAGTCTATGATCCAGAGAACCAAACAGATGCAGTCGCCTAAGGAAGATAAAAGCGAGTCAACTTCTCAAATGCTGTGAGAAATCTGGTAGCTACTATGGAGAGCCTAAACTGCACCGGCCACATGACGAATCCTCAACTTTAGATTTGCTTGCAAAGATTCCAGTCAGCATGAGAATACAGTGGGGCATGGTGGCAGCATCATTGGGTCAGGAGGAACCAAATCTTGGAGATTTTTCACGCTGGCTGGAAGATATGGCAGTTACTGCCAGCTATGTCACCACATCATCAACTCTTGTACGTGTACCTGTGAAGGAAAAACAAAACTATGAACACCAATTGTGGAATTTGACTCCTCCACCACGGCATTCTTTATTCACAACATCCAATGAAAAAGATTTTACCTGTGTGTTTTGCAACAGTCCTGATCACACAATTTACAACTGCAACTTCTTTTCATCTATTTCTACAGAAGAAAAACGAAATTGGGTACAAGAACACAGCCTGTGCTTTGCATGCCTTAAAAAAGGACATTTCATTCGCAACTGTAGGCGTAAAAAATTTTTTGGACTCCGGGGATGTCAAAAGTATCACCACCGACAGCTCCATTCGGACAGTAGCCAGGATAAGACTGAAGATCTTGGTGTGTCTACTCCATTGACAGCTCTCCCTCGTGGAGGTAAGCCTGCTCATGTTGTGGCACATTCATTTTCGACAGCTCCTCAAGTGCTACTACGTCTTCTGCCTGTTAATATTTTCGGACCAAAGGGAAAGATTGCCACACATGCTCTTTTTGATGCGGGTTTTACGGTCACACTGATGGATCATACAATGGCTGTGGAGATGGGGCTGACCGGAAATCGAGATCCACTTCAATAGAGATGGACTGATAACTCCATCCAGCTAGATGTAGATTCAATGAGAATCACGGTTGAAGTCCAAGGCGTCCAACAGCAAAATCCCTGCAAGTACAAAATTAAAAATGTACGCTGTAAAAAAAACTGTAAAAAATTTAAGATTACCTTTGCATACAGTTGACATATACCAATTGAAAGAAAACTGGACTCATCTCAGTGCTGTCGATGTTTCCTCTATGATGAACGTGCAACTGAAAATTTTGATCGGGCAAGACAATTGCCAATTGATTATACCAAGAGAAGTCATTGAGGGTCCACCTAACGCTCCGGTGCTTTCCCGATCTCTGCTTGGGTGGTCCGTTCATAGAAACGTTGGAGCTCTGAAAAACAGAATGAACGACAACATTATGTTACACACATGGGAATGTAAATGTGATGATAAACTTCATAACTTGGTGAAGCAGTCTTTCAAAACTGAAAGCTTCAGGGTGTTGCCACCAGTAAAGAAACTTCTCTCTCATGAGGAGGAGCGAGCCCGAAAAATCATGGAAAACACTACCAAAGGTGTGGATGATCGTTGGGAAACTGGACTTTTGTGGCGTCATGATGATCCAAACCTTCCCCTTAGCTATGTGATGACAAAGCAGAGACTGTATACAATTGAAAAGCAGATGCGGAAAGATGAAGCTTTAATTCCCTGTACAAAGAAAAAATTAAGGAGTTCAGAAATCAGTTCTAACCCAAAAACTTGGTATATTCCACATTTTCCTGTCTACAATGTAAACAAGCCGCGCAAAATTCGGTTGGTCTTCGATGCAGCTGCTCGTTCTGGTGGCTCCAGCTTGAACAATATGTTGCTGCCTGGGCCAGATATGTTATAATCCTTGACGGGAGTCCTTTTCAAATTACGGCAGCGTGGCACAGGCACCTGTGTCCACTAGAAACCTTGCCTCCCTCCGATTTATTTGTAGTGGTACCAAAAAAGTGGGGAGGTTAGGTTTATAAGTATTGAGGCTTTTAGTTCCGCTTGGTCTGAAAACCCTGACCCTTCGAGTCCCAGCGGTTGCCGTTTCCCTGGACAAATTGTTGTTGACGTCCAGCCTGACACCTGTGTGCAAAGTTTCCTTCTTTGCCACAGTTGTAGCAGAAGAACTTCCGAGCCTGCTGACCATGTTGAGGTAGGCTTTGTCTTGCGGCCCCTTGAACTTGATTCGGGCCTCTCCGTGCGGCTCCGGTTGCATTGGTTTTCTCCTGTGGTCGATACTGATTGGGCAAAGGGAATTGACTGTAGTTCCACGGTCTGGAATGGCCAGACCATGGAGTTTTGGAATCCCATAGTGTGAGTCCTTTGAGGCGACGTTTGCTGATTTACTTTGCTCGTAAAGGCCTCTTCCCACTCCTCGTTCTTCCTAAGAAGTTCGCTGACCTTGGTTTTGAGGCATCTCATGTGCTGATCTCAGCATTCAGCTGCAACTTTGATTCGTTTGCTGAGGGGTGATTAATTGGGACCTCTTTGTCTCTCCTGTTGATATTTACTATCAAAAGTTCATCCTCGTCCTCCTTGTCTTCTCTCGTAACTGCCTGTCTCCGCTGTTTGCTCTAGGAGAGCTTGTAGTTCGTCCATCGTGTCCACCTGGTGCATGTTCACTAATCTGAGGGTGAGTTTGTTCAACCCCCTCTTAATGTACCGGATTCTGAGTCCATCTTCTATGTCAGGATCGACTTGGTTGGCCAAGTTTTCCATGATGTAGAAATATTCCATGGCTGTTTCATCTGTTCTTTGTTTACTTGTCCTCAAGGTGTACCCTCCATTTCCCTTCAATACGGATGACGATCCTCGAGAAAACTCTCTCTTGAGCTCATGTCAGGTCCAGTCAGGGAGGCGTTGCCGATCTCTATTGGCCGTATTGGCCTTATACCATTGGTAAGCATATCCAGTGAGGAAAGCTGCGAATTGGAGGAGCTTCATGTCCTTGGCCCAAGAGTTGCAGCTGGCTGCTCTCTCAAAGTGTTCCATGTACTCCACCGGGTCGGTGTTTTCCCCCCTATGAACTGGGGCTGGTTCTTCTACGTTCCGACTGTTGGAACTACCATGGCTCATGGGATTCATCTTCCCATAGCTCCGTCCAAAACTATACATTGGAGGGGCACTTGGCAGGAATTGCGCCCTCGAGTTTGATCCGTGTTGTGGGGCTCGCTGAGCCTCCTTCTGAAACAGGCGTTAATAATGACCGTTGACTGCTTCTCGGCGTTGTATTGATTCGGTGCAGCGTTGGGTTTTTTCTGCTCCTTGCAATGGAACCCCAGTTCCTGGTCGTTGGAAGGAGGATCCCGGGGTCGGGGCACGTCCACCAGGACCACGGTTGACTGTATTTGAGGGTCGGATGGGTCAAATAGAGAAATATCTCCAAGTCTGGGCGCATAAGTCTGACCACCCCTTAAAAAATTTAGAAAAAAAAGTGTTTTTCAGCCCTGAAAGTTATTTTTGAGCATTTGAAAAAATTTGGTTTTTTTCAAAAAGTATTTTTTAGTGTTTTTTTGATCTTTAACACTTCTTAAACAAAGTTTGGAAAAAAGTGTTTTTCAGCCCTGAAAAGTGTTTTCCCGACTCAGCATACGGATTAAACAAATTTTCATTAAAAGTTTTTCAGCCCTCAAAGTGATTTTAGGTCAATTGAAAAAATTGCTTTTTTCAAAAAGTATTTTTTAGACCCTTAACACCCCTTAAACAAAGTTTAGAAAAAAGTGTTTTTCAGCCCTGAACAGTGTTTTACCGACTCAACACACGATTTAAACAAATAAAAAAAAAATTCCATATATGAAGAGCTCCGGAACTCAAGAGCAGTAGTGGTATAAAAAATCCATGGTTACGTGAAATTTTAGCCAGAAAAATACGGTTTTCGGATTTTCTGAAATCAATTTTTCTGTTGACACATAATTCATTTTAAATAGTCATTAATTTATTTAAAAATAAACACAATTACGGAGTAATAGAGTTGAAAAACGTAACATTGACAGGAACAGTGACGTGATCTAATACTAATGTACAGACTTCTGCAGCAGCTTGTGGAACTGGCAAAAAAGTATCTTCGTTAAACATAAAATCAGCATTAGTAGTAGCGTTAATTATTTGATTTCGTGTGCTTCTATCAACAATAAGATGAAAAGGGGTTATACAATTCTGACCATACTCTCTAGTAATATAAGGAGTCAAATTTTGAGTGAAATTATCGCTCCGATTCCGTTTTTATGCAGTCTATTATTCGAAAATGGGGTAAAACTAGCTTTAAAATTTTTCACGCGAATTGGTCTTTCATCTGCTGGAATATTGTCCGTAAATGGTTTTTCTACAAAGACTAAGTGAAACGGGTTGGATGGTCGTGTATTTATGACCAAATTGGTCCATGTTGAGGGTGCAACAACTCTATCTTCCTTTTTCTTTTTTTCTCAATAAGTGCGAAACTTCGATCTATGCACATGAAACTATGACCGGGGACTGGAAATTCGAACATGGATTCAAATCTTGTGAGGTACAAAAATTGACAGATGGTGAAAATAAATCGGTTTTTGTTTGTACCGACAGCATTATCCGAAAAAATGTGAAAATGTTCCACTTCTTGAGGTACATTGGGTTTCCACATACCACAACAATAGCGAGCAAACTTCATTTGCTGCCTTGCGAGCAAAATTTTGTGGATACATGCACATAACCGCATCATCATTAGCTAAGTTTTGAATTCCCATATTGTACACGTTCAAATGACTACAGAAATATTCTCTTCCAATCCCAGTAATGGGCAATACAAATTTTTTTCTCAAAATCAAAACAAAACGCGAAGTGATTAGGACCCAATTGTTTTGCTACAGCCATTGAATTCCGGAATTTTACTGCATTCGTCCAATTTTGCATCTGTTGAGCTGTTAATTCTTGTGCTCCATTTTGGTCTCCGTTTTGATTAGCCAATATCATTCGAGTATTGAACCTCTCACATTCGTCACACAAATCACTTCTAGGGAATCCAATTGACAAGTTTAATTCTGTATTAAAAATTTCAGAAAAGACTTAATTGTTCATTTTGCACATCCAAATCAGGATTTTGGGATATGAACTCTCGATAAAGTGTTGTTTTGTTTTGATTAGATGGTAGGAAAAACATTTCAGAATTTTTTTTCCCTTGAGTAAAGTGACGGACGGGCCTGCATATTCGAAATAAAAAGTCGAAACCTTTCTCTTACATCTCTATTGAGTTTCCGATTATTGTCTGCGCGCCCTCTTTGGTCTATAATTGACGACCCAGAGTCTTGGACCTAATTAAGTTAGTAAAATATACGAAAACCGTTCACAATAGAGAATTTAATATTTTTCTTTGATGAATAGACGTAGTTTGTTGACATTTGCAACACACTTTTTTCGAAGGCGAGAGGCTGGAATTCCATGAAGGGCCGAAAAAACTTTTGCACACTGTAACTCTTCTGTCTGTCAACTGAATTTTATAAGAAAATTGTTTCCTGCCATTTTGTACAGCGTATAATTCGACACACCTACGCAAGTAAATGTTCTGAAGTTGATGATTTACCATTTGATTGAATTGAGTGAAAATTTCGGTTTTTTGCATCATTGAAAACCGGCTTGCACAGTCGCATAAACATTCAACATTGCGCAAGTTCGTTTCTGGTTTGATTCGCCCTCCGCTGTTGATGTACAGTTTTCCTATAGTTTTAAGTTGTTGCAGTTATTCATATAGAAATTTTTTCAATTTGAGAAATAATTTCATAAGTCACGTTATTGCAGTTATTCATATAGAAATGTTTTCAATTTGAGAAATATTTTCATGAGTCAAGTTGTTGCAGTTATTCATATAGAAATGTTTTCAATTTGAGAAATATTTTCATAAGTCACGTTATTGCAGTTATTCATGTAGAAATGTTTTCAATTTGAGAAATATTTTCATAAGTCAAGTTGTTGCAGTTATTCATATAGAAATGTTTTCATCAGCGAAGTTGTTAAAATTATTCCTAAAGAAAGGTTTAGAATTTTCAAATTGTCAAATAAACCAAAGATTACAAATTATTGATCACCAAAATTAAAAATTGAAAAAAAAATTACGTATATGATAAAAACCTCTTGAGTCGTATTATGTCGGAGTTTCATAAAAAACATTCCAAGGGCATTTTCTTTGCTCCTGCCGTGACTGCTTCTCATATCCCCCAAATATGGAAGAACAGAACGAAATTCGGCCTTACTAAAGCCGACCATGGAGTAAAAGTCAATATCGCTGTACAGGTAGTCACATTCAAAAGCATAAGCGGTGTGACGTTTGGTTGAAACTACTTCGTCAAACCACTGGACAGCAGGAGGGCCTAAAAAAAAGATCTCAGTAGTTAGCAAAATCAAGGAAAAATTGATACACAAAAGAAAGAAATCAATTGTTTGAAATACTTACCTGATAACTGAAAAGACTCCTGTGTAGGCTCTATCACTTCCAAGGCAGCAGCAGTGAAGACACCGTTTGCAAGATATTTCCCGCACGCTCGATTAGATTTCGGTAAATAGATCTTTCGTTTAATAAAAAGATCTATTATTGCCGTTTTCGGGATGGCTTCTCTGCCCCTGGCATCTTTCCATACGCAACACCTTTGTTGAGTTGAAGCCACTGTAGGGTACGGAAGTTGAATGATGGATTCCATAATTGCTGCTTGTGAGGTCGTACTACAGACTACAAAACATAAATAATTTCAATTTTTGACTGCGAGCATACATTGGATATTGAAACAAGAAATGTACAAAAAATTGTATTGAAGTTGAATTTAAAACTGATTTTTCAACGACCATTATCTACTAAAATAATCGAGTGTGAAGGAAACAGTTCTAAGTACTAATAACTATAAAACTCTTTCACTGATGCTTTACAAATATATACTTTGGTTGTTTTCTATACATCTAGATTATTGTTAAATATAGCAATTACGACAGATTCGGAATTTGCATTGAATAATCTTACTACGTATGTTGTAAAATATACAAGAGATTAATCAAGAATATCAAAAATATCATATCAATAATGTACAAGAGATCTTGAAGATTATATACTTGGATTTTAAAGTTAGCAGCAAATCGCGTGAGTGCTAAATTAATCAGTTCAGACAATAATAATATAATGATAAATATCAGACAAAAATTATGAATCTAAACATCTGCATGACCAAATCATAAAGGTGGGAGAATATAAGACATTAAATGTAAGTTAATTGTGCCACAGTAAAAAAAATCACAATAGCATCAAAATTACTCATTATCTAGCAATCAAAAATTTTCCTGCAAAATCAACAACAATAAAAAAAGTTTTTTGGGGCCAACACGTAAACCTGATTCACTATTCGTTTCCATATTTGAGTTATTGGAGTTGTCAACATCGGGAGCCTCAGGTGGAGTGAACTGACTGAACGCTGGGGCAGCGATGCTTGATTGAGCAGGCGTGTATGCGCTGATGCTACTTGAATCACTTTCGGAATGGTGTTGAGATTGTGGATTCGGACGGTTGGAAACACTGGATCCCGCTGCCACACTTTTACTGGTTTCGGCTCCTCGCATAAGATTTGATGTCATATTCCTTGCAGGCTGTACAAAAAAGCATGTTAGAATCACTGTTTGATAGTTTCTCAAACATTTAATGCATATTTTTTTCAAACTTACTTTTTTCATGGTCCATATTGTGAAGTGACAGGTGGGACACATGAATCCATCTCTTGGTAAACAAACAGAATATTTATCTTCATAGTCCCGTAGTTTTTCTTCGTAACAGGGTGAAGAAATCAAGTGCTGGCGCTTATTAGATGGAATTCGTTTTTTACAAATACGGCAATTAACATGCGGCATTTTGAATGAATGTCTGCGATAATCTGATAATGTTTACTGTTGAATATCTTTTCACTGACTAAAGACAAATTGTTTGAAATCATCACAATTAGGTTTCATTATGCTTGTTGGTTGTTGCTACGGCAGTAAATTAATGATATTTTTCTGTCATAATCTTATAAGATCATATTGTATTTCACGCATGAAAATAAGTTAGTTTTCAATACTTTAGTGTTCAAAAAAGTACTGATGGCAGCATAGGCGCAGAATTTTTTTTTTCCAATTAGATAGAGAAAAGTCTAAGCTTGCGTATGGTGAAAAAAAAATTACTGCGCCTATGCTGCCATCAGTACTTTTTTGAATGGCCAAATTCTGATATTTATCCGATAACGCTCTTTAATGTTGTGGGTTGGTTTGTAAGAAATAAAATTGTTTTCTAGCCTTAATTATTTTAATCAAACCAGAAGCTCTGTTTCGTTTACGGATGTCCTTTCGATGATTTCCTGTATTTATAGTACGTTTTCCCCCTATTTTGAGGAAGTTGTTGGTTGTGAATGGGTTGTGCTTCCATAATGTAAAAAACTAATAACTTATTCGCCCTAAAACTTTAATTATTTCTTTAAAAAAATTTAAAAGCTAAAAATAATGAGTGCTTGTCCTGTTTTTTGATGAATTTGAAGAAAAAAATTAGTAGAAACCATAGTAACTGAGATAATTCTGACTGCAATAATTCATTGTTTGTTCAAAAGTTGTTCAATTAGTGCTCTTTAGTTCCGGAGCTCTTCATATATAATAATATCTGTCTTCCCACCATAGGGTTATGGCTAAGACATTGGTCTTCCCGGTTGCAGTAACCATTGGGCATTCAATAAATTTGGGTACTCTCCACTTTATCCCATCGTAACCTCCGCTGCATTTGTACAGTGGGGTTGATTTTGCTTCTAACGTGTTGAATAGGTGGTGAAGCTCGTCTTTTTCGGGATCATGTCCCCTGTGTTGGTATGCTAGGCAAAGCATATTCCGTGTATTGATCAGGAACAAGAGAAAAGTGTTCATCTTGAATCCTGGTAGGTTCGCTCTCTCTCTAAGTTCCCTGGGGATATTTGATAATGTACATGTGTTAGGTTATTTAGTTTACTTAAAAAATATATGGTAATATTCACATTAGTCAGAGTGGTTACTTGGCCGTTTATGCTATGGAAAGCTTACATAAATTAGCCTTGGTATACAATGTATCCTACTTGAAGGTCCTTCTAAAGTAACCAATCAACAAATATACCAGGTCAGCCCATACCAGATTCTGGATTTTGTGCTCATCTTTGTTTGTGCCTCGTACAGACTGCATGTAACTACGGTTATTTAGATAATGTTAACAATAGGTGAGCACAAAATCCAGAATTTGGGTTTTAAAAGTTCAATTTTGACAAGTATGGGCTGACCTGGTAAATGTGTTGATTGGTTACAATGGAAGGGATTTGCTTGAACCTATAATATTATTCATTATCCTTGTGATGGGACCATGGAGCTTGTACGGGTGTTTAGATCCGCATGGGTGTATCTCATTCTAGCGTAAGTTAAGTATGTACATTTGTTTTGTACTCCAACTCTCTCTGAAACGGAGAGGGATTCTAATTTTCCTTCCGTGTCCACTACCCACCTTCGGACATTCTTCGGTCTAGCATATCCGTCTTCGTCTTCACTGCTACTTGAAGTGTTTAGTTTTGGTCCCGGATGGTGAATTTCTGTTGGTGTAGGTAGCATGTATGGGAATTCTTCTGACATTGACGAATCGCTATTCTGATCCGGAGGAGTTGAAGGATGGCCGTGGGCTATCGTGCTTTCGTTGCTTTAATGCGACATGTATGAGAATGCTTACGGATCTGATACCCCATAATTTTTTCAATTTCCGGGCTTTCATTTCTTTCGCAGGTAATATACTCATCGATGAATTGGCAGCATTTTTGAACACTTTCTTCATCACCAGGAATATATTCTGGAGAGTTTTCAAGCCAGTACAGTCCGTGCGCATGCGGTGAGCCTCGGGCTTGAAATTCTAGACGAGCGAAATAGTCTGTAAATTTATTCTTCGAAAATATCCCTTGTTTTGATTACAATACTGTCTTGAAAAATGTTTTAAATCGGTGATCAAAATGCCGCTTGCACGTGACAGGATCCTTTCGGATAAGTCTGCTTTTTCCGTATAACTTAAGTTGGAAGCTTCCATTTCCGTAATCGACTGAATCGACTCCCCGTGTTGAACTTGTTTGAGCATCACCAGTAATTCTGTCCATTGAATTTCGGCTGCAGACAGCGTGATAAATAGTGTGCATTTCCCAATTTGGCGTACCATAGATTGTATAGTTTGAGTTTTCTGCTTCCAATAAGACGGAGATGACCGAATACTTTTAAAAAGACTGTATTCTTCATCTCGTACAATAGCATTTTTAATGAAATCCGCCGTCCTTGCTTCTGAAGCCATTATAATTTGGTCATTTGTTTTCTTTCGAAAACATACTTGAACCGCAGAACGAACTTTTTCGTTAAAGGATTTCTTGAAGGCATACAGGACTTTTGTTGGAATGCAGGCTCGTCTGTCGTATCTTCGGAGTTCCGATTTTGCAATATCAGTATAAGACAAATTATCCTTGGTTTGCCTCTCATATCCACAGTCGATGGTAGGAAATGATAATTCCTCCGCAGCTTTGTCCAAGTAGAAAGGAATCGGACGGCGTCCTTCGCAGGGCGCTATTTGTGTTCCATAGGGACTAGCACTGGAAATCTCTTCAGAATAGATTAAAGTTTCGTCCGCACCTAATACGTCTTCTCGACCTTAAGAATTCAGAAATGCTTTGTTTAAATTTGACCATTGATACTAATAATCATACATATATATAACTAAATTTATTCACTTTCGTCCGAATTATCCCCTTTTGACACATTCTCTGTAAAATTTGTGACTTATTGTGTGGCTTCTGCACTATTGTTACGAAAATCTGCAAACCATATGAATTATAAGAAATAAAAGTTTATCAAATGAATGTTTATAGAATGAAGTATGTTATTTTTTGTAACATATGCGTATATTTTGACCTTGTGAAACATCCGCTGTAGAATCTGCGACTTCTAGTGTGGCTTCCGCACCATTGTCATCAAAATCTTCAAAGTATAAAAATTATTTGAAATAAACGTTCATAAAATAAACGTTTAAATATGACTAAACATACCCTTGTCGATATTTGGATCATCTTCTTGTGTACCAGGAACGATAAAATCTAAACAGGCATCTACGCAAATCAAAAACTAATGTGTGAATTTATGTAAATTACGTGCGTATTTTCAGTAATATTGAAAGTTAAATCCCTTACCATCATCGAAACCACGCCAATCGTTTGATAGTTGTACACTTTGGTTTATATACGCAGGTTGCTGAACTAAAAATTTGGCGGCTTTGTAGACTTTTGATGGGTGGACAACCTCATACATATATGGGGTTTTGTCATTCATCCTTCTCATTAACTTTACTTGAACTGTTGATGTTTCATCGAACCTCCGAGGAAGAACTTGAGCACATTTGTCCAAATCATTTTCGATATTTACTACATTCCCTTACAGTCCCATTTGTCTCTCGCTTCCAAGTACCTTAACTTTTATGAATGGTAAACGCGCGGAAACTAATCTTTCTTCCAGTGGTGATAAATCCTATGATGAAAACAGTTACAATATTATTCAATCCTTTATTTTTAAGCATGCTTAATTGGCAGTTTATTAACTTTGTTGGTAGTTCACTTACTTTTAAGACATCAGGTATCACTGGAAATGCTAAGCCGTTGGACAAACATGCTTTAGGGATTTCCCCAGCCAACGCTTTTTTTTGGCAGGTTGAACAGAAGTAGTTAGTGTTTTCCACTGAAAAAATTTTTTCTACAAACTCAACCAGCATTTTTTTGTCCAGGAATTCTTTCTTTGTCAACTTCCTCACTGATGATTTGTACCAAAGTCCACCGCAACATGTACATATGAATGTAGGCCCTTCTTTATTAAGTTTCTCGAATTGGTCATTAATTTTTTGGTAACGAGCAATACGCGTTGTGCTATTTTCAGAACATATTTCTTCCTATCAATTAAAAAATAGTGGGAATTTTATGATAATGTATATTATAATCAATATTGTCTTTAGCTTTAAATGCTGAATATAGGGCAAATATTATCTTACCTGTTTCATAGATAAACATGTTGAAGACAATTGGTCTGCCCTGTCGACAACAGGAGCTTGCCTTTTCCTTGTGGAAGGACGTAATAATGGAGTTTTTTTACTCATTGGTGCATAATTCGTTTCAAACTGATAGATGATAAACAAAAATTGAATTAAACGTTTAATTTTAAAACTGGAAAATTGTATCGTACCTCTCTCGTAGATGAGCTTGTTGACGGCGATTGATCTTCCCTGTCGACGACAGCAGCTTGCTTCTTCGTCATGGATCGTCGTAATAGTGGAGTTCTCGTACTCATTGGTGCATCATTCGATTCATTCTTTCTCTGTCGAACAGCAGTGTGAAACATATCATAATAAAAAATAAACATAGATCATAAACAAAAATAATATCAATTAAAAAAAATTGTATTCCACTTCTCCCGCAGATGAACTTGTTGATGACGATCGATCTTGACTATTGGCCCTGAAGGATTTTTTCCTGCCTATTGGTAATCTTAAAGACGTAGGTTCCTCCTCAATGCTGGTCACCCAACTATGTCGTGTGACAGGGATTCCAGCCGAATCCACGTTGTCCACTGCTTCCAACGAAGTAGATGCGCCCACTTGGTCATTAGTAGAACAGTATTCATCGTCAACTGCTATTTCTTCTGCACCCATTCGATCCGTTTCCTCCGTTTTAGAATAAAATAATCATGGTTTTATTGCAGACAGAATATTTGTCCATAGATGTACATACAAAGTCATAAAAAATTGTTTTTACATAAAAATTACAAATTAGTAAAATTTAGAAAATCAGCTACACAAACAAAACTGCTGGTTGAAGTATAAAGTATCGAAAACCATGTTTGTAGCAATTCATCCCTATTCATAAACATATTATACTTAATTTTATTGACTAACAAATTATCACTCAAAGAAACTCGTCTAAATAACGAATAACAAGCTTTTCGCCTCACTGCATTAAAATCCAAAATAGTATTAGACAAACAAAATTCCGTAACACTAACTCCTCTTGGAAACCTGAATAGTAACCTGATGCAGTCATTATAAGCAACTTTAACTTTATGTAACAATTTACTTTTGGACTGGGTCCACAATGCCATGCAATAGATGGAATTTAGATACGATAAAAAAAGATACCTCTTAACATCAAAATCCATTCTTCCAAATTTTGATGACAGCATGTTAGCCCTCTTCCGAAGATCATTAGCTCTAGTGCACATTTCCTGATCATCAAAAACCTTCATACTATTAGTAATTTTGAAACCCAGATATGTGAAAGTGTCCACCCATCTTAGTTCCCTCCCATTTAAAATTATCTTGCATTAAAAGATCTGCAAATTTAAACACAGTGCAAAAGTAAACGTTCATGAGTCCTAACATGCATGTTTGTTTGATAATTTCAATAATTTAACGTTTAAAGAATTGAAAAGTGGCTTTTACTAACCTCACGTCGTTTAGCTCTTAGTTCACGCATGTTGTCCTCAACTCTGTTCCGAGGTCTATGGGGTGACTTACAAGAATTGTGTGGTGACTTACAACCCGGCATTGTATAATTAGCGGTGAATACATTTAATTGATATAACATAAAAATTTCAATGAGGTATTATTTGAATAAAAATTTTAATGAAGTAAAGATAAACTAGATCTAATCAAACTTATAGGATCAATTACTTTCAGCTTTGCATTGCAACGATTAGCTTTTAGCTTTCAAGAGATTGAAATGAATGAAATCCTTTGTGTGAGAACGCAGGCGAGCTTCCATAGTGAGTTCATATCTGCACAACTACTGAGCAGCGTTGAATTTTGACTATGTACCATATATATCGTATAAAATTGGTTTTTAGTACGACAGTAATCATAATCACGTATCCAGATTCGTCAAATGTAATGCAAAAAGGGCCGTATATTAAGTAATTTAAAGTTTTAACATGGAAAATTGGTATTTAAAACATGGGCGAGCAAAAAAAACATGACAAAAATAATCCTGTTTGTAGGTATCGAACTCTGGACTACCTATCACCAATGCCGGAATATTAACAACTAGTCCAAACTAGTTCACTTGCGAGGCACCCGCAAAATTCTCCTTTACATACCGCAACTTGATTTACACTTAAACGTTTATTATTCAGCAACTAACCAACAGATTTGCGATTGAAACATCATCACCACAACTAGACCGTAATTACAATCACTATGCAAAATTTTACGATAATCCGTTCAGTTTCGTGGTTGCCTGAACCGAAACTGTGTAAATGTCAAAGATTTTGTAGAAGCTTTTGGGTGAAAGCCAAGCTGCAATGTATTTAAATGCACCTTCCTACTCTGTGTCTCTCTCTCTCTCTCTCTCTCTCTCTCTTACTTTCTCTTTTGTGGCCGTTCTCAATAACTTTACTAAAGCAAAGTTAATAATTGATGGCTCGTTTACCTTAATGTAGTTAACAACAGTTTTCAGTGATTTTGAGCATGGTTGGTCGTGTCACTAATGTTAGGAGTTCGTCAAAGTTGAAAAAATCTGAATTTTCTATGTGTACAATGGTGAATGGATTGCAAAGCCGAGCATTTTGAATAGCATCAAGCCACTGTGAAAAAACAAACAGGTCTGATGGTTTTTTTTCTATCAGGGCAAATATTATGTCATAGGGAAGAAATGAATGTCCAGTAGTTAAACATTTCAAATGAAGTACCTGCAAGCAAGTGGGATCACGATTTATAATCCATTAAAAGAATTTAACCTTTTCATTCCCGTTAGCATATGTACAAAAAACCCAAAAACCATTGTCTAGCAACCCACACACTTATCAGTATGGAAATTTTTTCATTTCCTAGTATACCATTCACATACCGGTATGTGAAAATAAACAACAACCATCCACCCAAAAACTGATATGTCTGCATTATTTTACAACTGCTTCATTCCCATTTACATGCAAAACTGTTGTCTCTAGTCTAAGATCACATTATCGCTAGTTTGTCCAGTTTAAAAAATTTCAGTATCAATGGATCAAGACAATGATGGTAAAATGCGAATAATTACTTTTATATTACAGGAAGTAGGCTAAATTATTATGATCACAAAAAATTCAACTTTTAGAAACACAATTTGGTCTGGATTCAGATGTTGATTCCAATGTGTCTGACAATGATGAGGACTCGATATGCATAGAGTCAAATAGAGATGCAAAGACAGAATCTGAGGATGACCTACAGAACAAACCACAAAGCATTACATTTTGGAATATTCAAAATTGAATGTGTTCGTTCCTCATCTTCAAGATGATAAAACTGAAAACAACGAACTGAATAACCTGCTTCATGATGACTGCACGTCGTTGAAACTACTCAAATTTTTTATCAACGAGGAAATATACTGAAAATAAGTGAAAAGTTTGCAAAACAGATTGCTGAATTAAAGCCTGATTGAATTTCTCCATTTTCTTCTGACGAATATTGGATTTTTATGAGACTTCATATGCTTATGGGAATTAAACATCCCCAAATGTCACAATAATGCTGCAAAATTGATCTAGTCAATTGCTCAATATTTGGACAGAAAATGTCGCGCTATAGGTTAATTGATATTTTACGTATCCATCACTTTAGTGACAACAAAATCTCAATCCTCGAAATCGGTTTTGAAAACTGGACAATTCTCTGCCAAATTTTCATTCAGAAATTGTCATTCCGACAATACATATCCCCCAAACGATGCCGCTTTGTTTTGAAATCCTCGTCTATAACGCTTTATTACATTTCCATTATTTAATCTCATTTGCACGCACCGAACCTGTTTTTCTCCAATTTTGAACACGTTACGAAAAGTTTTTCAGATCCGCTCTAATCGATTAAATCCAAAAACCCCAGAAATGTTGTCGGTTTCAGAAGTCGTCAAGAATTGTCGCGTGTGAGGTGATTTTTTCAGTGACATTTTTTCATAAAAATGGGGGTGTGCTTGAACAGCTCGTGAATTCTCGGGCTGAAGTATGTTATAAAATATCTGGTTCTGGAGTTTTATTCAAACTGAGCGGAATTCATGGAAATCAGTTTTGTTTATTTTTCAGATCCGCTCTAATCGATTAAATCCAAAAACCCCAGAAATGTTGTCAGTTGCAGAAGTCGTCAAGAATTGTCGCGTGTGAGGTGATTTTGTCAGTGACATTTTTTCATAAAAATGGGGGTGTGCTTGAACAGCTCGTGAATTCTCGGGCTGAAGTATCTTATAAAATATCTGGTTCTGGAGTTTTATTCAAACTGAGCGGAATTCATGGAAATCAATTTTGTAAATTTTGGAGATCCGCTCTAATCGATTAAATCCAAAAACCCCAGAAATGTTGTCAGTTGCAGAAGTCGTCATAAGATATGTCGCGTGTGAAGTGAGTTTGTCAGTGACATTTTTTCATAAAAATGGGGGTGTGCTTGATCACTTTAAGGCTATTTCGAGGCATATCGGTTCAGTAGTTTTGGCCCGAATTCCTATAAATATGGTTTTTTGAAAACACGATTATAAGAGTAGATCACGAAAATAAGACACTATAGACCTTCTGGTAGCAGAGATGACTCAGTTTCTAAGTTTTTTAGTTGCGATGTTAGTCCAATCACTCCCAGATTTAGATTTAAAAAGTTTTTTATAGGAATGGTCTCTCTGCTTGCTTTGATGTAGAACATCCTCTAAGAGCCAAGCGAGACTTTAACTTTTAGTTTGACAATTAACAGCCCGAGAGTTGGAGATAACTTTGTTTACTTCATTCACATGCCTGTCACATAGATTCTTCTTCTCTACAAAATCCCAATCATCAAATACTGAGTTACTGATTGGTTTTAAATCCTGCATCACTTTTTTCCAGTTTGTTTGTTTAAAACTACGAAATTTTTTACGGAAAAATGGAGGGAGTTTGGTCTTTTTACTATAACTAATGCAGTTAAAAAATGATCAGATGATCCAAAAGGTATTACTTCTCAGCCAAGTTGTACCAGAAGTTTTGTCTATATGACTATATGTAAGTATGTATTTATGTTGTATGTGTTTATGTTTGTATGTTTTATGTGTTGCATGTATGTTGTGTTTAGTATTGTTTTATTCCTTCTACATGAACTTGTCGAATTTAAACTCACCAAACTGATACTGATCGAATTGAAACCCACCGAATGTAACCTCTCCGCTTGTAAAGCTCTCCGCAGGTAAAACTCACCGCACGTAACACTCACCGCTTGAAAAATTCACCGTCGTGTGAGTTTTCCGCATGTAAAAATTGCTCTCGTTGGCGTCTATCATTAACAATACGCCATATAATATTTTATTCGGATTTTTTAATCTGTTTTCTACAGAAATTATTTTTAATAACCCATACTGACTGAAT
>Ga0210040_10002224_pt1 | contig 27674 bp, 24 predicted proteins | sample CryGeyCG12114_NA_FD_185462 | JGI IMG/M metagenome (GOLD analysis project Ga0210040, IMG submission 185462) | Groundwater microbial communities from aquifer - Crystal Geyser CG19_WC_8/21/14_NA (SPAdes) (version 2) | ecosystem: Environmental > Aquatic > Deep subsurface > Groundwater | place: USA... | reverse complement strand
CACTGCCGATGCCGCCCAGGCCACAGCCGTTATCGTCTGCGACCCGCGCACCGACCTCTACAATCCCAATGCTATCCGTAGCAGCATTGGCTGCATTTTCACGGTTCCTACCGTGGCTACTTCGCGGCCTGAGCTGCTGGCGTGGTGCCAGGAACACGGTATCCGGACCTACGCCGCCGCTCTCACCGATGTGGCCCTACCCTACACCACCCGCGACTTTCGCGGCCCCACGGCGCTGGTAATGGGCACTGAAGCCGACGGCCTTACCCCCGAGCTTCGCCAAGCCTGCGACGAAACCATCATCATCCCCATGCGCGGCACCATTGATTCGCTCAACGTGAGTACTGCCACCGCCATCCTCACGTTCGAAGCTGTACGCCAACGAGGTGAAATAGTGAAATGGTGAGGTGGTGAGTTTGATGTTGTAGCTGTGCCACTTGCGCAAATTGTACCAACAGAACATCAAACTCACCATTTCACCACCTCACCATTTCTCTACTGATTCCAAGCCAACTCCCCTGCTAGCACTGTGCCTTGTACTTCAAACTCAGCGTTGAAGAGACACAAATCGGCGCAGTAGCCGGGTTGGATGAGGCCCAGCTCATCGTCGAGAGCCAGTACCTGGGCGGGGTAGAGGGTAGCCATGCGCAGAGCCTCATCCAGCGGCAGGCCTACTTCCTGCACGCAGTTGCGCACCGCATCCATCATGCTGAGGGCCGAGCCGGCCAGCGTGCCGTTTTCATCTACAAAGCAGTTGTCGGCACGGCGGAAGCGGTAGGCGCCGTGCGTGCCAGTCTCTACCGCATCGGTAATCAAGAACAGCCGCTTGCCCAGCATCTTATGGCTGATGCGGACCGCCGCAAAGTCGCAGTGCACACCGTCGGCAATGATGCTGGCGTGGGCGGAGTCGGCGTCGTAGATAGCACCCACCAGCCCCGGCGCCCGGCTTTCCAGCGCCGACATGGCATTGAACAGGTGCGTGGCTGTGGTAAATCCGCGCCGGAAAGCCTCCGCACCCTGCGTGTACGTGGCGTTGGAGTGCCCCGCCGACAGCACTACTTCGGCTCGTCGGAGCTGGGCTATTACTTCGGCGGTGGTCACTTCCGGCGCCAACGTCATCATGCGCAGCACACCTTTTCCTGTGGCAAGCAACTCTGTTATCGAGTCAGTAGTGGGCTGTTGGATAAACTCCTCCTGGTGTGCACCTTTCTTCGCGGGGTTGATGTAAGGCCCTTCGAGGTGAATACCCAGTAGGCCCGGATGGCCAGCTTGTTGGTAGGCGTGCCCAGCTTCCAAGGCCGCCTGCGTCATCTCGGGCGAGTTGGTAGGCATGGTAGCCTGAAAGCTGGTAGTGCCGTGGCGGCGCGTATAAGCTTGCAGCGTTTGCAACGATTTCACCGTCGGCTCGACCGAGAACAGTGCCCCGCCACCGCCGTAAATCTGCAAATCGATAAAGCCAGGGCATACGTTGCAGCCGTGCGCGTCTACGCGCTCCACATTGGCGGGAGCAGCTACTTCGGGCACGATGGCCGCCACGCGACTTTCTTCAATCAGAACGGCGTGACCATGTAAGACGGTGGTGCCGCTGTAGATAGTGCAGTTGGTGAGCAGGTAGGCCATAGAGGTGGAAAGTGTAGCAGATGCAGGAAAGTAAGGCAGCAGCAAGGTAGCAAACCGCGCATAGTGGGGTAGCGCAACCAACAAACATTCAACTCGCCAGCTAGCCCTACCGTAGGTATACGCTATGGCACACGAACACCGCACGTTTCGCATTCACGGTCGCGTACAAGGCGTCTTCTTTCGCCAGTCGGCCCAGCAAGAAGCCCAGCAACTAGGCCTTACCGGCTACACACGCAACAACCCCGATGGCACCGTTACCATCGAAGCAGAAGGCTCTACCGACGCCCTCGATAAGCTGGCCACGTGGTGTCGCCATGGCCCTGAGCGTGCTCAGGTAGAGCGGGTTGAGGAAGCGGTAGCAGAAGTGCAAGGGTACACCGCATTTGAAGTGCGGCGGTAAAACAAAAAGGCCCAACGTATGTCGGGCCTTTTCAAACTGTAGGGCAAAGCTGATAAACTAGTCAGCCTGCTTGGCGTAGCGCAGACGCTCGTTTTCGTCGAGGTAGATCTTACGCATCCGCACCGATTTCGGCGTTACTTCCAGGTACTCATCCTTCTGGATGTATTCCATGGCTTCTTCCAGCGAGAACTGACGCTTCGGAACAATCTTGGCGTTGTCATCGGTACCCGATGCACGCATGTTCGTGAGCTTCTTGCCCTTCTGGATGTTGATGGTCAAGTCGTTGGGGCGGGTGTGCTCACCGATAACCTGGCCAGCGTACACTTCTTCACCTGGATCAACGAAGAACTCACCACGATCCTGCATCTTGTCGATAGTGTAAGCAGTGCCAGGACCAGTTTCCAGCGAAATCAGCGAGCCGGAGATACGGCCGGGGATGTTGCCTTTGTGGGCCTCGTACTTCACGAAGCGGTGGTTCATGATGGCCTCACCAGCGGTGGCGGTCAACACGTTGTTACGCAGGCCTATCAGGCCGCGCGACGGGATGTTGAACTCCAGGTGCTGCAAGTCGCCCTTCGGCTCCATGATGGTCAACTCGCCTTTGCGCATCGTCACCAGCTCGATTACCTTGCCGGCGGTTTCCTCTGGTACGTCTACTACCAAGTGCTCGATGGGCTCCAAACGGTGGCCGCTCTCATCTTCTTGGAACAATACCTGGGGCTGACCTACCTGCAATTCGTAGCCCTCGCGGCGCATTGTTTCGATGAGTACCGACAAGTGAAGAATACCGCGGCCATACACTAGGAAGGAGTCTTCCTTATCAGTGTCTTTCACGCGCAGTGCTAGGTTTTTCTCGGTCTCTTTGTACAGACGGTCGCGCAGGTGACGCGAGGTCACGAACTTACCTTCCTTACCGAAGAACGGCGAGTTGTTGATGGTGAACAGCATGTTCATCGTCGGCTCGTCGATGCTGATGCGGGGTAGGGCTTCCGGGTTGTCGGCGTCGGCGATGGTGTCGCCGATGTCGAAGCCTTCGATACCCGTTACGGCGCAAATTTCGCCCGAGCTAACTTCGGGAACCTTCACGCGGCCAAGACCTTCAAAAATCTGAAGCTCCTTGATTTTTACTTTCTTAACTGACCCATCAGCCTTCATCAGGCTCATGTTGCCGCCTTCTTTCAGCGTACCGCGGTGCACGCGGCCGATAGCGATACGGCCCACAAACGACGAGTAGTCGAGCGAGGTAACCTGCATCTGCGGTGTGCCTTCCAGCACCGGCGCAGCCGGGATAGAAGCCACTACGGCGTCGAGCAGCGGGATGATGTTGTCGGTCTGCACTTTCCAGTCTGTGCTCATCCAACCTTGCTTCGACGAGCCGTACAGGGTCACGAAGTCGAGCTGATCTTCCGAAGCGCCCAGGTTGAACATCAGGTCGAACACCTGCTCGTGTACCTCATCGGGACGGCAGTTTTCTTTGTCTACCTTGTTTACCACCACGATAGGCTTCAGGCCCAGGTCGATGGCTTTGCCCAACACGAAACGCGTCTGGGGCATAGCGCCTTCGAAGGCATCGACGAGCAGCAATACGCCGTCGGCCATCTTCAGTACACGCTCTACCTCACCGCCGAAGTCAGCGTGACCAGGGGTGTCAATGATGTTGATTTTAACGTCCTTATACCGGACGGATACGTTCTTGGAAACGATGGTGATGCCCCGCTCGCGCTCCAGATCGTTGTTGTCGAGAATCAGGTCGTCGAACTGCTGGTGTTCGTCGAAGATCTTCGAGGCGTGGATGATTTTGTCCACCAGCGTGGTTTTGCCGTGGTCAACGTGCGCAATAATTGCGATATTCCGAATGTTCTGCATACAAAGGGTTTTGCGGGTGCAAAGGTACGTATTTTTTGTGGCAAAAACGCACGGTAGCAAAAAGTTAACTCCCTGTGTGTGAAACCACCGCGCCGCACCTGAGAACCGAACGCAAAGCCAGCTGCGTACGTTTCATTACTGACGGGCCTAGTATCCGTCTTCTTCCCCCGGCTTTCATTTTCTACCCTCATGCGTACCACCTTGCTGGCTTTGCTGTTAGCCTTGGGCATCAGCTCCACGGCCTGTTCTCAGAATAAGGCCAAAACCGTCCCCAATGGCCCCGACGTACCTGCCCGCACCGTGAATGCAGTGGACAAGAAATACGCCGCGCCTAAGCCCGTAACGGGCAAGCCGGGCGAGTTCCCGGTGCAGAAAACCACCGCCGAGTGGAAAAAGCAACTCACCGACGAGCAGTTCTACATTCTGCGCGAAAAGGGCACTGAGCGCGCCTACAATAACCCCTATTGGGACAACCACGCCAAGGGCACCTACTACTGCGCGGGCTGCCATAATCTGCTGTTCAACTCCAGCACCAAGTTTGAGTCGGGCACGGGCTGGCCGAGCTTTTGGGCGCCTGCTACCGATGCCAGCCTGAAGATAGCCAGCGACGAAAGCTTTGGCATGAGCCGCGACGAGGTTGTATGCGCCAAGTGTGGCGGCCACCTCGGCCACGTCTTCGACGACGGCCCCAAGCCCACTGGCCTGCGCTACTGCATGGACTCCTACGGCATGGCCTTCGAAAAAGTGAAGTAGACTGCTCCAACTTGTATTTTCGTGCCGCTGAGCTTCGGCTTGGCGGCACATTCTATTTCCTACCTCATGTCCGCTCACCCCAATTCCATAGAGAGCCTGCAACAGCAGCTCGCCCCGGCTCGCCAGCAGCTCGTCGACCACAGCGTGTACCACGCCCTGACGTCACTCGATGATTTGCGCGTATTTATGCAGCACCATGTCTTTGCAGTGTGGGATTTTATGTCGCTGTTGAAGGCGTTGCAGCGTGAGCTGACCTGTGTAACCCTACCCTGGGTACCCAAAGGAAACCCTGCTACCCGCCGTCTCATCAACGACATCGTGCTGGAAGAAGAAACCGACGTGGACCCCGAGGGCCGGCCCAGCAGCCATTTCGAGCTATACCTGCGCTCCATGCAGGAATGTGGTGCCGATACGCAGCCAGTAGAACGCCTACTGGCGGTGCTGGCTGAGGGTAAAACCGTGGCCGAAGCCTTGGAAATCGCGCAAGCACCGGCCTCGGTGCGGGAGTTTGTGCTGAGCACGTTTGCCATTATCGACTCGGGCAAGCCGCACGCTGTGGCGGCGGCCTTCACATTTGGCCGCGAAGACGTGATTCCGGATATGTTCCGCCACCTCATTGCCGACTTGCAACGGCGCTTTCCCGGCCAGCTCGACACGTTTGCCTACTACCTCAACCGGCACATTCAGTTAGATGAAGAGGTGCATACGCCGCTAGCCCAGCAAATGGTGCGCGAGCTGTGTGGCACCGACTCGCAAAAATGGCAGGAAGCCGCCACCGTAGCCGCCGAGTGCATGCAGGCCCGCGTAGCCCTCTGGAATGGCATTCAAGCCGATTTGGGTGTGGCGGCTTCTGTTTAGCGCGCTACTTTGTGTACGTAAAGCCAGTAGAACGCCATGTCGACCAGCGGGAGAAATCTCGCGTGCTGACGAAGGATAGTATTATGCATCAGCACGTGAGATTTCTCCCGCTGGTCGACATGACGGACTTGTATTAATAGACCTTCAGCACTCGCTCGGCTTTGCCGAGAGGACTATGCCCCAGCAGCGCTGCTGCGCGCGTCTGCCAATTGCTAAGCCAATTGAACGCAAGCCACGCAGTCGGATTCGGGGCAGAGCCCCTCAAGCACAAGACTCGCTCGGCATAGCCGAGCGAGTCTTGTGCTTGAGGCCTACTTAATAATGATGGTCTTGCGTTAACTTAACAGACCAAGGGCGCGTTGTAGGAGAAAATTCTCCTCAACGCGCCCTTTCGTTTATGGTAGCCCGATTTCTACTTTCTCTTTCTGGTGCTGCCCTACTGCTAAGTAGCAGCGCGTGCACCATCTCCCAGGAGCAAGGCGTGGAAGTAGCCCGCCCGGCTGCCCCCGCCGAAATTTTGACGGATGCCGACCGTCAGGCTGCTTATAACAGCAACGCCGGCTACGGTAGCGGCACCGCGCCCGATGCTACCCCCGGCCGGGTGCAGCCCGGCCAGCAAGCTAGCAGCACCAACGCCCGGCAGCGGCCCGAAAGCCTCAATACCAACCTGCCCAACAACACCCCCACCGAAACCCGGCTCAGCCGTTTGCGCGGTGCGCCAGTAGATACATTGCGCCTACCTCGGTAGAAGCTGGGCTATTGTCCGTTGCCGGGCGTTTCGGAGGTAGGAGCCGGCGCGGGCTTTTTGGCGCGGGAAGACCGACTACGGGTAGACGTAGCGGCGGCGGCAGTAGCCGGGCGACGCCGGGACTTAGGTGCAGGTTTTGGGGCAGCTTCTGAGTCGACAGCAGGAGTGAGTTCTTCCGTGGCCACGCTGTCGGAAGCGGCTGGGGTAGGCGTATCGTAGTGGCGCACTATCGTGTGCAGGGCTTGCTCAAACATGCGCTCTGTGTCGGCATCGAGGCGGTTGGTGGCTTCACGCACCACTTCTTTCAGCTTCGCCTTGGTTTCCTTGCGGATGCGCTTCACTACCTCATTCATGCGCTTGTCCAGCTCCTTCTGTAGCTCTTTGGCGGCAGCTTTCAGCGCTTTTTTCTGATTGCTCTTTTTCTCAGCACGGGAGTCGGCTACTAGTTCGGTAGCTTTAGCCGTTTGCTTGAAGGCTTTGGGCTCCTTTTTCCCGGCTTTATCGGTAGGCACTTGTTGAGCTTTGGCTTTCAGCACATCAGCCTTCGCTGATTTAGGTTTTTTCTCCGATTTTTTCATGGGGTAGAGAGCAATAAAGTGATGTTTGATTGGTAGCAGATACGCGCCCGCGGCTCGACTGTTGTGGCGAAAGGTACCACGCGCACCGGGGAGAAAGTCGTTAAGAATTTGTTACCATCCCAACTCCTGTTTTTTACTCGTTCCTTTGCCGGAAAATCGGCGCAAACTACGCGCTGTTTTTGCTCCGCGACGACTGTTTTTGGTTTCTTTTCTATGCAAACTCTTCCTCAACGCTATACCGTTACGGCGGCCCTACCCTACGCCAACGGCCCCGTGCATATTGGCCATCTGGCGGGCGTATACCTGCCGGCCGACATCTACGTGCGCTACCTGCGCGCCCAGCAGCGCGATGTCAAGTTCATTTGCGGCTCTGATGAGCACGGTGTGCCCATCACCATTCGCGCCCAGAAGGAAGGCGTTACGCCCCAGCAAGTGGTCGATAAATACCACGCCATCATCAAGGATTCCTTCCAGGAATTTGGCGTGTCGTTCGATATTTATTCGCGCACTTCTTCGGAAACGCACGCCGAAACAGCCAGCGATTTTTTTCGCAAACTCTACGACGATAACAAGTTTATCGAGCAGGTTTCGGAGCAGTACTATGACGAAAAAGCTGGGCAGTTTTTGGCCGACCGCTACATTGTGGGCACCTGCCCGCATTGCGGCAACGAGAATGCCTACGGCGACCAGTGCGAGAAGTGCGGGTCGTCGCTGAGCCCCAGTGAGTTGATCAATCCGCGCTCCATGCTCTCCGGCAACCAGCCCGTGCTGCGCGAAACCAAGCATTGGTACCTCCCCCTCGATCAGTACGAACCGTGGCTGCGCGAGTGGATTGTGGAAGGCCACAAACAGGACTGGAAAACCAACGTGTACGGCCAGTGCAAATCCTGGCTCGACCAAGGCCTGCACCCCCGCGCCGTGACGCGCGACCTGGATTGGGGCGTGCCCGTGCCGGTGGCCGGCGCCGAAGGCAAAGTGCTCTACGTGTGGTTTGATGCGCCCATTGGCTACATCTCGGCCACCAAAGACCTGCTGCCCGGCGACGCCTGGAAACCCTATTGGCAGGATGCAGGCACCAAGCTGGTGCACTTCATCGGCAAGGACAACATCGTGTTTCACTGCATCATCTTCCCGGCGATGCTGAAGGCCCACGGCGACTATATCCTACCCGACAATGTGCCTGCCAACGAGTTCCTGAACCTGGAAGGCGACAAGATTTCCACCTCCCGCAACTGGGCCGTGTGGCTGCACGAGTACCTCCAGGATTTCCCCGGCAAGGCCGATGTGCTGCGCTACGTGCTCTGCGCCAACGCCCCCGAAACCAAGGACAACGACTTCACCTGGAAGGATTTTCAGGCGCGCAACAACAACGAGCTGGTGGCCAACCTCGGCAACTTCGTGAACCGCGCCGTGGTGCTCACGCACAAGTTCTTCGAAGGCAAAGTGCCCGAAGCCGTGGGCTTTGCAACCGAGGACGAAGACGTGCTGCGCCAACTGTCGGAGTTTCCGCAGCGGGTAGGCGACCTGATTGAAGCCTACCGCTTCCGCGACGCGCTGAACGAGTTGATGAACCTCACGCGCCTCGGCAACAAGTACCTGGCCGACATGGAGCCCTGGAAGCTCATCAAAACCGACCAGGCCCGCACCGGCACCGTGCTGCACGTGTCCCTGCAACTGGCTGCTGGTTTGGTAACGCTGCTAGAGCCCTTCCTACCCGCCTCAGCCGAAAAACTGGGTCAGATGCTGAACCTGGAAAAAGGTAGCTGGCCCCAAGCCGGCCGCCCCGATGCCCTACCCGCCGGCCACCAACTCCAGCCCGCCGCGCTACTCTTCGACAAAATTGAAGACGCCACGGTGGAAGCCCAGGTACAGAAACTGCTCGATACCAAGAAAGCCAACGAGCTGGCCGCCGCCGTAGCCGCGCCTGCCAAAGCGGATATTTCGTTCGAGCAGTTCCAGGCTATGGACCTGCGCATCGGCACCATTACGGCTGCCGAGAAGGTAGCCAAGACTAAGAAGCTCCTGAAGCTGACCGTCGACCTGGGCTTGCCCGAGCCGCGCACCATCGTGTCGGGCATTGCCGAGCATTTCCTGCCCGAGGCGCTCATTGGCCAGCAAGTGCAGGTGCTACTCAACCTCGCGCCCCGCGAAATCAAAGGCATCCAAAGCCAGGGCATGCTGCTGATGGCCGAAAACGCCGACGGCGTATTGTCGCTGATGCAGCCGAGCAGCGCGGTACTGCCAGGCTCCGGCGTGGCGTAGGGGCGCGTTGCACGCGCCCATCGTTGCTGATGTTGTTATCATCAAAAAAGCGCCTACCTTAATTGGGTAGGCGCTTTTTGATGATGGGCAAACGGCACGGTACCTCCCACGGGCGCGTGCAACGAGCCCCTACCCCGGGCAACGATGGACGCCTGCAAGGCGCCCCTACTTCGTGTTTACCACGTTCATCGTGCGTTCCAGCCCCATGGTGCCAAACGACAGAATTCCCTCCGCCGCCCGCTCAATGTGGGTGGAAAGGTCAATTTGCTCATCAGCTGAAAACGGATTCAGCACGTAATCCACCTGCCTACCCTTCGAGAAGTTGGCGTCTACGCCAAAGCGCAGGCGGGCGTACTCATCGGAGTTGATGCTCTCTTGGATGCTCTTCAGACCGTTGTGGCCGCCGGCCGAGCCTTTGCCTTTCAGGCGCAGCTTGCCGTAGGGTAGGGCCAGGTCGTCGGTCACGACAATCATGTTTTCCTTCGGGATTTTCAGGCTGGTGAGGTAGTGCGCGGCGGCTTTGCCGCTCAGGTTCATGTAAGTGGTAGGCTTCACCAGCACAAAGGTTTTGCCTTTGTGTTTGATTTCAGTCACGAAAGCGTGGCGGCCCAGCGCAAAGGTGGCGTCGTTTTTTTTTGCCAGGTAATCGGCCACCATAAAGCCGATGTTGTGGCGTGTATCGGCGTACTCCGGCCCGATGTTGCCGAGGGCGAGAACGAGGAATTTCATGCGGTAGGGTAGGCGCTGGGCCTCTTTGAGAAGAACGAAGTTGCAAAGAACACGCTCCATTGTTCATAAAAAAAGCCGCTCTTGTAGGAGCGGCTTTTTTGTACGCGTGGCCGAAGCCAACAGCTTATTTTTCGCCAGCCATTTGGCCTTTCAGCGCACGTGGGATAGCCACGGTAGCGATAGGAGCCATCTGATTGGTCAGGATGGTGTAGTTTTCGGGCACCACCTTGCTCACTTTGATCGACTTGCCGAGAGCCAGATCCGAGATGTCTACCTTCACGTAGTCGGGCAGGTTTTCGGGGAGGGCTTTCACTTTCAACTTGCGCAGCTTGCTTACCAGTTTGCCACCGGCCAGTACGCCCGGCGAAACGCCTACGTATTGTACGGGCACGTCCATCTTCACTTCTTTGCCGTCTTGCAGCAACAGGAAGTCAACGTGCAGTAGCATTTCGTTCACGGGGTGGAACTGGGCGTCCTGTACGATAGCACGGTAGGTAGTACCCTCAACGTTGAGGTCTACAATGTGTACTTCAGGAGTATACAGCAGTTCGCGGAATAGGATGGCCGGAGCTGAAAAATGCACTTGCTCGTCGCCGCCGTACAGTACGCACGGTACGTACGACTCCAGGCGCAACGCCTTGGCATCTTTCTTACCGAGATTCGCTCTTTTAAACCCTACAATCTCGAGGCTTTTCATAAAAACGTGTGTTTGAGAGAAATTAGAACGCCTACCCCAAGTGGGTAAACGGGCCGCAAAGGTAGGTATAAATTAAGAAGTATGAATAAATACCTGAAGAGAAAGTTGGGCATAACCTATCAGAACGTCATTCCGAGCTTGCCGAGGAATCTCGCGTGCAACGCTAATCCAATCATCAGGAATTACCGGGAGCACGCGAGATTCCTCGGCAAGCTCGGAATGACGTGCTACAGATTCAGGCATAATAGCGGCGCAACCTGCTGGCAAAACCGCTGACTATAGCAATAGTCTCAACGGGCAATTCTGTACTTTGAGGCATCCATTTCTATTCTTCTTCCATGAAACAAGCAATGATGCTAAGCCTGCTGGTGTGGTGCGGTGCCCCGGCGCTGGCCCAACAAGCCGATAGCTACGCCAAAAGCCACTACACCAAGCAGGAAGTGTACATTCCGATGCGCGACGGCACCAAGCTGTTCACGGCCATCTACACGCCCAAGGATGCTGACAAGCAGCACAAGTACCCCATGATGATGCAGCGCACCTGCTACAGCATTGCGCCCTACGGCGAGGGCAAATACCCGGCGCGCCTCGGACCATCAGAAACGATGATGAAGGAGGGCTATATCTTTGTGTATCAGGATGTGCGGGGGCGCTACAAGAGCGAAGGCACCTGGACCAACATGACGCCCGTCATCGACAACAAGAAAGGCAAGAAGGACGTCGACGAGGGTTCCGATACCTACGATACCATTGAGTGGCTGACCAAGAAAGCGGCCAACAACAACGGTAGGGTAGGGCAGTGGGGCATTTCCTACCCCGGTTTCTACACGGCGGCCGGCATCTTGTCGGACCACCCGGCGCTGAAGGCCTCCTCGCCCCAGGCTCCCATTTCGGACTTTTTCTACGACGATTTCCACCACAACGGCGCGTTTCTGGAGTCGTACATCTTCACCTTTCCGGTGTTTGGGGTGCAGAAACAGGATACTACCAGCCGCGCTTGGTACAGCGCCCAAACCATCAAGCCGAACACCAAAGACGGCTACCAGTTCCTGCTGGACCTCGGTCCGCTGAAAAACGCCGACCAGTACTACGCCAACAACTTCTTCTGGCAGGAAACCGTCAACCACCCCAGCTACGACGAGTTCTGGCAGAAACGCAGCCTGCCCGAGCACTACAAAACGGGTATTAAGCCGGCCGTGATGACCGTGGGCGGCTGGTTCGACGCGGAGGATTTGCGCGGGCCGCTGACCATCTACAAGACCATCGAAAAGAAGAACCCCAACGCCTACAACACCATTGTGATGGGGCCGTTTGGGCACGGGCGCTGGAGCCGCGAAACCGGCCACACCATGCACAGCAACGTGTATTTCGGCGACAGCATTGCCACGTTTTATCAGAAGAACATCGAGGCGAAATTCTTCCGGCACTTCCTGAAGGAAGACGGTAGCAAAAACTCCGGCCTACCCGAAGCTTATATGTTCGACACGGGCAAAAAGCAGTGGGAAACTTTTGCCAAGTGGCCAGCTGCCAACGCTACCCACCAAAAGCTCTACCTAGCCGCCGATGGTAAAATCAGTCAGCAGCCGGCTGCCACGCCCGGCACCACTACCTTCCTCAGCGACCCGCTGAAGCCCGTGCCCTACACCGAGGACCTGACCACTACCATGGGCTTCACGCCGCACAACTACATGAGCGAAGACCAGCGCTTCGCCGGCCGCCGCCCCGACGTGGTGGTGTTTCAGACCGATGTGCTGACCGAGGATGTGACGCTGGGCGGTGAGATTATGGCCAAGCTGCAAGTGGCCACCACCAGCACCGACGCCGACTGGGTAGTGAAGCTCATTGACGTGTACCCGGCCGATGAGGCCAACAACGACTACATGCCCAACAAGAACATCATGCTCAGCAACTACTGGCAAATGGTGCGCTCGGAGGTGATGCCTGCCCGTTTCCGCAACAGCTTCGAGAAGCCCGAGGCGATGGTAGCAAATCAAAAAACGGAGGTTGATTTCCGATTGCAGGACGTGCTGCATACCTTCAAGAAAGGCCACCGTATTATGGTGCAGGTGCAGAGCACGTGGTTTCCGTTCATTGCCCGCAACCCACAAAAGTTCGTTGCCAACCCCTACAAAGCCGACGTCAGCGACTACGTGAAAGCCACGCATACCGTGTACGGCGACAGCTTCCTGGATGTGGAGGTGTTGAAGTAGGGTAAGCGGAAAGTAGTTATATCAAAACGTCATTTCGACCAGCGGGAGAAATCTCGCGTGCTAACGATGGGTTTTACCATCAGCACGCGAGATTTCCCCCGCTGGTCGAAATGACGTTCTATTTCTGGTAGTCTAATTTCTTAAATAAACAGCGAGCTGATCGACTCGTGCGATACCACGTTGTGCATGGCTTGCGCAAACAGCCCGGCCACCGAGACTACCTTGATCTTGTTGTTTTCCTCACGCAGCGGAATGGTGTCGGTGATAATCAGCTCTTCGAGGGCTGAATTGCGGATGCGGTCGTGGGCGGGGCCGCTGAGCAGGGGGTGGGTAATCACCGCCCGCACCGATTTGGCGCCGCGCTCCATCAACAGGTCAGCGGCTTTGCAGATGGTGCCGGCCGTGTCCACGATGTCGTCTACCAGTACCACATTGTGGCCGGCTACGTCGCCAATCACCTGCATAGAGGCAATCTCGTTGGCGCGCAGGCGCATCTTGTCGCACACCACAATTTCGGCGCCGAAGCGCTTGGCATAGGCGCGCGTGCGTACTACCCCGCCTACGTCGGGCGAGGCGAATAGCAGGTTATCCAGGTTCAGCGACTTGATGTAGGGCACCGTCACGGCGGCGCCGTCGAGGTGGTCCACCGGGATATCGAAGAAACCCTGAATCTGACCCGCGTGCAGGTCGCAAGTCATCAGGCGGTCGGTGCCTACGCTCTGGATGATGTTGGCCAGCACTTTGGCGCCAATGCTTACGCGTGGTTTGTCTTTGCGGTCCTGGCGGGCATAGCCCATATAGGGCATCACCACGTTCACTTTATAGGCCGAGGCGCGCTTGGCGGCGTCTACCATCAGGGCCAGCTCCATCAGGTTTTCGGCGGGCGGGTTGGTGCTCTGAATCAGGAAAACCGCGCAACCGCGCACGCTTTCGTTGAAGCTTGGCCCCAGTTCCGTATCGGCGAAGCGCTGGAGGCTGAGGTCGCCCAGCGGCATACCATAAGCGGCCGCTATTTGCTCACCGAGTTCGTGCGATGCGTTGCCCGTAAAGATTTTAACCTGTTGTGCCATGAGAAAGAGGTAGGAGTATTGGAGAAGACGACAAAGAACGGGCGGCAAGCAGAAAGCGCCAAGCGTTGGCCCTAATAAAGCCAGCGCACCGGAAAAACCAGGAAAAGCGAAAGGCGCTGCCTTCCTGTTCAGGAAGATGCAGCGCCTTTCGCGGTAGTTGAGCAGTTGTCCGACCAGGGCTCGAACCTGGACTTTCTTGAATCAAAATCAAGCGTGTTGCCAGTTACACCATCGGACAATTTGTAATTCCCAACGGGGTGTGCCGTTTGGGTGTGCAAATGTACTACTGTTAGAATTCAAGGCAAACTTTCTGGCAAATATTTTTTTCAGTCAACGCGTTTCAAACGCTCTTTATTTGCCGGCGGAGGCTGCTGAAACCTTGATTTTCAGAGTGTGACGTTTCCATTAAAAAGCTGAAAATTTCTCAGGCTCTCTATATAAGTAGACTTGGCAAAGCAACGATTTTGGCGTAGTTTTGCGGCCTGAAAACGTTGCACCACCCCTACATATACTAGAAACGCATGGCGAATATCGGTAAAATCACCCAAGTCATTGGTCCCGTCGTGGACGTGAGCTTCGCGGGTGAAGGCGCTAAACTGCCTAATATCTTAGATGCCCTCGAAGTAACGAAGGATAACGGCCAGATTGTGGTACTGGAATGCCAGCAGCACTTGGGGGAAGACCGGGTACGCACCATTGCCATGGACTCGACGGAGGGTATGACCCGCGGCGCGCAAGTGCGCGACTTGGGCGCTCCTATCTCCATGCCCACCGGCGACGGCGTGAAAGGCCGTCTGTTCAACGTAATCGGCGAGGCTATTGACGGTATTCCGCAGCCTAAGAGCGACGGCCCCATGTCCATTCACCGCCATGCACCGGCGTTCGAGGACCTGGCTACCTCGTCGGAGGTGTTCTTCACCGGCATTAAAGTAATTGACCTGCTGGCTCCTTATGTGAAGGGTGGTAAGATTGGCCTGTTCGGCGGTGCCGGGGTAGGCAAAACCGTACTGATTCAGGAGTTGATCAACAACGTGGCCAAGGCCTACTCGGGCCTGTCGGTGTTTGCTGGCGTGGGTGAGCGCACCCGCGAAGGCAACGACTTGCTGCGTGAATTCATTGAGGCCAACATCATTCGCTACGGCGAGGAGTTCAAGCACTCGATGGAAGAAGGCGGCTGGGACCTCTCCAAAGTAGACATGGCGGAGATGGAAAAGTCGCAGGCTACCCTCGTGTTTGGCCAGATGAACGAGCCTCCCGGAGCCCGTGCTCGCGTGGCTCTGTCGGGTCTGACCATTGCCGAGAGCTTCCGCGATGGCGACGGCACCGGTGCCGGCCGCGACATCCTGTTCTTCATCGACAACATTTTCCGCTTCACGCAGGCGGGTTCGGAAGTATCGGCTCTGCTGGGCCGGATGCCGTCGGCGGTGGGCTACCAGCCTACCCTGGCTACCGAAATGGGTGCCATGCAGGAGCGGATTACGTCGACCAAGCGTGGTTCCATCACGTCGGTACAGGCCGTATATGTGCCTGCCGATGACTTGACGGACCCGGCTCCGGCCAACACCTTCGCTCACTTGGACGCTACCACGGTATTGTCGCGTAAGATTGCCGAGCTGGGTATCTACCCCGCTGTGGACCCACTCGACTCTACCTCACGCATTCTGGACGCTACCATCCTCGGCGACGAGCACTACAACACCGCCCAGCGCGTGAAAGAGCTGCTTCAGCGCTACAAGGAACTGCAAGACATCATTGCCATCCTGGGTATGGACGAGCTGTCGGAAGAAGACAAGCAGGTAGTAACGCGCGCCCGCCGCGTGCAGCGCTTCCTGTCGCAGCCCTTCTTCGTGGCCGAGCAGTTTACGGGCCTGAAAGGCGTGCTGGTTGACATCAAGGACACCATCAAAGGCTTCAACGAAATCATCGACGGCAAGTACGACCACCTGCCCGAGGCAGCTTTCAACCTGGTAGGCAACATCGAAGATGCTGTAGCCAAAGGCGAGCGTCTGATTGCCGAAGCGAAGTAATCTGAATGGCTTAATGGCTGTGTGGTTAAATGGTTGGTTGTTCTTACAGATGTCGAACAACTAACCATTTAACTATTAAGCCATTTAACAATTGAAACTATGCATTTAGAAATCATCACGCCAGACCGGAAGGTGTTTGAAGGCGAAGTAACCTCGGTTCAGTTTCCGGGCATCGACGGGCTGTTTGAAGTGCTGAACAACCATGCACCGCTGATTTCGGCGCTGAAAACCGGCGCGGTGACGATTAACGGCACCAGCGGCCGCGAGTCGTTCAACATCGACGGAGGCGTGGTGGAAGTGCTGCGCAACAACGTGATTGTACTGGCTGAGTCAATTAAGGTGTAACTTCTACGCATCTAAGTTTTTCTGAAAAAAGGTCTTTCTCTGCGGAGAAAGACCTTTTTTTGTGTCGTAAGCCGTAGCTTGTGCTGCCAATCATGCTTCAGCCTTTCCGATGGAAATTCATCCCAAAATCACCCCAATCTACCAAACCTCCGTTTTCAAGTTTGATGATCTGAATGAGCTGGAGCTGTATTTCGGGGAGCCGGGCAGCCGCTACCTGTACTCGCGCAACGGCAACCCCAACTCCGACGAGCTGGCGGAGGCCATCAACAAACTAGAAGCGGGCGCGGGCGCCGTGGCAACTGGGTCGGGTATGGCAGCCATTTTTGCAGCGCTGTTGTGCTACTGCCAGGCTGGCGACCATGTGCTGTGCGCCCAGGATATCTATGGCGGCTCGTCGTCGCTGCTGAACCAGGAGCTGAGCCGCTTGGGCATCAGCGCTACCTACGTGCCCTTTGCCGACCTCGCGGGCGACCTACAGCCCTACCTGCAACCGCGCACCCGACTGCTGCTTTGCGAAACCATCAGCAACCCGTTGCTGCGTGTGGTGGACGTGCGGGCCACCGCCGCGGCCTGCCACGCGCACGGCCTGAAGCTGATAGTCGATAACACATTTGCTACCCCTGTGCTCACGCAGGTATTGGCCTGCGGGGCAGATCTGGCTATACACAGCGTCACGAAGTATTTGGCCGGCCACTCCGACGTGACGGCCGGCGCCGTGGTAGCCCGCACCGCGGAAGATGCGGCGCGCCTCAAGCAAATAGGCGTCACGTTTGGTCTCACGCTAAGCCCGATGGAAAGCTGGCTGGCCGTGCGTGGTCTAAAAACGTTGCGTTTGCGTGTGGAAGCGCATTCGCGCAATGCCGCGCAGATTGCCGAGATGCTCACGCAGCAGCCCGGCGTGCGGGAAGTGTATTACCCAGGCCTACCTACCCACCCGCAGCACGAGTTGGCAGCGGCGCAGGGCCACGGCTTGTTTGGCGGGATGCTGTCGGTGCTGCTGGCCGATGAGGCGGAGGTAGTGAACCGGGTGATGCAGCGGAGCCAGCGGTTTCCGTTTGCGCCGTCGTTGGCCGGTGTCGATTCGTCGCTTTCCTACCCCGCCGGCACCTCGCACCGCGCCCTAACGCCGGAGCAGCGGACGGAACTAGGTATTACCACTGGCCTAGTGCGGCTGTCGGTAGGCATTGAGCCGGTGGAGGAATTGCTAGCTGATTTGCAACAGGCTTTATCTGCTGAATAGAACGCGAGCTTTTATACTGCTAAGTTGGTCTTTTGTACGTTATATACTGGTTAGTGAACTTTATGTGCTCTTTCACTGCCATATTCTGTACAGAAGCAGATACTTCCGCATTGGTTCGGCTGAGCCGAGTGAGGACTATGCCCCAGCAGCTCTGCTGCGCGCGTCTGCCAATTGAATGCAAGCGACGCAGCCGGATTCGGGGCGGAGCCCCTCAAGCATAAGCCTCACTCGGCACAGCCGAGCGAGTGCGGAAGGCCTATAATAACATAGTACATAATAATCTAGACCGTCATTTCGACCAACGGGAGAAATCTCGCGTGCTGATGAAAGGTAGTATATCTCATCAGCACGCGAGATTTCTCCCGTTGGTCGAAATGACGGTCTGTTAGAATAGTGTGGCCTATCAATGAAGCGGCCGCTTCTTCACCATGCCGCCTTCCGTGTCATCAATCCGATACTGGATAACGAAAGCCTTAGGATCTATCCTGCGGACTTCGGCGCGGAGCTGCGGTATTTCCAGGCGCGTAACGACGGTGAAGACGATATCCATGTCAACATTTTGGGCGCCGCGCTTGCCGAAGCCCCGCTTACCCTGATACATGGTGACACCCCGGCCAAGCTTCTCGGTGATGGCCTGCCGGATTTGCTCGCTAAACTCAGCGGAGATGATGGTGACGCCCGTGTACTGCTCGATGCCGTTGAGCAGAAAATCCAGCGAGTTGGAGGCCGCTACGTAGGTCAGAATAGAGTACAACGCCACGTCCACGCTCAGCACAAAGGCGGCAATGCTGAAGATGAAGATGTTCAGGATCAGAATAACGTCGCTGACTTTAAGCAGGGGCGTGTATTTGCTGATGAGTAGGGCGGCTATTTCGGTGCCGTCGAGGACGGCGCCGCCGCGCATGGCCAAGCCGATGCCCGCGCCGATGAACACACCGCCAAACACAGAGGTTAGGAGTACATCGTGGGTGACGTCGGGGAAGTGGACCACGGCCAGGCATATTGCCAAACCTGCAATAGCCGCTGCACTTTTGATGGCAAATTGCAGCCCTACCTGCCGGTAGCCCAAAATCAGAAAGGGTAGGTTGATAAGCGGTAGCAAGCCGGCTAGCGGCACGCCCGTCACGTTCGACAGGAGCATGGAAATACCCGTCACGCCGCCATCAATCAAATGACTGGATAGCAGAAATCCTTTCAGCCCCATACCCGCCGAAAGGATACCCAACACCACCAAAGCGAAGTTGCGTAGCTTGGCTTGAAGCGTGAGGGTAGGGGCAACGGGCGGAGCAAGAGGCGGCGCCGGCACGGGCGAGGCCTGAGGAACGGGAGCTTCGTCAGCCATGAAAATCAGCAGAGTAGTCAGTGAAAGCCGCAAAATAGACAATTCGTCCGGCGCTGATCGGTTATTTCTTTGCCCGACGGCGGCAGACTATACAGCAGCGGGTAGGGCCTCGCGTATGGCTTCGGCTACGCGGATGAGGTCGTCGTCGGTGAGGGACGAGCCGGAGGGTAGGCACAAACCGCGGGCGAAGAGGTCGGCGCACACAGCACCGCCGTACATGGGCGCTTCGGCAAACAGCGGTTGCAGGTGCAGCGGCTTCCAGAGCGGGCGGCTCTCGATGTTGCGCGTTTCGAGGTGTTTGCGCAGTTGCTCGAGCGTGGTGGGGGTAGCGGCCGGATCGAGAAGCACGGTGGTGAGCCAGCGGTTGCTACGGCTACCAACGGGCTCGGTCGGCGCGAACGTCAGGCCGGGCAGGTCGCGCAGCTTATCCTGGTACCAGGCAAAGATTTCGCGGCGCTTCTTCACGCGGTCCTCAATCAACTCCATCTGCCCGCGCCCGATACCGGCTAGCAAGTTGCTGAGGCGGTAGTTGTAGCCTACCTCAGAATGTTGGTAATGCGCGGCGGGGTCTTTGGCCTGGGTAGCCAGGTGCAAGGCCCGGCGGGCGTGGTCGGCGTTGTTGGTGACCAACACGCCGCCGCCGCTGGTTGTCAGGATTTTGTTGCCATTGAAGGAGAAAACACCAACGTCGCCAAACGTGCCCAGCAGCCTACCCTGGTAGCGTGAGCCAAGAGCCTCAGCGGCATCTTCCAACACCGGAATACCGTACTCGGCGGCAATGGCTAGCACCTCCGTGAGTTGAGCGGGTACACCGTAGAGATGCACCACAATCAGCGCTTTAAGCTTTTTGCCGAGCCGCAATCGGTCCTCAATAGCAGTGCGCAGCAGGGTAGGGTCAAGGTTCCAGGTAGTGGGCTCACTGTCGATAAATACCGGTGTAGCGCCCAAGTACAGAATGGGGTTAGCGGTGGCCACGAAGGTGAATGACGGGCACAGCACTTCATCGCCCGGCCCTACCCCCAGCAGCTGCAAGCCTAAGTGAATGGCCGCCGTGCCCGAGGTGAGGGCCACTGCGTGCGATGCGCCTGTATACTGGCAAATGTCTTGCTCAAATCCGGTGAGATTTGGCCCAATTGGAGCTACCCAGTTGTCCTCAATAGCTTTGTGCAGGTAGTTCAGCTCGTGGCGACCGAGGTGGGGCGGGGAAAGGTAAATTCGGTCGTAATCCTGGCTGCGCATGAAAAGCGGGGCAATAAGGCGGTAAAGTAAGTAGGAACGGGTGAAACGGAAGCGCGTTGTCGCTTACACGGCTGCATGTTGCTTAATAACAACGGCCGGCACGCCCACGGCCGTGCAGTGAGCAGGCAGGTTGCGTACGGCCACGGCACCCGCGCCCAAGGTAGTCTCAGCGCCAACGTGCACTTGATTCAGTACCGTAGCATTCGTGCCCAGATACACGCCCGCACCCAAATGGGCCTCCCCACCGACGTTGGCATGGGGCATCAGAGAGCAAAAATCTTCCAGCACAGCATCGTGCCCTACGGTGCAGCCCAAGTTCAGCAACACATGCTGACCCAGGTGAATATCCGTTGTCAGAATACAGCCTTGGGTGATGATGCAGCCCTTCCCGAAGTGCAGGCGCTGGTAGGGCTGGCAGGCTACGCTGGGGTGAACGAGGGTAGGAAAGGAAAGTTTTGGCGAGAGAAGCCGCGCTACTACGGCCGCCCGGCTGCGGCTACTGCCCACAGCTACGGCCACGGCCAAAGGCTCGGGGGTAGCGTTGAGGTCGGTGGCGGTGCCGAGGTAGGGGAGCCCGTGCAGGGTAGGAATGGCGGGCGCGTGGTCGTCGTAGAAGCCGCGCAACTCCCAGGTAGGCTGCACTTCGTTGAGCTGACGTAGTAGTACCAGCACCTCGCGGCCCAGGCCGCCCGCTCCAAAAATAACTAACGGTTGCAGGGGAAGCAGGGGAGCAGCATTCATTCGGTAGGAGTAGAGGGTAACGTGCCGGTGAAGGCGGTAGTGGTGGCTTGGCCAGCCGCCGTGATGCCGTGCGCGCCGAGCACCCGGCCGGCCGTGCGCAGCAAAATGCGCAGGTCCAGCCCCAGGCTCAGGTGGTCCACGTACCACACATCATACCGGAATTTCTCTTCCCAACTGATGGCGTTGCGCCCATTCACCTGCGCCCAGCCCGTAATACCGGGCCGCACCTGGTGGCGACGGGCCTGCTCGGGCGAGTACAGCGGTAGGTAATGTTCCAGCAGCGGGCGTGGGCCTACCAGGCTCAGGTCGCCGCGCAGCACATTCCAGAGCTGCGGCAGCTCGTCGAGGGAGGTGGCGCGCACCCAGCGGCCGAGGCGGGGTAGGCGGTCGGTGTCGGGGAGCAGGTGACCGTGTGCGTCGCGGGCCTCGGTCATGGTTTGCAGCTTGTAGAGCGTGAAGAGGCTGCCGTCGAGGCCGGGGCGCTGCTGCCGGAACAGCACCCTGCCTCTATTCTGCACGGCTACCAACACGGCAACGGGCAGCAGCAACGGTGCCGTGAGTACCAGCAGCGGCGCGGCCAGCAGCACATCGAGCAGGCGCTTGCCGCGGCGGGCGTACCAGGATGCAAGGGTAGGGATATGAGCCATGCGCATGGCAAAAATACGGTTTCTGTGGTGGAGAAGCTGTAGCTTCGCCTCATACTGCGCTGGATGCGCGGCTTTTGATTACACGGATGGGCGCTCTGGCATCGGGCGCCTGTAAGGCGCCCCTACATGCTCGTTTTTCCCAACGCCAAGCTCAACCTCGGCCTGTACGTCACCAGCCAGCGACCCGACGGCTTCCGCAACCTCGAATCGGTTTTCCTGCCCCTACCCTGGACCGATGCCCTGGAAGCCCTACCCGCCCCGGAAACCACGCTCACGCTCACCGGCCTACCCATCCCCGGCGACTCTGCCACCAACCTCTGCCTGCGTGCCTACGAACTGTTGAAGGCTGATTTCAGCCTGCCGCCCACGCAATTGCATCTGCACAAAGTAGTGCCCATCGGGGCCGGACTGGGTGGTGGCTCCGCCGATGCAGCGTTTGCGCTACGTGCGCTAAACGAGCTGTTTGGCTTGCAGCTTTCCACTGAAAAGCTCATCGAATATGCTCGCCAACTAGGCTCCGACTGCGCGTTTTTCATCGAAAACAAGCCCGTTTTTGCCCACGAAAAAGGCGACGTTTTTCAGCCCATCGACCTCGATCTGACCGGTACGCCCTGCGTGGTAGTCTACCCCAATCTGCACATCAGCACGGCCGAAGCCTACGCCCGCGTGGTACCTGCTCCGCCCCGCCACGACTTGCGCGAGGCGCTTTCGCAACCCATGGAAAGCTGGCGCTACACCGTCAGTAATGATTTTGAGGATGCCCTCACGCCCGCCTACCCAGTGCTGAGCAGCATTAAACAGCAGCTATACGATGCAGGAGCCACGTATGTCAGCCTGTCGGGTTCGGGCTCGGCGGTGTATGGGTTGTTTGCGGGTAGGGAAGAGGCACCGGCGCTACAGTGGCCCACGGAATACACTGTGTGGCAAGGTCAGTTGTAGGGGCGCCTTGCAGGCGCCCATCGTTGCACGCAACGGCACGGCATTGCCCGTTCAACATCAGCAACGACGGGCGCCTGCAAGGCGCCCCTACACCACTACTTCGGCGGCGGTGAGCTTGCGCTGGCGGCGCTTGTTCCACTGGTCCAGCACCGGATGAATCAGGACGCTGAACAGGATGATGGCCGTGCCCAGGTAGAAGCCCGGCGACATCTTTTCGTGGAAAAAATATACGGCCAGCAGAATGCCGTACACCGGCTCCAGGTTGATGGTGAGGTTGACCACGAAGGCCGAAATGCGCTTCATCAGCTCCACTGAGGCCGAGAAGGCGTACACGGTGCACACGCCGGCCAGCACCAGCAGCAGCCACCAGTCGTTGCCGTGCAAGGCTAACTGTAGGCCCGTGCCGTTGGTGAAGTAGCGGCCATAGAAGGGTAGGAACAGCACGATGCTCAGGCAGGCACCGGTCATTTCGTAGAAGGTGAGTTGGGTAGGCGTGTGCCGCTGCACAAACTTGGAGTTGAGGACGCTGAACAGGGCCGACAGTCCCGCCGATATGATGGCCACGCCCAGCCCTAGCAGCTGGTTCAGCTCGGCCTGCGATACAATATAAAGCCCTACCATCGTGAGCAAACCTAGCCCTACCTCATAGAAGCGCACCGGCCGCCACAGGATCAAGGGCTCCAGCAACGACGTCCACAAGGCCAATGTGGCCATGCCCGCCAGGCACACGCTCACCGACGACAGCCGTGCCGCCAGGAAAAACGTAATCCAGTGTACCGCCACCAGTGCGCCTATCCCCAGCAGCCGCGCCGTATCGGCCCAGCCTACCCGCCACGACTGCCGCCGCATCAGCAGCAAGGCCAATAACCCCACACTCGCCAGCAGCGTGCGCCAAAACACCAGCTCCACCGGCGGCAACGAAATCAGCTTGCCCAAGATGGCCGTGAAGCCCCAGAGCAAAACTATAAAATGCAGCCGCAGGTAGTCTTTTAGCATGTGGTGAAATAGTGAGATGGTGAAATGGTGAGTTTGACTTTCTGGCTTTGCTATCCGTACATGTTGCGCAAGTAGCGCAGTTAGAACATCAAACTCACCATTTCACCATCTCACCATCTAACTCGTTAGCGCGGCACGAAGCGGTAGAGGCCGGCGCCGATGCAGGAGAACACAAGGCTGGGCATCCAGGCGGCCAGCATCGGGTGCATATCGCCTACGCTGGCCAGGTTGCGGCCCAAAATCACGAAAATAATGAACAGGAAAGCCAGCACGAAGCCCAGCGCAATCTGCCCGCCCACGCCGGCCCGCGACTTGCGCGAGCTTAGAATCACACCGATAACGGTGAGAATGACGATGGCGAAGGGGTAGGAATACCGCTCGTATTTTTCGCTCAGGTACTGTTGCGTATCGTCGGCGCCGCGGTCTATTTTCTGCTGAATAAACGTATTCAGCTCAGGCAGCGTCATGGTTTCGGCCAGGCGGTATTTGCTGGCGAAATCCTTGGGGTAGAGGTTGAGCGTGGTGTCGCGGGCGGGAAGGGTGAGCAGGCGTTCCTGCTGCCCGTCAATGATGCGCACCAGCTGCGGCGACAGGTGCCAGACGTGCTTGGTGGAGTCCCAGCTGATGGCATCGGCGGTGAGGCGGCGGCGCAGCTTGGTGCCGTCGATGGTTTCCAGCGCAAAGTGGTAGCCAATGTTGCCCGTGTTGTCGTAGCTTTCCATGTAAGCGTAGCTCCGCTCGCCTACCTTCATGTGCACGTTGCGGCCATCGAAGTGGTAGGGACGCTTCACATACAGCCGCTCGAAATTGACGCGGGTTTTGTTGGCCACCGGAATCACCCAGCCAATGAGCCCAAACGTGGCCGCACCAATAATAGCCCCGCCCACTACATAGGGTAGGAGCAGGCGGTTGAAGCTCATGCCGCTAGCCAGCATGGCCACAATTTCGGTGCGCTCGGCCAGCCGCGCCGTCACAAACACCACGGCAATAAACACCGTGATGGGCGAAAGTAGGTTGGCGAAGTAAGGGAACAGATTGACGTAATAATCCAGCATAATCGTCTTGGCAGGCAGATTATGCTGAATAAACTTGTCGTTCTTCTCCGTGAAATCCACCACGCATATCACGCTCACCAACATGAGTACCGAGAACACGAACGCCGTGAGGAATTTCTGGATGATGTATTTATCGAGGAGCCGCATGGATGATAATAGAACGTCATGCTGAGCGGAGCGCAGCGAAGTCGAAGCATCTCTACCGTGAGTAATTACTATCTGCCGAAGCGGTAGAGATGCTTCGACTTCACTGCGCTCCGCTCAGCATGACAATGAGAAAACCAGCATTACAACCTAGTCATCACCTGCTTCACCATTTTGTCCTTCCACTCGCGGAAGGTGCCGGCCAGGATTTGCTCGCGCGCCTGCCCTACCAGCCACAGGTAGAAGCTGAGGTTGTGGATAGAGGCAATTTGCGGGCCGAGCATTTCCTGGCTCTGGAACAAGTGACGCACGTAGCTGCGCGAGTAAAACGTGCTCACGTAGCCGCCTAGTTCACGGTCAATCGGCTCGAAGTCGGTACTCCATTTCTTATTGGTGATGTTGATAATGCCCTGCGTAGTGAACAGCATGCCGTTGCGGGCGTTGCGGGTCGGCATCACGCAGTCGAACATATCCACCCCCAACGCTATGTTTTCCAGAATATTGGCCGGCGTGCCTACCCCCATCAGGTAGCGCGGCTTGTCCTGGGGTAGGATGTCACAGACCAGCTCAGTCATCTCGTACATCAGCTCGGCTGGCTCGCCCACGCTCAGGCCGCCAATGGCGTTGCCCTCGCGCTGCTGCTCGGCCACAAACTCGGCCGACTTGATGCGCAAATCCTTGAACGTGCTACCCTGCACAATAGGAAAAAGCGTCTGCTGGTAGCCGTAGTGGCCCTCGGTGCTGTCGAAACGCTCGATGCAGCGCTTCAGCCAGCGGTGCGTCATGTCGAGGGAGCGGGCGGCGTAGTCGTACTCGCAGGGCCAGGGCGTGCACTCATCAAAGGCCATTATAATATCGGCCCCAATGGTGCGCTGAATATCCATCACGCCCTCAGGCGAAAACAGGTGCTGCGAGCCATCGATGTGAGAGCGAAACTTCACGCCCTCCTCCTTAATCTTGCGCGTGCCGCTGAGCGAATACACCTGATACCCGCCCGAGTCGGTGAGAATGGGCCGGTCCCAGCCGTTGAACTTGTGTAGGCCGCCCGCCTGCCGCAGTATATCCAGGCCGGGGCGCAGGTAGAGGTGGTAGGTGTTGCCGAGAATAATCTGGGCCTTGATATCGTCCTTCAGGTCGCGCTGCTGCACGGCTTTCACGGTGCCGGCCGTGCCCACGGGCATAAAAATAGGCGTTTGAATGGCACCGTGCGCCGTTTGAATAACGCCGGCGCGGGCTTTGGACTGCGGGTCCTGGGCAACTAAATCGAAGGTCATTTCTGAATTGTGAGTTGTGCGTTGTAAGGTGCTAGTGCGAGGGCAGAACGTCATTTCGAGCTTGTCGAGAAATCTTGCTGGATAGTAATTTTAATTTCTATCCAGCATCAGCATGCGAGATTTCTCGACAAGCTCGAAATGACGTTCTGCACTCGTAACTAGCACCTCACAACGTAGCCAACCGCAAAGGTAACTAATGCCTACTTTTGCCTGCTTATCCCGTTTGCTGTGTTGCCGATTCCTTTTTCCCCGCTGGTGTGGCTGCTGCTGGCGTGCGTGCTGGTGCAGCTGTTTTATTTTGCCTACTATTTCCTACCCTTCGCCAAGCGGCCACCTGAGCCCGCGGCCGAGGCGCCCGGCCCCGATGACGAGCCCGTTTCTGTTCTCATCTGCGCCCGCAACGAGCTGGAAAACCTGCGCCAGCTCATGCCCCTGCTGCTCCAGCAAGACTACCCCGCCGGCTTCGAAATCATCCTCATCGACGACCGCTCCGGCGACGACACCTACCTCTACGTGCAGCAACTTGCGCAGTACTACCCCCATGTGCGGCTGGTACAAGTGAACCGCACCCCCGACGGCCTCGCGCCAAAAAAATACGCCCTCACGCTCGGCATCAAAACGGCCCGCTATCCGCGCCTGCTTTTCACCGATGCCGACTGCATCCCGGCTACCAATCAGTGGCTCAGACTGATGCAGCGCGGCTTTGTTCAGCCTGCCGACATGGTGCTGGGCTACTCGGCCTACACGCCCGCGCCGGGCCTGCTGAATAAGCTGATTCGTTTTGAAACCTTAGTCACCGGAGCGCAGTATTTGTCGTTTGCCTGGCGTGGTAAACCCTACATGGGGGTAGGCCGCAACCTGGCCTACACGCAGCAAACCTTTCGGTCCACCAAGGGGTTTGCATCCCACATCCGCAGCCTGAGCGGCGACGACGACCTGCTGGTGCAGGATGCAGTAGCCCAGGGCGCCCGGGTAGCCGTGGTGGCCGAGCCCAGCGCCCATACCCTCAGCGAGCCGGCTACCCAATGGGGTGCCTGGTGGCGACAAAAACGCCGGCATTTGTCGGCGGGCAAGCGCTACCGTTTCGCCGATAGGTGGCGGGTGGGAAACTTTATTGGTACTAATCTGCTTTTTTATTTCACTGCCGTTGCCTTATTATTTTCCCGCCCCGATTGGATACCTTTGGCTGTCTTATGGTCGTTACGGACCGGTATCATGCTGCTAACCTATCATCAAATGGGTCGCCGCCTTGACGACCGCCTACCTCCGGCGCTGCTGCCCTTGCTCGACGCCATCTATTCTTTCTACTATCTAGCCCTGGGAATCTCGCTGTTCCTTCACCGCACGCTCCGATGGAAGTAAACAATCAGGAAATACAGAAACAGTTCTCCGCCAAAGCCAAGCACGATTTCAAGCTGATTCGTGCCGCCGTGGAACAAGGCGATGAGAAGGCCTACGCCGAGTTGATGCAGATCTACAAAAAGCCCGTGTATCACGTGGTGCTGAAGATGGTGCGCAACGCCGACGATGCCGAAGACCTCACCATTGAGGCCTTCGCCAAAGCCTTCCGCAACCTGCACAAGTTCAACCCGGAGTACGCCTTCAGCACGTGGCTGTTTCGCATTGCTACCAACAACTGCATCGACTTTATTCGCAAGAATAAAATCAAAACGATGTCGATTGATTCGGCCATCAAGATTGACAACGGCGACGAAATCACCATCGATTTCCGCGACGGCAATCTGAATCCGGCCGAAAACGCCATCAAAAACCAGAAAATCGAAATCATGCAGCACGTGGTATCGCGGCTGCCCGATAAGTACCAGCGCCTCGTCACGCTACGCTACTTCGATGAACTGAGCTACGAGGAAATTGCGCAGGAGCTGAAAGCCCC
>Ga0210040_10002223_pt1 | contig 27681 bp, 25 predicted proteins | sample CryGeyCG12114_NA_FD_185462 | JGI IMG/M metagenome (GOLD analysis project Ga0210040, IMG submission 185462) | Groundwater microbial communities from aquifer - Crystal Geyser CG19_WC_8/21/14_NA (SPAdes) (version 2) | ecosystem: Environmental > Aquatic > Deep subsurface > Groundwater | place: USA... | reverse complement strand
CCGCCGGACCGGAGTCGGCTGCCACCCCCACCGGCTGCCGCGCCCGGCCGGCCATCCGGACGCCGTCCAGCTCGGGGGACGGTCCGGTCGGGCTGGCGGTGCTCCGGCCGACCGCCGCCCCGATCATCCCGGCGGCCAGCACCGTGAGGAACGACCTGCGGTCCATGCCGGGACGGTAGGGACGCCGGCCCGCGCGCCACGGGCAGCGACGCGCCGGGGCGGCGTCGGCGGGCGGCCGGTCACCACTGCCCGTGCCGACGCCGCCCGCGCGGGTGAGCGCGGCCGCCGGTCAGCCGGTGATCTGCACCCGCTCCGGGACGTGCCCGTTGCTCCGGTTCTCCTCCGGCGCCGCCGCCCCACGGTCGCCCATCCCGTCCAGCACGGTGCGCAGGATGGTCGCGCCCTGGGCGGCCAGCGAGGCGACGGTCTCGTTGACCCCTTCGGCGCCGTTGAGCACGGTGAGGTTCGCGCCCTGCAGTCCCTGCGCCGCGGCCCGGACCAGCTCGGGCAGCTGGGCGATCATGGCCTGGTCCAGCGCGATCCGGTTCGACGTGGCCGCGGCCTCGGCGGCCAGCCGGGTCGCGGCGGCCTGCGCCTCGGCCGCGATCCGGACCCGCTCCGCCTCGGCCTGGGCCGGCTTGATCACCTCGGCCTGCAGCTGGGCCTCGCGCAGCGCGGCGTTCCGCTCGGCGACCTTGGCCTGCTCGGCGAGCACCGCCTGCTGCGCCTGCGCGGCCGCCAGCGGTCCGGACTGCGCCGCCTCCTGCTGCGCCCGGTCGATCTCGGCCTGGTACTGCGCGCGGGCGATCGCCGTCTGCCGGGCGTACTCGGCCTGGTTGCGGTCGCTCTCCTGCCTCGCCATCGCAGCAGCCTGGTCGGCCGCGGACTGCGCGATCGCCGCAGCCTGGTTGACCGCGGCGCGGTAGGGCGCCGACAGCGCCTCGATGTAGCCGCTGCCCTTGTCGTCGATGGACTTGATCTGCAGCGAGTCGACGGTCAGCCCGAGGCTGGCCATCTCCAGCTTCGAGGCCTCCAGCACGTTCTCCGCCAGCGTCTGCCGCTCGCGGATGATCGACTCGACCGTCATCGAGCCGATGATCGACCGCAGGTGCCCGGAGAAGATCTGCCCGGTCAGCTCGTCCATCTGTGCCTGGTTGTCCAGGAATCGCTGGGCGGCCGCGACGATGCTGTCCTCGTCGGAGCCGACCTTGAACGCGATGACGGCCGAGACGCGCAGGGTGATCCCCTGCTGCGTGACGAGTTCCTCGGCGACGATCGACTCGCGCATGGCGAGGGTGAGGAACGAGGCCTTGCGGAGCACCGGGACGACGAAGGCGCCCCGTCCCACGACGATCCGGAAGGGCAGGGCGTCACCGTCCGTCGCCCGCTGCTGACCTCCGGAGATCAGCATGGCCTCGCTGGGCGCCGGAACGCGGTAGCCGAACATCGCACATCCCTCTTCTCAGGTCCCGGGGGCGCCGACGGCGCGGGAGTCCCGGGGGGTCACAGGGCGGCCCACGGTGCGTGCTCCACGTCGACCGCGCGCTCGCCGCGGGAGTGGACCACCAGCACCGTCTCGTGCCGCTCGACCTGGGTGGGGCAGTACGCGATGAACGTCTCCGCGGTGCCCCGGATCGACACGCGGACCTCGCCGGGCAGCGTGCCGCCCCGGATCCGAGTGAGCACCGTGCCCACCTTGCCGATCACCTCGGAGTCCACGGACCGCCTCCCGGTCGGGTCGCTCGCGCCGGCGGCGGCGAGGACCGGAGGTGATCATGCGCCGCCCGTCGGCACTTGACCAGAGGTGCGGCCGATGTGGTTCCGGTGACGCTCAGACCTCGACGTCGCTGCCCATCGTCACCGTGCCGTCCGGAGGCAGGCCGAAGTACGCCGCCGGGTTCGCGGACGTGTGCGACAGCGCGACGAAGAGCGCCTTGCGCCAGCGCGACATGCCCGGCGCGGTGGTGCGCCGGATCGAGCCGCGGGACAGGAAGTAGGAGGCCCCGTCGAGGTCGACGTCGGCCGCGAGCAGGCCCTGGGCCTGAGCCTGACGGAGCGCGGCGGGCAGGTCGGGCGGGTCGGAGAAGCCGAGCTTCACCGACAGGTGCTGGATGCCGTCGTCGGCGTAGCCCAGGTCGTCGAAGGTGAGCCGGTCTTCGAGTGGCACGTGCGGGACGTTCGCCGCGCCCATCGACACGATGATGACGGTCTCGTGCAGCACGCGGTTGTGCCGGGTGTTCGCCCGCAGCGCGAGCGGCACCGTCTCCTTGCTGGGGTGCGGGAAGACCGCAACGCCGGTGACCCGCGGGATCTCGCGGTCCTGCACCTTGTCCACGAACTCGGCCAGCGAGCCCTCCATCGTGCGGCGGTTGGCGCTGACGATCTCCCGGCCGCGGCGCCACGTCGTCATGATCGTGAAGACGACGACGGCGATGAGCAGCGGCAGCCAGCCGCCGTGCGCGACCTTGGACAGGTTGCCGGCGAGGAAGACCAGCTCCACCAGGCCGAACGAGACCGCGGCCAGGGCGAGCTTCCACGGCTGCCAGCTCCACAGCACCCGGGCGACGATCAGCAGCAGCACGGTGTCGACGACCAGCGCGCCGGTGACCGAGACGCCGTACGCCGTGGCGAGCCGCTCGGAGGACCGGAAGCTCAGCATCAGCACCAGCACGCCGACGAACAGGACGGTGTTGACGCCGGGCAGGTAGATCTGCCCGCTCTCGTGCTCGGAGGTCTGCCGCACGGTCAGCGGCGGCAGGAGCCCGAGCTGCATGGCCTGCCGGGACAGGGAGAAGGCGCCGGAGATGACCGCCTGGCTGGCGATGACGGTGGCGGCGGTGGCGAGCACGACCATCGGGATGCGCGCCCAGTGCGGGAAGAGCAGGAAGAACGGGCTGGCCGCGGCGCCGGGGTGGTGCAGGATCAGCGCGGCCTGGCCGAGGTAGTTGAGCACCAGCGCCGGGAAGACCAGGAAGAACCAGGCCCTGAGGATGGGCTGGCGGCCGAAGTGGCCCATGTCGGCGTAGAGCGCCTCGGCGCCGGTGATCACCAGGACGACGGCGCCGATGGCGACGAACGCGATCCCCGGGTGGTCGACGACGAAGAGCACGGCCCAGGTGGGCGAGAGCCCCTGCAGGACGGCGGGGTGGCCGAGGACCTCGCGCAGCCCGCCGAGGGCGAGGGCGGCGAGCCAGAGCGCGGTGACCGGGCCGAAGAGCCGGCCGACCCGGCCGGTGCCGAAGCGCTGGGCGGCGAAGAGCAGGGTGAGGATGACCGCGGCCACCGGCAGGACGACGTGGCTGAGCGAGGGGGCGGCGATCTCCAGGCCCTCGACCGCGGAGAGCACGCTGATCGCCGGGGTGATGACCGAGTCGCCGTAGAAGAGGGAGACCCCGATGACGCCGATCAGCAGCAGCCACGTCGTCGGCCGGCCGCGGTCGGCGTAGAGCCGGCGGGCGAGCGCGGCCAGCGCCATGACGCCGCCCTCGCCGTCGTTGTCCGCGCGCATGAGGACGCCGACGTACTTGATCGAGACGATCAGCGTGACCGACCAGAACATCAGCGAGATGACGCCGTAGACGTCGCCCGGGGTGGGCTGGACGGCGCCGTCGTCGATGGAGAAGACGGTCTGCAGCGCGTACAGCGGGCTGGTGCCGATGTCGCCGAAGACGACGCCGAGCGCGGCGAGCACCAGGCCGCGCCGGGCGTGCGTGGCAAGCGGGGTGCCGGCCGCAGCTCCGCCGTCCACGTCGGGCGTCGCCACGGACTCGGTCACCGGGATCTCCTTGGTCGCACGACGGACCAGTGTGGTCCCGTCCGCTGTGCGACGCGCGACCAGGAGGCGGTCAGCTGACCTCGGCGCGCCCGAGGGTGCGGATCAGGTCGAACCGGGAGGCGTCCTCCGTGCCCGGCTCGGCGGTGTAGGTGACGATCCGCAGGTCGGTGCAGGAGGCGGTGAAGACGTCGCAGTCCAGCGTGACCGGCCCGACGTGCGGGTGGACGAAGGTCTTGCGGCGGGACGCGTGCTCGACGACGGTGCCCTCGGCCCACATCCGGGCGAAGCGCTCGTCGGTCTGCAGCTCGGCGAGCACAGCCTGCACCGACGGGTCGTCGGGGTAGCGCAGGACGGCGTGCCGCAGGTCGGACACGAGGGCGCGCTCGTGGTGCTCGAGCTCCGCTGCGGTCCAGACGACCTGCGGGGCGGCGTCGGCGAACTGGGCGAGGACCAGGTTGAGGCCGGGCTCCATGCCGCCGAGCAGGGCCTGCCAGGCAGCGTTGGCGGTGAGCAGCGTCCAGTGCGCGGTCCAGACCGCGACGGCGACGTCCGGGAGCCGGGCGAGCAGTCGCTGCACGCTGCCGGGGATGTGCGTGGCGACCGCGCCGGGCCCCGGCGCCGGGAGACCAGCGGCCAGGAAGAGCTGGTCGCGTTCGTAGGTCCCGACCTGCAGCACCCGCGCCAGCGAGGCGACGACCTGCGCGGAGGGACGGTCGGCGCGGCCCTGCTCGAGTCGCACCAGGTAGTCGACGGAGACGCCGGCCAGCAGGGCGACCTCCTCGCGGCGCAGGCCGGCGGTGCGGCGCTGCCCGACCGGGAAGCCGACGGCCGCGGGCTGCAGGCGCTCCCGCCATGCGCGCAGCAGCGTCGCCAGTTCCCCGCGGTCGGCCATGCACCCATGATCGCGCACGACCGGTCGGCTGGGTGGTACTGCCGGTCATACGGTCGAACGGGCCCAGCGGACGTCGCCCGGACGGCGGCATCGTCGGCGGCATGACGACGACACTGATCACTGGCGGCAACAAGAGCCTGGGCTTCGAGACGGCCCGGCGGCTGAGCGAGGCCGGGCACCGGGTGGTCATCGGCGCTCGCGACGCCGAGCGTGGCCGGCGTGCGGCCGAGCAGCTCGGCGTGGAGTGGGTGCAGCTGGACGTGACCAGCGACGAGTCGGTGGTGGCGGCGGCGAAGGAGGTCCGCGAGCGCTTCGGCGGGCTGGACGTGCTGGTCAACAACGCCGGCGTCCTCGGGCACGTCGGTGGGGTCGAGGAGTTCGACGGGCCCCGGGTGACGGAGGTGCTCGACACCAACACGGTGGGGATCGTGCGGATGACGCACGCCTTCCTGCCGCTGCTGCGCGAGTCGGCGGCGCCGGTGATCGTCAACGTGACCAGTGGCTTGGGCTCGTTCGCCGTCCGCGCGGACGAGTCGCGCATCGAGCACTCTCTCCCCTCGCTGGCGTACTCGGCCAGCAAGGCAGCGGTCAACATGCTGACCTCGATCTACGCCCAGTTCCTGCCGGGCGTCCGGGTCAACACGGTGGACCCTGGCTACACGGCGACCGACTTCAACGCCCACTCCGGGCCGCAGACAGTCACCGAGGGCACCGACGCGATCGTCGCGATGGCGCTGGTCGGGGCGGACGGCCCCACCGGCACCTTCACCGACCGGCACGGCGCCGTGGGCTGGTGACGGGTGCGCGTGCCCTCAGGAGTCGGTACGGCCGGCGGTCTCCCGCTGCGCCCGGACGGCACCCAGCCGGGCTTCCAGGGACGCGGTCATCGCGGCCCACGAGTCACTGCCGAGGACGAGCCGGAGCGGCGCGGGGTCCACGTCGACGCTTTCGATCATCGCGGTGGCCATCCGGCTGGGGTCGCCGATGACACCGGGCGGGCCACCGTCGCGGAACGCCCGGACAGTGGCGGCCGGCGAGACGTCGTAGGCATCGAGGGGTTCGGCGAACCGCAGCCCGGTGGAGCCGAAGTCGGTGCGCGCGCCGCCGGGCTCGACGATGGTGACGCCGATGCCGAACGGCGCCACCTCCGAGGCGAGCGCCTCGCAGAAGCCCTCGACACCCCACTTCGAGGCGTTGTAGAGCGAGGAGCCCGGCCACGCGCTCTGGCCGGCGGACGACGACAGCTGGAGGACGCGGCCACCGCCGCCCGCCCGTAGGTGCGGCAGCGCCGCGCGGACCAGCTGGATGGAGCCCAGCAGGTTGGTGTCGAGCTGGTGGCGGACCTGCTGGTCGCTGAGCTCCTCGGCGGCGCCGAAGAGCCCGTAGCCGGCGTTGCTGACGACCACGTCCAACCGCCCCGAGAACGCCTGCGCCGCGTCCACGACCGGGCGGATGCGGTCGGTGTCGGTGAGGTCCAGGAGGTGGGCGGCGAAGCTGTCGCCGTAGCGGTCGACGAGGTCAGCGACCGTGTCCAGCCGCCGGACGGTGCCCACGACCCGGTCGCCGCGGGCGAGCAGCAGGTCGGTCAGCCGGCGGCCGAAACCGCTGCTCACACCGGTGATGAGCCAGGTACGTGTCATGGACCGAGCGTCGAGGCAGGACGGCGCGCCAGCCAGGCCCGTGCCGAGGGGGGTGCCGGCAGGGTCAGGCACGGCGGCGCGCCGGCGACCTACGGTCGGGGACATGGCGGAGAACCTGGTCGGCGAGTACCTGCGCGCCCGACGCGAGCAGGTGGCCCCCGAGGACGTCGGGATCACCGTCACGAGTCACCGCCGCGTGCCCGGGCTGCGCCGCGACGAGCTGGCGATGCTCGCGGGCATCAGCACGGAGTACTACACGCGGCTGGAGCAGGGCCGCGACCGGCACCCGTCGGCGCAGGTCCTCACCGCTGTGGCGCGGGCGTTGGAGCTGGACGGGGCATCGACCGCCCATCTGCACGACCTGGCGGACCCTGCGCCGCGCCGCCGGCGCGCGCAGCGCCGCGCCGAGGTGGTCCGCCCCAGCGTCAGCCAGCTGATCGGCTCGTGGGACCGGTCGCCGGCCTTCGTGCAGGGCCGCCATCTCGACGTGCTGGCGGCCAACGCGCTGGCGGTGGCCCTGTCCCCACTGTTCACCCCGGGCACCAACCTGCTGCGCAGCGTGCTGCTGCACCCCGGCCTCGTCGACGTTGACGAGGAGCGGGAGGCGGTCGCCGCCGAGCTGGTGGCCGTGCTCCGGCGCGCGGCCGGGCCGGACGTCGACGACCCCCGGTTGGTCGAGCTGGTCGGCGAGCTGTCGGTGCGCAGCGAGCTGTTCCGGCGGCTCTGGGCCCGGCACGACGTGCGCCGCCATCCCGGGGGCGGCGTGTACCGGATGCACCACCCGCTGGTCGGCGAGCTGGAGCTGACCTACGACAAGTTCGCGGTCGCGGACGCCGACGACCAGGTGCTGGTGGTGTACCAGGCGGCTGCGGGTTCCCGGTCGGCCGAGTCGCTGGCCCTGCTGCACAGCCTCAGCGGCACCGTCGTCCCCCGTCCTCATCCGGAGCCAGGGAACTCCGAGGACCTGGGGGCACCGACCGCCTCATCACCTCATCACCCAGTGGCGCATCGGGACTGAGCACGAACGCACCTGCGTCCGGACGCGGCTCGGCCGGGTCCGGACGCGGGGCATCGTGTGCAGCTCAGACGAGCAGGGGTGTGCCGAGGAGGATCTCGGTGCCGTCGGGGCGGTAGGTGTGCCATCGCCCGTCGGCTCCTCGTTGCACGGTGAACCCGTGGTGGACCTTGCTGTGGTGGCGTTCGCACAGCAGCCCGGAGTTCTCCAGTGACGTCTCGCCGCCGAAGAGCCAGTGGATGAGGTGGTGGACGTCGCACCACCAGTGCGGGGCGGCGCAGCCGGCGAACACGCACGTCCGATCCCGGCCCACGACGGCCTTGCGCAGCCCGGGGGTGACGACCCGGTGGTCCCGTCCGAGGTCCAGCGGAACCCCGTCGGGGCCCATCACGATCCGGGAGATCGACCCGTCGCAGGCCAGCCACCGGGCGCGGGCGGCCGAGATCCGGGCACCGAACCCCAGGTCCGCGGCACCGGGACCGGTGACCGGGTCGACGAAGTCCTCGATGTCCAGGTTCAGCACCACCTGCGGCTTCTGCGTCCGCAGCGTCGGCAGGTTCCCGGCGGCGAGCTGGTTGTCACACAGCTGGACGAGGGCGTCGGCGTTCTGCTGGGTGCGGGTCCGGTCATCACCCTTCGGGCGGTCGGCCTGGACGATCGACTCGATCGCGGCCTGTACCTTCTCCCCACCCACCGCGTCGAGTTCGCCGCGGAAGCTGACCCCGCCGTCGGCCCGCTTCGCGAAGGACAGCCGGCGGCCCTCGGTCGGATCGGGCTCAGCACCGTCGGGGTCCAGGGCTTCCCGGTAGTGGTGCACCACCTGCGGCAGGGTGTCGTACGCCGGGCTCTGCGCCACCTGCGCCAACACCTCATCCACCGCACCCAGATCGACGTCCTGCTCCGCGGCCGCGGCCAGGGCGTCCTCGGCGGCGATCGGCGCGATCACCGCTACCTGCCCCGCGGTGACCGCACCAGCGGCGAAGGCGGCGGCGGTGGCGGGCAGGTGCTCCAGCGCCCGACCCGACCGCACCAGCCGCCCGGCCTCGGCCGGGGACAGCTGCCCGTGCCCACGCAGCCAGGACTGCATCGTCTTCAGCCCGTCGGACTCAGCGGCACCGGTCGTGTCGGCGTGCCGGACGGTGCGGGTCAGCTCGGCGCTCGCCTGGTTCACCACGACCATCAGCAGAGCGGCCCGCTCCAACGTCTCCCGCTGGGACAGGCCGTGGAGGTCCTGGGCGGCCAGCGCCTGCAACAGCGACCGCAACTCGACCATGACACCCCCTCCACCGGTTCGAACGTCTGTGCGAACGATATCGCACCAGCGCCGTTAGGATCAGCCGAATCCCCAGGTCAGCAGCCTGTCCACAGATCCGAACATGGGCTTGCCGAGGCGCGTCGATAAGCCATCGGAACAACAGTGGCGTGGCCGCCGAGACGCCCAACTCCCTCAGCGGCCACCGCGACGCCCATGTGGTCCAGACCGCATGCGCGGGACGACAGAGCGCGCGAACCCATCGATGGACGTGGTGGTACTCCGCCGACTGCCGCTCAGTCGATCTCGACCGTGAAGTCCCAGGTGATGAGTGGGGACCCGAGCGGTTGCCAGGTCAGCGTGGTGTGACCGGAGGCGAACTGCCCGGCCAGGTGCAGGGTGACGGGGGCACCGGGGGTCACCGAGAGCTGGTCGGCGTCCGGTGTCAGCGCGATGGGGTCGCGCTTCTCGTCGAGCCCCAGGAAGGACGACGCGGGCACGTCGAGGGACCCGGATTGCGCCGTGAAGGTGACGGTGAGCACCCCGGCGGCGGACTCGGCGGTGACCGGCTGCCCCGGAGCAGGCGTGGGCAGCTCGACGTCGGGGCCGGAGACCTGGGCGCTCAGCTCGACGTCGGGCAGGCGGACGTCCACCGGGTCGCCGGCGGAGACGAGCTGGTAGCCGCCCGCACTCACCTGCGGGGTGGCCAGGACCTCCGGCTGCGGAGTGGCAACGGCGTAGTGGCCCGAGGAGGGGGCTCCGGCCCCCGCATCGGCCGCGTCGGCCCCGGTGCACGCCGCGCACAGCGTCCCCGCCGCCAGGACCAGTGCGGCTGCCCGCACCGCGGACGAGCCCCGGCCGGGGCGGGCACGAAGCCCGTCCCGGCCGGCGGTGGTGCGATGGATCACGGGACGATCGGGTCGTAGGAGACGGGCTTGTCGGGGGTGTCCAGGCTGGCCACGGCGGTGTAGACGCCGCCGGTGCCGGACGTCGCGGGCGGTAGCGCCTTGCCCCTGGGGTTGTTGTAGACGTCGGGCCCGAAGGGCCGCAGCCCATCAGCTGCGGCGTACCCGAGGTGACCTGCACCGTCCGTCCCGCCCCGGTGGATGTTGAAGAGGTCCTCCATGGACCGCAGCCAGCTGTAGTGGTTGTACGGCTGGTCGGTGACCGATCCGGGGGCGATGTACGGCGAGATGAGCACCGCACCGGTGATGCCGCCACCGGGAGTCGTGTCCTGGTTGAAGGCCCGGTTGCCCGGCTGGGTGGTGTTCGGCCCGGGCAGCTCGTTGCAGCAGGCGACCACGGACTGGGCCGTGTTGGCCTGGGACTGCACGGACGTCCCCTCGTTCTTGGGGTCCGCCGCCCCGGTGACCGTGCCGAGGCCGGCGTCCGGGACGTAGTCCTTGTCGGCGATGGAGTTGCCGTAGATGGTGTACGGCGGGAAGCCCTCGTCGAAGGTGACGTCGATCAGGCCGCCGTCCTGGTGAGCAGGGCTCGCCATGATCGCCGGGATGATCTGCTGCAGGAAGAGGTCCGCCGCGTACAGACCGCCCTGGGTGTTGGCCGGCGTCTTCTTCTCACCGGTCAGCGCGTTGGAGCCGCCGGAGAGGTTGTCCCCCTTGCAGGTGGCGTCGTGCGCGTCGCTGCAGTTGTTCGGGGTGATGAAGGAGAAGGACGGGGTCGTGCGGGCGCTCTTCAGGTCCTTGAGCAGGTTGCCGGCCAGCGGGACGACGTCCTCCTTGCAGTCGCCGTTGTCCAGCAGCGAGTGGAACCACGGGAAGGGGTTGTGCTTGGCGACGTACTGGTCGTCGGGGACGGCGGTGTTGGGCGCCGCCAGGCTGCCTGGCGCGGCGTAGGGGCCCTCGGCGGCACCGGGGTCCAGCACCGCAGGCCCAGGTGCCGACGACTCCGGGTTGCCGCACGTCGCGGCCTCCCGCGTGGGGTCGTTGCCCATGTCCTGCATGTAGCCCTTGTAGCTGACGTGGGACTGGTCGAACTGGTTGAACAGGGTCTGGACCTCGGCCGGGAAGACGCAGCCGGGCTGGAGCGAGCCGGCGTTGTACGTCTGGTCGGCCTGCAGCGTGTCGTTGAGGATCTTGTACTGGCCGTCCGCGACCTGCTGCACCGGGCCGGTCTCGTTGTACAGCGGGCAGTCGTTCTGCGGGCCGGGGGACGTGCCCTGGCCGCTGACCATCGACAGGTAGTTGCCCTGGCTGAAGTGGCTGGTCCCGTAGTACTGCCGCTGCAGGAGCCCGTAGCTGGGCAGCGTCTGCCAGAGGTAGGAGTTCTGGTTCAGCCCGGTGAACGAGGCCTCGTAGGACTTGTTCTCCAGGACGATGGTCCAGACGTGCTTGATCCGCGGCGGCTGGTAACCGGCCTGCTGATCAGCGTGGCCGTTGTTGGCCAGCGCGGTACCGCCGTCTGCGAGGACCGCCAGCGAGCTGACGGCGACCACGCATAGCCCGGCGAGGACGAGTCGCCACTTCCTGCGCACGATGGGAGGCATGGGGCAACTAAAGCCCCGGCTGTGGCAGCCCTGGGTGAACCGTCGGTGAATGCTGCGCGTGCACTCCCGGATCCGACGGCGTGGCGACGCGATCCTCACTGCGCGCTCACGGAGGAGACACAGGTGGCTCACCGCCCAGGTCCTCCCCGTGGCAGTCGGTCCTCCTCGTCGGCGTTCGAGCTGACCCGGCTGGTCGGCGAGCTGACCGTGCTCCCCTGGGTGGCGTGGCTCGGCCGCGAGCCCGCCGCCTCACGACGCCCTGACCAGCCCCTCCTGGTAGGCGATGACCACCAGCTGGGCCCGGTCGCGGGCGCCCAGCTTCGTCATCGCCCGGTGCACGTGGGTTCGTACGGTCAGCGGGCTCAGGAACAACCGCGCGGCGATCTCCTGGTTGGACAGGCCGTGCGCGGCCATCCCGGTGACCTCACGCTCGCGGTCGGTCAGCGTCGGGAGCAGCCCACGCGGCAGGTCGCCGGCCACCTCGGGGGTCGCGCGGAAGCGGTCGACCAGTGCACGGGTGGCGACCGGGGAGAGCAGCGCCTCGCCGGCCACGACGGTCCGGATGCCGGCGAGCAGCCCGGCGGAGGTGACGTCCTTGCCGAGGAACCCGCTCGCCCCCGCCCGTAGCGCGTGGAACACGTGCTCGTCGGACTCGAAGGTGGTCAGGATCAGCACCCGCGTGCTGGTCAGCCCGGCGTGCGCGCAGATCTGCCGGGTCGCGGCCAGCCCGTCGAGCACCGGCATCCGGATGTCCATCAGCACCAGGTCGGGCTGGTGCCGGCGGGCGAGGTCGACCGCCTCGGCGCCGTCCGCGGCCTCGGCGACGACGGTCAGGTCGTCCTCGGAGTCGATCAGCATGCGGAACGTCGAGCGCAGCAACGACTGGTCGTCGGCGAGCAGCACCCTGATCACCGGGCTCCCTCCCAGGGCGTCAGCGGGACGGCGAGGGTGACGGCGTAGCGGTCCGGTCCGACCGGGCCGGCGACCACCGTGCCCCCCAGCGCCAGCGCGCGCTCGCGCATGCCGACCAGGCCGTACCCCGCTCCGACCGGCCCCGGCCGGGCGCCGGTGTTGACCACCTCCACGCAGAAGGTGTCCCCGGTGCGGTCCAGCGCGATCGTCACGGCCGGCTCGACGGCGTGCTTGGTGACGTTCGTCAGCGCCTCCTGCACGACCCGGAACGCGGTGAGGTCGACCAACCACGGCAGGCACGGCGCCGGGTCGCCCACCACCGTGACGTCGATGCCGGCCGCCCGGCAGGGGTCGACCAGCTCACCGAGTTGCGCCAGCCCCGGTGCCGGCACGGTCTCCCCCGGGGTGTCGTCGTCGGAGGCGCGCAGCACGGCCACGGTGGCGGCGAGCTCCCGCAGCGCCGACGAGGTCGAGGTGCTGAGCGCGCCCAGCAGCTCCCGGGCCTGGTCGGGCCGCCGGTCCAGCAGGTGCTCCGCCGTGCCGGCCTGGGCGTTCGCGACCGCGAGGTGGTGGGCGACGACGTCGTGCAGCTCACGGGCGATGCGCAGCCGCTCCTCCCCCACCCGGTGCCGCACCTCGTCGTCCCGGCTGCGCTCGGCGTCCTCGGCCCGGGCCCGCACCACCTCCAGGTAGGACCGGCGAGCCCGCGTCGTCCGGCCGGCGAAGACCGCCGGCAGCAGCCACAGCGCGACGCCGACGGTGCGCAGCACCAGCGAGCCGCCGGTGGGGGTGTCGGTCAGGCTGCCGACGATCACCGCGGCCACCGCCGACCCGGTCCACCAGGCGACCGCCCGCACCGACCCCACCGCCGTGAGCCAGTACAGGCAGCCCATCAGCGGGGCCAGCAGCAGGGGCGTCGGCAGGTAGCCGATCGAGCAGGCCGCGGTCTCGCAACCGATCGCCACCGCCGTCGCGACGCGCGGCCACCGGGCAGCGGTGAACAGCGCGACGCTGGCGACCAGGCTGAGCAGAACGCCGGGGAGGTGCTCGGACGGGCCGAGGATCCCCTGCGTGCCGATGCTGGCGCCCAGGACGGCGAAGACGAACGCGACGAGCGCAGCCGCCCCGTGCCGCACGCCGAGCCGATCGGTGGTCATCGACGGCTGCTCAGCACCGGGTCCGGCGAGCGGGCCGGCAAGGGAGCCAGCGAGGAGCCCTCGACGTCGAGCTGCGGCAGCAGCCGGTCCAGCCAGCCCGGCAGCCACCAGGCCCGCTCGCCGAGCAGCTGCAGGGCGGCCGGGACGAGCGTCAGCCGGACGACGAACGCGTCGAAGAACACCGCTGCGGCGAGCCCGAGACCCACCATCTTGATCAGCGGTTCCGACGCCGCCGCGAACCCGCCGAACACCGCGACCATGATCACCGCAGCAGCCACCACGACCTTCGAGCTCTGCCCGAAGCCGGTGGCGACCGCCTGGCGCGCCGGCATGCCGTGGGCGTGCGCCTCTCGCATCCGCGACACCAGGAACACCTCATAGTCCATCGCCAGCCCGAACACGATCCCGACCAGCAGGATCGGCATCAGGCTCATCACCGGGCCGACCTGCTCGACGCCGATCAGATCACCCGCCCAGCCCTCCTGGAAGACCGCGACGATCACCCCGATGGCAGCGGACAGCGAGAGCAGGAAGCCGGCGGCGGCGGTGACCGGCACCCACACCGAGCGGAACACCACCATCAGGAGCAGCACCGCCAGTCCGACGACGAGCGCGACGTAGGGCACCAGCGCCGACTGGGTCTTCTGCGCCATGTCGATGTCCAGCGCCGTCGTCCCGGTGATCTCGTAGCTCACGCCCTGGTCGCGTTCCACGGCCGGGCGGGCGTCGCGCAGCGACTCGACCAGCTGCTCGGTGCGCTCGTCGGTCGGCCCGGTGGTGGGGACGGCGGTGAGCACGGCGGTGTCGCCCTGCTCGTTGAAGGTCGGGCTGGACACCGACGCGACCCCGTCGGTCGCCGCGATGCTGTCCGCGACGGACGCCACGGCGGCCCCCGGGTCGGCGGAGCCTCGGACGTCCACGACCACCGTCAGCGGACCGTTGGAGCCGGGCCCGAACGCCTCGGCGCGCAGGTCGTAGGCGCGGCGCTCGGTGGCGGTGGTGGGCAGCGACGCGTCTCCGGGGGTGCCCAGCTGCAGTGACAGCGCCGGGACGGCGACGGCGGCCAGCACCGCGACCCCGGCCACCGTGACCAGCAGCGGGCGGCGCAGCACCAGCCGCATCCACCCCCGGGCCACCGGGACCCGGGGTGCGGTGCGTCCGTTCCGCCGCTGAGCCCGCGAGCGCACCCGGTTCGGGGCCATGCCCAGCAGGGCGGGCACCAGGGTCAGCGCGACCAGCACGGCGATGACGACGGCGCCGGCGGCGGCCAGCCCCATCTTCATCAGCGACGGGATGCCGACCACGGTCAGCCCGGCGAGCGCGATCACCACCGTCGTCCCGGCGAAGACGACCGCCGAGCCCGCGGTGCCGACGGCGCGGCCGGCGGCGGTCTCGGCGTCGTCCTGGTGGAGCCGTTCTTCCTGGTAGCGGGAGACGACGAACATGGCGTAGTCGATGCCGACCGCCAGGCCGAGCATCAGCGCGAGCATCCCGCTGGTGATGGCCATGCCCAGCGGGCCGGCCACGGCCCAGACGCCCAGGAACGAGACGGCCACCCCGATGATGGCGGTGAGGAGCGGGAGACCGGCGGCGAGGAGCGACCCGAAGGTCATCAGCAGGACGACGGCCGCGATGGCGACGCCGAGGAGCTCGGTGGCGCTCATGGCGGTGGGGCTCTTCAGTGCCGAGCCGCGCATCTCGGCGGTCAGCCCGTCGTCCCGCGCCTGCTCGACGGCCTGACCCAGCGCGGCGCGGGACGCGTCGGTGACCTCGGCCGACGGCACGTCGTAGGTCACCGACGCGAAGCCGGTCGTGCCGTCGGCGCTGATGCTCGAACTCGCCGTGGGCGGCGCCACCCGCAGCACCTGGGGGCTGTCGGCAACGGTGGCCAACGCCGCGTCGACGGCCGCCCGGTTCGCCGGCGCCTCCAGCGACCCGCCGTCAGGGGCGACGAAGACGAGTGTCGCCGACGCGCTGTCCGCGGGGGTGTCAGGGAAGCGCTCGGCGAGGAGGTCGAACGCCTGCTGCGACTCGATGCCCGGGATGGTCGCCCGGGTGTTGACCGGGCCCTGGGAAGTGACCGCGGCCGTCACCGCCCCGGCGAGGACCAGCACCCAGAGGACGGCGACCGATCCCCGCCGGCGGAAGGCGAAGCGGCCGAGACGATCGAGCAGACCTGCCATGACGGGACCCCAGTTCTGTGGACGTCCTGGGAGCGTGTCGTCCGGGGAGGGGTGCCGTCGTCGTGCAGGTGCAGGCTCCTTCTACGGTGATCGCAGTAGGCAGGCGCCCGACGTCCGGACTGCTGCGGAGCCCCCCACACGTGCCGCGGACGCAGCGTCGCAGCGGGTGCCTCAGAGGAGCCCGGCCTCGTACGCGGCGATCACGAGATGGACCCGGTCGCGAGCGCCCATCTTCGCGAGGATGCGGCCCACGTGGGTCTTGGCGGTCAGCGGGCTGACGACCAGCTCGTTCGCGATCTCCTGGTTGCTCCGACCCGCGGCGACCAGCCGGAGCACCTCACGTTCGCGCGCCGTCAGGCTGGCCAGCCGCTCGGGCGCCGGCGCGTCCGGGCGGCTCAGCGCACGGGTGATCACCGCCCTGGTCGCGCCGGGCGACAGCAGGGCCTCGCCCGCCGCGACGGTGCGGACGGCGTCCAGCAGCGCGTCCGGACGGGTGTCCTTGGGCAGGAAGCCACACGCTCCCGCGCGAAGGCCGCGCAGCACGTTGGCGTTCGTCTCGAACGTGGTCAGGATCAGCACCCTGCTGCCGCTGGATGCATCGTCTGCGGAGATCTGCCGCGTCGCCTCGATGCCGTCGGTGCTCGGCATCCTGATGTCCATCAGGACGACGTCGGGGCGCAGGTCCCGGGTCAGCCCCACCGCCTCGTCGCCGGTGCCGGCCTCCCCGACGACCTCCATGTCGTCAGCGGAGTCGACCAGCAGCGCGAACGCGCCGCGCACCAGAGCCTGGTCGTCGGCGAGCAGGACCCGGATCACGACGGCACCCGCCAGATCTCCGGCAGCGGCAGGCTGGCCCACACCTCGAAGCCACCGGACTCGCCCGGCGCGGCGGACAGCTCCCCGCCGACGGCCTGCGCCCGCCCCGTCACCCCGGGGATCCCGAAGCCGGCCGATGTCGTGGCTGAGTCCGGTCGCGCCGGCCCGTGGTCGAGGACGGCGATCCGCAGGCGGTGACCGTCCTGGTCGAGCCGGACGGTCGCGTTCTTGGCCGTCGAGTGCCGGATCACGTTGGTGAGTGACTCCTGGATGATCCGGTACGCCACGACGGACACCGTCGACGGCAACTCGTCCGGCAGCCCGGAAGCCTCGACGTCGACCCGGACATCGGCCGCCTCGGCCATGTCCACCAGACGGTGCAGCTCGCCGAGGTGGGGCGCTGGCTCGGTCGGCTCGGCCTCGCCACCGTGCAGCACGTCCAGGATGGCACGCAGCTCCTGGAGCGTGGCCCGGCTCGTGTCCGACAGGTGGTGCAGTGTGCTGGACAGCTCCTGCAGCGGCGCATCGTCCCGCCTCGGCAGCTGGTCGATCAGGTGCGCAGCGACCGAAGCCTGGACGTTCGCGACCGCGAGGCCGTGCGCCAGGACGTCGTGCAGCTCCGCAGCGATCAGGACCCGCTCCTCGGCGACCCGTCGCTCGACCTCGTCGGCACGCTCCTGCTCGAGCCGCGCGGTGACGGCGGCCTTCCAGTTCTCGCGGAAGCGGACCGCGAGCCCGGCGAAGAACGCCATGAGCAGCCAACCGACGCCCAGCAGAGCGTCACCAGGTGCCCCCGACGCGGCGACGACCGGCAGGACCACCGCGGCCACCGCCACCAGGGCGGCGTAGGCCGGTCGCGGTGGCTCGCTGTAGCGCGCCGCCGTGAACGCCGCCACGACCAAGGCCGGCATCGTGGCCTCGTGGGGATAGTCGAGGAGGTGGTACGGCGTCGACACGGCGAGGACCGCCAGGACGACGGGGATCGGCCAGCGCCGGCGGGCCAGCAACGGCGCCGACACCGCGCCCAGGAGCGCGATCGCCCACAGGTCCACGCGTCGCTCGTCGTCAGCAGTGACCGCCTCGAGCGTGATCGCGCCGACGATGCCGAGCGCGAACGACCCCGCCGCCAGCAGCCGATCGGCCACTGGCGGACGGAGTGCCCTCATCGTTCACACACGGTCGTCGACACTGTCCTCACTCGTCCGCGAGAGCGTGCTGGGCCACCACATCCTCGACCCCAGCGACATCGTCAGTGCGGGGACCACGATGGACCGCACCAGCAAAGTGTCGATGAGCACGCCGACGGCGACCAGCATCCCGATCTCGACGAGCATGACCAGCGGCAGCGAGGCGAGCACCGCGAACGTCGCCGCCAGCACGACGCCGGCCGAGGTGATCACGCCACCTGTCACGGCGAGGCCCCGCTTCGTGCCCTCGACAGTGCCCCGCCGGACGGCCTCCTCACGTACCCGGGTCATCAGGAAGATGTTGTAGTCGACGCCGAGCGCGACCAGGAAGAGGAACCCGATCAGGGGCACCGACGACTCCAGCCCGGCGAACCCGAGCACATGGTCGAACAAGAGGTTGCACAGTCCGAGGGCGCCGAAGTACGACACCACGACGGTGGCGACCAGTACCAGCGGAGCCACGATCGCCCGCAGCAGGAGCCCGAGGATGGTGAGCACCACCAGCAGGATCAGCGGCATCACCAGATCGCGGTCGGTCCTGTTGGTCTCGGCCTCGTCGAGCTTCTCGGCACTCGGGCCACCGACCAGCGCGGCCGCACCGGCGACCTCGCCCACGTTCTCCCGCAGCTGCTCGATCGTCGCCGTCTCAGCTGCGCTCTCCGGAGCGTCGACCGGGATCGCGGAGATCTCCACCCAGTCGTCGCTGGCCCGGCCGATCTCGGCTCGGGCGACCCCCGGCGTGCTCTCGACGGCGGCCAGGACCTCGCGGCTCTGGTCCGGCCGACTCATGACGGTGAGCGGCTGACCGCTCTCGTCGGGGTAGCGCGCCTCGATCAGCTTGGCCCCGACCACCGAGTCCGGTGTCGAACGGGCGAACTGGTCCAGTTGCGGGATCGAGGCGTTGGCACCCACTGTGCCCAGCGCGAGACCGCCCAGGAGCACCAGCGGGACCACCCAGCTGACGACGCGGCGGCGCGCGACCCGCTCGCCGAGCCGAGCCCACCCGGATCGGGGCTTGTGCGCCTCACCACCGAGTCGCGGGACGAAGGGCCAGAAGACCCGGCGCCCGAGCACCACCAGCAGGGCCGGGAAGAGGGTCAGCATGACCAGCATGGCGGCCCCGATGCCCGCTGCACCCACCGGGCCGAGGCTGCTGATGCTGTTGAGATCCGCCGCCAGCAGGCACAACAAGCCGGCGACCACCGTCGCCGCCGACGCGAGTATGGCCGGGCCGGCCCCACGCAGCGCCTGCAGCATCGCGTCGACCGGCCGTTCGTGGCGGTGCAGCTCCTCGCGGTAGCGGGACACGAGGAGCAGGGCGTAGTCGGTGCCCGCGCCGAAGACCAGCACGATCAACAGCGCTGAGCTCATGCTCGTGATGGTGAAGTCGAAGACCTGGGTGAGTGCGTAGACAGTGCCCATCGCCGCGATCGCGGCGACCCCGACCGAGGCGAGTGGGACCAGCCACAGCAGCGGACTGCGGTAGGTGAGGATCAGCAGGAGCGCCACCACCACGGCAGTGGCGAGCAGCAACGTCGCGTCGACGGCATCGAAGACCGCGTCCATGTCGGCCCCCAGGGCGGTCGGACCGGTGACGTGTGCGTCCAGGCCACTCGGCCGGTCGGCGAGAAGGGCACGCGCATCCGCGGTGGCGGTGGCCTCCTCGGCGACCGCAGCACTGTCCAGCGGAAGGGCGTACATCAGGGCCGTGCCGTCGTCGGAGGGGACGATCTCGGGCGGTGCGTCGGTGCCGGTGCCGAATCGCCCCGCCAGCTCGGACCGGCCTTGTTCGACCGCCTCCCGATCGCCCGGCTGGAGGCCGCCCGGTCGGTCGTACACGACCATGAGCAGGCCGTTCTCGCCGCCGGGCAGGCCGGCCTCGGCCTGGATCACCTTGGTCGACTGGGCGCTGGCCGGCAGGTAGTCCGCCTGCCCGTCCCGGGTCACCGAGTCGAGCTTGCCGGCGAGTGAGAGGCCGCCCACCAGCAGCCCGATCCACATGGCCACCACGAGCCAGGGCAGCAGGGTCTTGGTCCGTGATCTCTTCGGTCCTGCATCGGCACCGGAGCGGTCAGGCGCCCAGAGTGTAGAAGTCATGGCGCTCACGCTGTCGAAACGGCGGCGCAGGCGCGTCTGGCCACGGCAGGCACTTCGCCGTACTCCGTGCGGAGTACGGCAGGCGGCTGGGGCCAGGCGACCAAGGCGTGCAACCCGAGTCGATGGGGCTCCATCCGGGCTGCTGAGCAGGATGTTCGCCGCTTCCTCGGACGACGGCGAACGACCACGAACCAAGATCGACGTAGGCAGACCGCAACCAGAACTGCGACCACGAGCCCTCAGCCGATCTCATGACCAGAGTCCTCGTGGACAACCGGAGACGGGTCAGGCCGCCCTCCGGATGGAGAACGGCCTGGCCGTCGAGTGGAGCTGAGGGGACTCGAACCCCTGACCCCCACACTGCCAGGCCGACCTGACGGCGTTCGCCGACGTCCGCCGGAGTACGAAAGGCCTGGTGAGCAGGGGGTTCACCGCGTCGCCGGACGACGGCGAACAAGCGCGAACCAAGATCGATCCGAGCCAACTGCAACCAAAACTGCAACCACTCGAGCCGATGCTGAGCAACGCTCAGCACAGGCGATCCAAGCCGACCGATGCCCGACTCGGAGAACCATTACCGGCGGCACTTGACGGCCAGGCGGAGAGTCAGAAGCTTGTCACCCCGGCGCGAGACGACCGCTCCGCGCTGCTGAGTGAGGAGCACCCATGCCGGAGTTGGACGACGACGAGGTCGAGGTTCTGGCCGGCACGCACGGCACGCTCCGGTGGCAGGTCGTGGCCGGCGGCACCTCGGATGATCTGCTGACGATGCTGCAGGTCTTCGACGGTGAAGTCCAGGTCGCGTCGTCCGGGTTCGGCGGCCCGCCGCTCTACCCCGGCAAGCGGGTCAACGAGTGGCGTGGCCGCACCGACGACCTGCCGTACTTCGTGATGGCGCGAGCCGCTGTGGAGGTCACCCGCCTCGTGGCCGTGACCGACCGCGACACCCGCGTCGAGCTATCGCTGGGCGACGTCGACGCTCGGTTCGGAGTGCGCTTCGCCGCCGCCGGTTTACCCGATGGCGAAGGGCCAGGAGGTCTGCTGGTCGAGGTGAACGGCCGACCCGAGCGGGCCATCCATCAACCCGTGCCACTCCCCCGCAGTTGACCACCAGCTCTCAGCGCAGTGGTGGCCCGAGCTTTCGCAACCGCGAGGCCGCCTGCTTGCCCAGCGGAGAATTGGGCGTTCGAGCCACAAGGCGTTCCCAGTGCGGCCGCATCCGCGCCTGATCGATGACGCGCTGCAGCGCACTCATCGCGTGAAGCGCGACGTCGTCGTCGGCCAGGAGGTCGGTGAGCACCGGCTCGACGTCAGCAACAGCCTTGTACCGCCACAATGAGTAGGCGATCATCTGGCGCGCTGTGCCGTAGGTTGCATCTTCGACGAGAACCAGCAGCTCATGGGCGTGCTGAGCTGCTGCAGCCGTCGCAAGCGCATCACCGACCGCCCAGCCCGCCCCCATCGGCTCTCGGGGCGCCCATGACCGAAAGGCGTCATGCAGCGGTTCGTAGGCGGTGGGCCGCGCCCATGGACGACGCAGGTGACCCGCCACGGCGGAGACGACCTTGGGGTCTTGCAGTGTCGGTAGCAGCCTGAGCAAGACCGGCATGGCCGCGCGCTCGTCGAACGACGACGGGCCGGAGAACTCCACGTTGCTCACGAAGCGGCCGAAGTCGTCAGCCCCAGCGATGCGAGCAGCGTGCAGCTCCGACAGCACGCGCCCCCGATCATCACCCACGCTGTCGACCCTCTCAGGAAACTCAACCGAGCTCCACAAACTCCCTGCGATTTGATCTTGGTCCAGTTGATCAACGTCGAAAGTTGACGATTTGCGCTTCTGACCAGCAGCTATGATGTTGGGCCGCGTTGACTGCATGAGCTCGTCTGAGTTCGTTTTCGATGAGTAAACGATGCCTGTACGACAGGATTAACACACCGTCCGGCCTCCGGCGCTCGCCCTCGACTCGACGGACTCGACGGACTCGACGGACTCGACGGACTCGACGGACTCGACGGACTCGACGGACTCGACGAGCGACGCGTGCGCCGGTCGGGGCTGTCGAGGAGCTGCAGCAGCACGCCCGGCACGCGGTCAGCTTCTCCCGATCTGCGCGCATCGCACTCCACGGCTGCCCGCACCACGACCAGCCTCTCCGGGCGTTGCCCTCAAGGCGGACCAGATCTCCTGGCGACATCGCCGACGTTCTGCCGCTCTCACGGCGGATCCCCCGCGCACCACAGAATGCAATCGGAGCCACAGCGACAGGCGTGTCAGACGCACAGCGACGCCGGGACTGCGGGTCCAGGTGCAGCCCAAGACGGTAGGACATCGACCGGTCCATCATGGTCGGCATGATCGAACTAGTCGCAGGATCCGCTGGCGTGCTCATCGAGGTCGACCGAGACCTCACCTACACAGAGGTCGAGGCTGCCCTCCAGGGGCAGGGCAGCGTGCCGCTCGTCCGGTGGGTCATCGACTTGACACCCCTCGGCGATCGCACGCGGGTGCACATCAACGCCCATCTACGCATTGATGCCATCACCGCAGACGGCGTTCCGACGGTGCCGGCACTCCCAGTGCTGCAGGCGCTGACCGCCGCCCTCGCAGCTCTCGACCGCTAGCAGGCGCGCGTTGCGTGCGGCCGGCGCGTTACGCCACACGCAACGCGACCACCCGAAGCAGCCGCTGGACGGCTACCGTCCGCAGCGAACGTCAAGTTCAGCACCAAACCGTTCGCGGCGCGCATCCCGTCAAGCGGCCGCCACAACGCCGTGAATTCGGCCCTCCATGCGCGGCGGGCGGCCAGCACGAACCACGAGCCCTCCATAATCGTGGGAAGGCGCCCCTGTGAGGGGGCCCCTCGTGTAGCGTCCGTGATCACGCTTTCGATATTTGGAGTGCAAATGGGCGAGGTCTCCATTCGATCCCTCATCGAACAGGTTCAGCAGGGGCAGATTAGGGTTCCGGCGTTTCAGCGGGGCTTTGTTTGGGACAACGACCGGATCGCGTTCCTGATGGATTCCATCTACAAGGGGTACCCGTTCGGGTCGGCGATTCTCTGGCAGACAAAGGAGAAGCTGACCTCCGAGCGCCGGCTTGGCCCGTTCTCTCTTCCCGAGCCCACGGCCGATTTCCCGATCAGCTACGTGCTAGATGGCCAGCAGCGGCTCACCTCGATCTTCGGCACGTTTCAGACGGAGTTAAAGCCCGAGGACGACGCGATGTGGCCGCGAATCTACTTCGACCTCAAGGCCGTGGAGGACCTGCAAGAGAGCCAGTTTCTCGCGCTTGAGGCCGAGGACGTCGACCCAGCGCGCCACTTCCCGATCAACACGTTCTTTGACACGACGGCGTATAGAAAGGCGACGAAGGGATTCACGGACCAGGAAGCGGAAGCCATAGATGCCGTCCAAGCCACCTTCAAAGAGGCCAAGATTCCGACCCAAGACATTGTCACGGACAACCGCGGCAAGGTAGCGATCGTCTTCGAGCGTGTGAACCGGCTGGGCGTGGAGCTTGACATCCTTCAACTGCTGTCCGCGTGGACCTGGAGCGACGAGTTCGACCTCCAAACCCGGTTCGCCGATCTGGCCGCGATCCTCGCTCCCTTTGGCTTCGGCGAGGTAGGGGACGACTCAAATCTCCTGCTGCGCTGCTGCGCGGCGGTCGTCGCGAAGGACGCGGCACCCAACACTCTAATGCGCATGAGCGGCACAGAAGTGCGCGACCGCTTCGACGAGATCCAGAACGGAATTCAAGGCGCAATCGACTTCGTGCGGACGCACCTGAAGGTCGAGAAGCTCGGCAACCTTCCCTATCCGACAGTGCTCGTCCCCCTTACCGTGTTTTTTGCCCACAAAGAAGGCAAGTCCATTAAGCTTTCGGACGAGCAGCGGAAGGTTCTTATCCGCTGGCTGTGGCGATCGTTCTTTTCCCGCAGGTTCAGCGCCGGCGTCCTCCGAAACCTGAAGCGCGATATTGAAGAGATCGTTAAGCTCAAGCAGGGCAAGCCGTCGGCGCTCGCGGACGTGGCGGTCAATCTCGAAGCAGACTTCTTCCTTGAGAAGAAGTTTTCGATCGCCGCGGTTGACAGCAAGACCTTCGTACTGCTCCTAGTGAATGCGCAACCGCTTAGCTTCGTGTCGGGGTCCACGGTCTCATTGGCCGCAGCGCTCTCCGCCTACAACCGGTCCGAGTTCCACCACCTAATGCCGCAGGCGTTTCTCGGGAAGCTTGGTGCGGAGAGGGTCGCATTGGCGAGCGTCCTTGCGAACTTCGCGATGATCTCGGCCGCCGATAACAAAATTCTTGGCGGGGTTGCACCGAGTGCGTATAAGGCAAAAATGCCATCGGCCAAGATTTCCGAGATCCTTGAGCATGCAGTCTGCCCCGAGAATGAGCTCTTTAACGACGACTTCCCGGCCTTCTTGCAGGCGCGCGCGGCGCTCTTGACGGCCCACGCGAACGGCCTTATGACCTAGAGCAGCACCCCTTAGGGAACTTGGCGTTGGCTGCGGCCCGCAGCAGGACACGCTCAATCCTCGTCATGCGCCCGCCACAGGAAGACCGAATGCAGAGCGGGCAGTGTCCGCCAGCCGATGCATCCTCCGATGTCCCTGAAAGCGTCGTCCATGCGGCTGATGACCGCCTCCGCCGTCCTGGCCGTTAGCAGGTCGACCTCACTGCCCGGGGGTACGAGTCTCGCCAGTCGCTGTCGCGCCATCGAATCGTTGTGGACCAGGAAGTTTCGCCAGGCGTTCAACCAGCGCAACGTCTCGAGCGTCTCCTCCTCGAGGTGACGGGTCTCGGCTCCGGCGATGACTCGCGGCGCCTCCTGCCAACGGGGTATCCAGCCTCGGCAGCTGGGTTCAATCCCAGCAATGCGGTAGGCCCAGTGGATCCAGCCTTCGGCAGCAGCCTGGGCAAGCACGATGGTCTCGACGGTGGCGTCGATCTCGCGTAACCGGCGTTCCTGGCTGCCCGTCTCGACCGACTGCGCGGCCCGGCGACCGGCCTGGTGCGCCATGGCACAGGCCCGCCGGTAGAGCATTATGGCCGGCACAAACTCAGCGGACACCGGCCCAAGACCAAACTCTCCGGCCATCCACGGCCTCCTGACTCTGCGGCGAGCGTAGCTGGCACAGCTGTCACTCACATGACGTGCGTATCTGACGTGATCCGCGGATGGTCGAGCCAGCCGCCACTGCCTGCCGTATGCCGAATCCGGTTGTCGTTTCGCCAGAACCAGACAGAGTCCTCGGACTTGAAAGCTCGGCATGCCGTCGGTCCGCGGCCGGTCGGTTGAGTTCGCCCCCGCGACGCAGCGGCTGGTCAGCCGTGCACCACGGACGTGATTTCCTCCGCGATCTCGTCGATCGTGTAATCAGCGGTCCGCAACGCGACCTTGTCGGCGAGCGACGGGCTGTGTGCGACCACCGCGTCCTTACTAACACCGTGCCACAGAGGTAGGAGAACCTGCTTCCCGGACACCGACATGCTGACTAGGCCGTCGAGCTCATACTGCGGCCAACCCTTTGCGAAGAACGGCGGAGACAACACGACGATGCCGAACCGGCTTCTGGCGATGCCACTGTCGATCTTCCGACGCAGGCTGTCCCCGATCCTGAGGGTGAACTCGTCATACCAAACCTCCAGCCCGCGGTTGCGGAGCGCCTGGGCAAGCGGACGGACAACTTCGTCTTTATCTTCGCTGGCGTGGCTGATGAACACGTCAAACTCGCGGTTCTCGACGGCGTAGTCCGGGGCGGCCTCAACAAGCGCGTCCGCGATTTCCTGCAGCCGCGGCCGGCTTTCCCTGATGGGCGGCAGCGGTCGCAACGCCGCAGCGGGAACCACGCGCAGACTGTGCCGGATGGTCCCGCCGCGCAGCCCCTGCATGTCGATGGCGACGTGCCAACGGCCGGCGGACGGGATTGGCAAACGGACCGGGGACGTCTTCGCAAGCCCGCCGTGGAAGCGGTGCTGCTTGTCGCTCTTGTAGGCGTTGTAGTTGCTCGTGTCCATGAGGCGGACGTTCGCGCCGCGATCGAGGGTGACCTCGACGATGTCGCCCTTGCTGCGGTGACCAAGGTCTGTGTAGAGGTGCTGCACGAGTCGCTCCTAAATGTCTCGCTCGACGAGGGGTTCTACGAGCAGGGTGACGTATCCCTCCGACAATCCGCGCCCGTCCGGCACCTGACTTCCGTGGTGTGCAGCGGCGCTTGGCATCCACGACGCCACTGCGTCGCTGAGGGCCGCCCACGGCGAGATCCCGACGCGGTTCAGACGCAGACTCTCCTCCCCCGCAACAACACGCCCAACTGCGCGCCGGCGCCCTCAGTTACCACGACAGATATCAAGATCACGAGCCGACACACCTGATGCATTCAGGTCTCCCGTTCCGTCGTGACGGATCGGGGTGACGTCGGCCTGAACGTTGATCCGGACTGTGACCAGCGTGGGCAGACGTCGGAAGTCATCGGGGCGCCGATCAACAAGGGCGCAGCAGCCGGAACGTGCGAACCCATCGCGGCCCATCGCCCCCGGCGCAGATGCACCGCGGGCGGCCGAGTCCGTCGCCCAGCCTCGGCGGCGCGCCGCATCGACGTGCGGGTGGTGCGGTGGCCCGATCGTCGTCAAGGCGATCGGGCGCCTTCCCAAGTGGTGCTCGGCGTCGTGCCGGCAGCGAGCATGGGAGCAGACGCGCGCGGCCGCATCCGGGCTCTCAGCGGTGCAGGTCGTCGAACGACGTGTCGAGACGCCGGTGCCCATCCCGCCGACCCGCCACGATTGGCCGCGGCTGCTGGGTGAGCTGCTCAGCCAGCTCGACACCGGCCGCATCTACAACCGCGACCTGGACGGGCTGGCCGTTGCCCTGGCCGCGGTTGACGTCTCAATGACCCGGCGGATGTACATCCGCAGCCGTACAGCGCCCCGCCCGCGCTGACCACGAGGTAGGGGTGACGTGCCGGTCAGCCGGGTGGTCACCGCAGCGGCCTGCAGGTCGAACGCTGGGCCACCGACCATCACGGGGTCGTCACGGGTGAGCTCCCGCAGCGGATCGCCGAGCGGGTGGCCGACAGGGCCGCAGGCCCCGTCAGTACCTGACCCCACGCCGCTCGGGTCGGAGGGGCGGGGCCGGACGTCAGAGGCGGCGGCCGATCTCCCAGTGGTTGCCGTACGGGTCCGCCATCCTGCCGATCCGCCAGCCGTTGCCCTCGCCGACCGGATTGATTTCTTCGGCGCCGGCCTGGAGGGCCCGCTCGAACGCGGCGTCGGGGTCGGGCACCGCAAGGATCATGTGGACCGGCTTGCCGCCGGAGACGGAGTCCGGCACGTCGGGGTCGTCCTGCAACCAGAAGTCGGCGTCGCCGACGGCGAGCTGGGCCACGATGACTCGGCCGGAGTCCTCGTCTCGAAGCACCTCACGCTCCTCGGCTCCGAGGGCACGTGTGTAGAAGTCGACGGCCGCGGTGGCGTTCGGCACCGATATCCACGGGGCGATCGAGGGCGTGCTGGGGCTCGTCATCGCGCTTGTCTACAGCCCCTGCGGCGCCATGTCATGCGTTCACGTCCTCGGACAAGGGGCGGTCCAGGCCGGATGTCCCGCGGGCCCACCCGACCCGGGATGACGTACCGGCTGGACCGGGGTGACGTCGGCGGTCCGGACGTCACCCCGGTCCGCGGGCACCGAACGGGAGGGTTCACCACCGTCCCGGACGGCCCGCCGTTGGTCGGATCTTCGCGTGCAGCCGTCACCAATCGGACGAAAATGGCGCCTTCTCCCAGTCAGGACGACCCAGTGGTCGTCACCATCGCCCACCGGGAGGACACCGTGCGCACCGACTCCGAACAGCAGGCGGACCCGGGCGGCGACCGGCTGCTGCTGACCACCGAGGAGGCGGCCGACGGTCTGCTGGTAGGGCGGACCACGGTCTACGCCCTGATCAAGGAGGGCCAGCTGCGGCCGGTGCACATCGGTCGCAGCTGCCGGATCTCCCGCGCCGAGCTCGAACGCTACGTCCGCCGGCTCGACACTCCCCCGCCGGCTCCCCGCACCCGGCCCCGAATACCGGTGGACCAGCCGGCGCTGTTCACCGCGAGCTCTGGCCGCCCGCCAGTGGGCTGCTGAACACTGCCCAGCAGCGACGACGACGGGAACCAGCGATGACCGGGCGCCCAGCCAACGGCGAGTCGACGATCTACCAGGACGCCGACGGGCGCTGGCACGGCTACGTCTCGGTCGGGT
>Ga0210040_10002222_pt1 | contig 27684 bp, 21 predicted proteins | sample CryGeyCG12114_NA_FD_185462 | JGI IMG/M metagenome (GOLD analysis project Ga0210040, IMG submission 185462) | Groundwater microbial communities from aquifer - Crystal Geyser CG19_WC_8/21/14_NA (SPAdes) (version 2) | ecosystem: Environmental > Aquatic > Deep subsurface > Groundwater | place: USA... | reverse complement strand
ACTACTTAATTAGCCTTTCAGGCTTAATGTTCATTTATTTCAAGAACAGTTATGTCAAAAATCTATGATAAATGTAATGATATTATCAATCAACTGTTTCGCCGCCGCCGCCAAAGTTTGCATCGAATCACACCTCTACGATTTTTACCCATCTTCTTCTTCTTCTTCTGCTCGCTCTCTCTCCTCATGACAATTTTTTTTCTCGCTGCCCTAACGATGATTTTATAAGAGGTCTTTACGACCTCTAACAATGTATGGAATGCATGGAAAAGAGGGAACTACTTGCCGGGGCTTTTTTAGTCATTCTTTTTTCTTCAAAGCACCACTTGATTAACCCAGTGTATTACATTTAGCTATTTTCAGAGATGTTGTTCAAATTATCTTGACTAGCCGGGCCCACTGGCATTTAGCAAGTGGGCCATACTCACTCATACGATTAACATTTCAAACCTGCAAAATTTTCAATGATTTACAAATTTTATGACGCACGGCAGGTTTCTAGCATGTGATGTACAGAACGAAGAGTGAACGCAAAACGATCTTTTTTTCGTTCGTTTTGCGTTCACTCTTCGTTCTGTTGTGTAGGCAGGACGCCACAGCACGAAAAATAACGAAGATAATAAAACCATAGATTTTAGTTTTTGGTTTGCGTCCTCGTTTTTCGTTGCGAAACATCCCTAACTCCCTAGTATATTTAAGTTTAAAATAGTGTTTCGGAACACAGAGCCTATGATCAAGACACGCCAAATCCTCCGCTTTTTTTACTTCACAATTTCAAGCTGATGATAGGCCTGATTGTAGTCCTTGGAAGAAAAAAATTCATACCCTGCAAATGCATCATCGATCCGTGGATATGGATAATTATCTTCCTTTGTCTCGGCGTTCAGTTTGCGGTATTCGACGCAAAACCTAAGTCAATTATCTTTATTTTTCACTAAAACAACTGGGCTGGACCAAGGGGAATCTGAGAATTCGACGAGACCATTATTTAACATTTCGTTCACCTTGTCATTGATGATCTCTCTCTCTTTTCACGCACCTCTATAAAGCCGCTGTTTAATTGGCTGGGCATTTAAATACGTAGAAAACGATTCTTAATCGCTTTCTTCATCTTCCTAATGTCCTCTAAATTGACCTCTGCATTATGTGAATGTTGACCTTCAGTTGAGTTCTGAATTTTATTGGAACTATTTTGTTGAGCCGGATCAAAACTAAAATAACTATAATGAGACATGTTATTCAATAAACTATGATTATAGAACAGAGCAGGATCATTATAAGCTGAAGCAAGTAAATTTTAAATTGCTGGATCAAAATTACTATTAAATGATGAACTGTTAACATAACTATATGAAGGATCCAAAATATTTGATGAATGACACAAACGCAAAACTGATGAATCAAAACATGATTGAAAGAATTTAATTGTGAAGCAATTGGAAATGAAGGCTGAAAAACGTTAGTATTATAAAAAAAGGAAACACCTTAAGGCACCTTATGACCCCGTATCATTGGTTTTGTTAGTTTTCCGAATGATTTTTGTTATTGGAATTTCTACCAGGATTTGGATGTTTCACAGAATGGTTTGGAAAGTTACGTGCATTAGAATTGTAAAGAGGAGGCCGATAATTAGGATTAGGTGAGAAAAGGCAGAAGAATTTTGATTAGTTGTAAATGTAGGATTCATTCATTCATCTAATCCGATGATTTTATACCCGAGAACTAAATTGTGGTGTAGAATAAATTGTGATGTAGAATGAGTTTGGTGAAGTGTAGTGTGGGGATGCAATGGACGTAGCATTTGTAGAAAGGATGAGCCAAGTTAGGAACAAGTTCAATTGTAGTAAACTAACGGATCTTTCATTCACACGTAAATCAAAGCTGGATTGAAGGGTTAATAGTAACTACTGTCCGTTTCAATGAAATACGGAGTTCCTAATGTTAAATTGGCTATCTAGGCTTGTTGGATGATCACCGTGAAAAAGGCAAATTTCGTAAAAATTGCCTGGGCAACCAAAATATGTTCTAGATTTTAAGTCCCCATGATGAGATTAAGACGAATTTATTATTATTATGTGTTATTTATTTTTTGCTCAATGATAAACAAACTCTGCCAGGTAACCATTGAAAAAAGTTAATCCGTATTTCATTGAAACGGACAGTAACTAATGAAACGGCAGGATCAATAATCACTGGGGCAACTTGTGCGATGAAATGTAGGGATGAGATGCCCAAGTGTGATCAGAAAATTGGTAGATGGAGAGGCGATTGAGAAATCATAAAACAGCAATCAATAATATAACAACTTGAGTTTTATTCTAAAACACAAAATAAACCATACAATACAGTGTGAATTTCACGACTAAAATTATCTAGTGAATCTACTAGAATGCGACTAATAATCGACATCAGGGTAATCGGCCTTCATTATTTCCAGTTGCATATATATTACCTAAATAATTTGCATAATAATGCAACCATCAAAACTCCATAAATCTTACAATAAAGTAAACAAAGTGTATTCAATTTTATTATCTTAAGACTAACTTACAGTATTTAGTAGGTAGTACATGAACACAAACACTTTCGACAAACTGAACTACAGTCGGAGCTTCTATTATTTTGCTATCTCAAGAGGACTTGATTCATCTCTTCCTAAGAAAGAATGTTTCATGTCTCCAAAATTAAATGCTTCTATAACAGAGTGATTACTCAAAGGACTATGTAAATTAGTTACATACAAATAAACTAAATTTATCTACTAAAGCTAAAGAAAAGCTAAACCACAATAGCTATTTCAGTTTAGCACAAGCTCATTGTTCCGTAGCTCTGTAACTAGAATTTGTAAAGGCTCAGCAGAGAACACAGAACTCGTAATCCTAGGTGCTGCGGCATGAAACTGTTCGATTTTTCTCCTCGTAGCCTCATATTAGAAGTTGATAAAGAAAGAAATGCCCGACCGGATCAAAGCCTGGAATCACGGGCTTGGGATTTGTGGTTTTTAGGCTAGCTCCCATCGCAACCGCATCTAGCAAGGGGGGTTCTCGGCAGGATAACATTGACGTTTTTTGTTTTCCATAAAGGTTCGCATGCGTAGTTACTGTTTGAAAAAAGTGGCCTTGCTTGATTTTCCCATATAAGTTGTTTATTTTTTTTTAGTTAATTGGGAAGATAGTAGTGCAAGCAAATTTCTAGTTTTCACTAACAATGTAGTTCCGAAATATGTTTGCGAGGAAATTAAAAAATTTTCAGTTCAAAATCACGAGTAGCACCCTTGAAAACATACAAAAATAGTTTTTGGATCCGATGCTTCCGAACTTTCGAGTTTGGAAGATTTGAAAGTTAAGCTAGCAAACTATGGAGCGTCAGAACGGAATAAGTATAGGTTAAGATTGCTATGGTATTCAAAGTAACTATAGGTTAAAGAGATAGGGCGTCTGACTATAGGGTAACATGTCCCGCGTTCTAATCCCAGTGGAATAAATTTTGTTGTTGCCTTTTTTTATCATCGAATCGAATTTTTTTTTGCTTTTTACTATTGCTGTTAACTAATAGCTCTACCAACGCTGCAATTCATATTTTTTATCCAGTTTTAAGAGAAAACCGGAACCTGCAAGAGAGAAACAAAATCTAATTAGCATGATTGTTGCTTCCGTATCAATGAAGAGAATCCATTAGCTGTGATTACGAAAATAATTACACACAATTTCCTAACCTAACATAAAATTACCAACCTAATTAAAGCTTTGTTTGCACTATTTAAAGCTTCGTTTACAGCAATTAAAGCTTTGCTTACACTAATTACAACAATTTTTTATTTACATTCGAAACCAACATATCACAATAGTTAAAAATTTTAGTTAGTTAGTTAGTCGGTTACTTTATTAACTATTTGGTAATGTATTAGGCATAAATGGTAAAATAGCAGAACTAATTGGCATAAGGTCCGAGTTCACACACCATCATGTGATCATCAATGTAAAAATGTTCATAACATAATTCCTTCCTACACCACGAACAATTAATGAATGGAATAGTGTTACACTCTGAAAAAGCACAACTACTGTTCATAATTTTAAAACAAATGTTAAAGGCATTCATGAAAGGAGGATTTTCTTTAGTCAGGCCCGCTTGGAACCATGAATGCTTTATCATGTTACTAAACACAGGTGCGGATAATAAGAAATGAATGAGCGACTGCATTTTCAAAATAGAGTTTCGATCCACTAGCTTTTCTGCATTTCCGTTTCTACTTTGGTGAACCATGGCAAAATTGCAAATTTTTCTTCCTAAATACTTCAGTTGACGGTTGAAAAATGTGTCTAGTGGTTGGCAGTGTGCAGTAGTTTTCTCAGGCACAAATTCTGTTTGCAACAGTGTATCATTTTTTTTGAAGGCTTCGTAAAGTGTTGGATCTGTTTGTCCTGACCAGTGATCGATTATATATAAAATTCCGTTGCTTGTATTTTCTTTTTCTTTGTCCACCTCTGCAAAATTGAATGCATGTTTTTAGTTAGTTGATTAGCAGAATTATATATATATTTTGGGAACTTGGCTATACCAATTTTTGCTGCAGGATAAAGAAGCTTTTCCACGTAATATTTAACGTGCGTTTTGGTCAGTTTCCCCGATGTGCTGCATGTTACTAGAAGATTGGGTGCAGGAAACAAGTTTTCCATTACTTGAGGTCCAAGTCTTCCAGTTTGTTCCTGAAGACAAATAAAAGCGTCTCCAACTATTCTGCCATCCATACTAATAACATATTGGACAGTATAGGAATGGGTAGCCTTGTTTCGTGGAGAAAATGCGCATCCAAATGTTCGGTGTTCGCTTTTCCAAGACAAAGTTCTTCCATCTACGATTTCATAATTAAAACCAATTTGGTCTGAATTCCATGTTAACGAAGGCGAAAATTTTGTTTTTAAATCCTTGATTCACACATTTGGTTTTAAATGCGGCATCAGATTGGATTTCTCTAGTGCTTACTAGTTTTTGAATTTTTCTGTTTACTAGGCCATTTCTTCTTTTAAATGTATTTATCCATTGATGGCCAGCCTTGAATCTCACATACTTAAAATCTAATGATTTCTGCAGTGCCCATTTTTTCAAATCCACATCATGTACACCTTTGCACAAACTTCTGGCTTCCCTGAACTGGTCCAGTGTATATTTCTCAATTGCTTCCAAGATTTCGTCTTCGGAGCCTCCACAAGCTATTTGTTGTTTCCATCTGGCTTTGTAATTAAGATGTTTGAAGGCCGCATGTGTACGTTGAATAGTACGTAATTTTTGGTTAGGATGGGCATCTATGTGCTTCAAAATTTGTTTCTTTTTCTCAATGGAAATTTTCACTTTTTCTTTTACAATTGGCCCATCTTTATTTTAATACTCCACGTTCTCGCATTCACCTTTACAATAAAAACTTTTTTAATTGCAAAATAATTATGAGATAGTAACTATTGTGATACGTAAGCTTTAATGTAAATAAAAAATGGCTTTAACTAGTGTAAACAAAGCTTTAATTAGGTTAGTAATTTCGCATTGGTTAGTAATTGTACTCTTACCCCCTTCATCATAAACACAATCCTCTTGAAATTCATATGATGATGAAATTTTGGCGAATTTCTCGAAAAGCAAATAAGCCACCATGTAGTCTTCGTTAGTTGGTTCCGCTTCCTTGTCATATGCAAATTCAGCTTCGCAAAGTTTAACCAAACATTTAGCTACCAAAACGGGATCGACATTGCCCCAGGTCATAATTTTTCAAAAACACATTGATTTTTATAAATTTATCTAATTGTCACATACAAATGTCATGAAAGTGTTTGACGAACTCAACCAAAATACGCTAAAAAATCACAGCCAATAGATTCTCACATGTAACTAACTAACTAACTAACTAACTAACTAAAATGAAAACGCTTGCCTTTATATCCAATCAAATGCCAGGATTTCATTTGCTCTTGTGTCCATCCAATCGAATTGCTGAAATGAGAACAAAGAAAATGCATAGTGAAATTAACAATGGTAAACTTACCCATACAGTTAGCAGACAATAGGCGGATTCCCATACACAACAAAAAAGTAATATTGTACAATGATAAGTTAATAATATATTCAATATAGCAGCCAATATATTCCTCATTGTTCAATTATTGCAAAAAAATTTAAAGTAAAAATGAATTCTATACTAATTTAAAACAAATAATTTCCCGCTTGCATACTGTTCCAAATTAGTGAAAAATAACATGCAAAAATTTTTACCATAGGTAGGTATCGAACTCGTGACAGTTCCTTCGCATCATCACGACTTTAGCCAGTAGGCCACGGTTTCCATTAGCTGTGCAATAAACTACGTACTTACCACAACTTGTCAACTCATAGTTAGAGAGCTTATTTTTTCGTCTCCGAAACTCGAAAGTTCGGAAGCATCGGATCAAAAAACTATTTTTCTAGGGTTTCAGAGGTGCTGATCATGATTTTAAGCAAGAAAAAAATTAATTTTCTCACAAACACATTTCGGAACCACATTGTAAGTGGATAGGTAGACTTTACTATTTGACAGCTAAGTATGGGATTTCGTGGTTTTGGTTCTACTACAGAGCTGCAGAGTGCTCAAGTTAATAAAATATGACTTCCAAAAGTGCATGACTCCCGCGTTAAATTCGGATCCTGAGTTCACCACATAAGGAAGTTTGCGAATACAAATCAGCTAGATCTAAAGAGCAAATCATTAGCTTATTTTACAGAGGCAAAGCAAACTTCCAGAGTTCCAGATAGGAGAGGAGGTTTTATTGCGTCGTCGAATCGTTACAGACGCTAGTAACGGTGTCACTTGCTCGCAAGATTCGATACAAATTCGCAGAACCTTATTTAGTTGTCAGTAAGATACCCCCCGTGATTTATAAGCTGAAGTGCTTATAAACTAACAAAGTATGTGGAGATTGGCATTTCTATGACTTAAAACCCTTTATTTCGGGAGAATAAACAAAATAGAATTAAATTGCCGATCACCAGTTCTTGTACCGGTTTTTTAGCAATGGTAAACAATATTGATATGTCACCTTTGGACGGATACTTTTTAAGCGTACGGAATTGATAACTTGATAAGCACGTAATTCGGGAAAGCAAAGCAAAGACAGGAGTAAGTACACATCTTTATTTCGAGACAATATTTGATGTTGAGTACACAACTCAAAAGCTTCGAAACAATAAATATCCTGTTACCTCTTTTTTATAATTTTGACCAAACCTCTATTCGTTAAAGTTTCATAAATCTTCCCTCTCAACAAATAAAGTTAATAGCATATAGATTCATACCATATAGCGGTCTTAAGCTGAAACTTTGACGAGGAGTTGCATGGACACTTTTTTTAATGTAAGTTCAAGCTTATTGCAATGCCACAGCAAAGCAAAACCGCTTCTCTTACACAATAACCATATCGAATAGATCATTTCTGTTCCGTGAAATATGGTGTAAGAGTGCGCATGAAATAATGGTAGCGAACAAAGTTTTCGCCTTTGCACGCACATGTAGCAGAAAAAGAAATTCACTCTTCTATATTCCAAGCATGCGCTCCACAGAATTTCTGGTGGTCGTAAAATATAATTAATATATCTTTCTGCTGTTTTTTAGACGCTAAATCATCAACTATAGTGCTATGCTCAAATATTCTAGACTCGTAGGCTGAGCCATGCCATCTAGCTACAATATTTTTAAAGTTGAGGTAGCTGTCACAGATCTCTTGAACGTTGATGGAAAAATATTTCCTCGATGAAATGCGATAGCACGGGAAACTTTATTAATGTAGTGCATTTCGGCTCAGACGTGTTGAAAAGATCCTGTAGCATATATTGTCTACACAGCAATAATTTTTGAGCCGACGGGTATACAGGGACTTCTAATCCATTAGAGTTGTAGAACTCTAATGGATTCGTTCGATCCCGCAAACAACTACATGGATATAATATGCATGTAAGCATCAATTTCAAAACCAAATGATTGCGCATATTAACATGGAAGTAAACATGCGAGAAGACTAAAGGGCTTTATCATGTTCTTGGTTCAAGTTCAAATTGGCCTGGTACATTAACATGCAAGTTGACTTGTAAATGAGCATGCAAGCTGGCTGATACATCAGCTTGCAAGTTAGGTTGTAGGTTAGAATACAAATCGGATTGTACATTAGCATGCAAGTTGGCTCGTATGTTAGCATGCAAGTTGGCTCGTATGTTAGCATGCAAGTTGGCTCGTATGTTAGCATGCAAGTTGGCTAACAGGTTGGCTTGTACATTAGTATGCAAGTCGGCTAACAGGTTGGCTAGTACATTAGCATGCAAGTTGGCTTGTATGTTGGCATGTATATTAGCATCCAAGTTGGCTTGTATGTTAACCTCTTCCTTCCCAAAAGCATACCGATATGCGAAAAAAACAATGACACATCACCCCAGAAACATACCGGTATGTGATTAAAAAAATTCTCTTGGTGACCGAAAACATACCGGTATGCGAAGCAAAAATTTACCCTACAAGCCCAAAATCATACCCGTATGTCAAATGTTTATTTGCCTTCATTCCCAATGACATACGGGTATGCGAAGGTTAAAAATCAGTAATTTAAATCTTTAACAGTGAAGACTGTGCTGAAAAATCAGTGGACAAGTAATAGCTAAGAATTCAGACAGAATTCAACAATTTTTCTCTCATAATCAATTGATTTTCGTACTGAAGATTTACTGAACCTTACTGTTATTTGGAGAAATCGATTGAAAGATTGCAGAATTCCAAATCTCCACCACCGTCACCTCCAAACCGTGAAAAAATTATCAAGAACTCCGTCCGTAAAAGAACAGCAAGTGAGACTGAGACCTGTGATTTCATAACCGAGAAGCCTGAGAAATTTCTACCTTTAACCGCTGTTCGCACCCAATAAAATTTATTGTAAATATAATATATATATAATATATATAATATGTAAATATAAGACATTTAATGTCTTATATTCCGACTCAGCATGTTCAACCCTTTCATTTGATGTGCCATTTGTCAAACCCTGTGAGGCGCCGCGAAAATCAATTTTTTCCGAGCTCCTTTAATACTGGAGAATTTCTAATCTGGCCGAAGGGGGTGTCGTAGGAATAGGTGAGGCTTTTCAAACGCAGGCCTGAGCCCAGAAGAGAGCTAGAAAGGCCTTGGATTATTTTCAATTTTCCTTACCGCCACAAAAACCGTAAAAAATTAGAATGAATTCCGTCCAAAGAAGAGACAGAGAGAGAGAGAGAAGACGATGTGCGGACGCTGATGATAATTTGAAGGAACCCAATGCCTTCCCAGCCCCCTTCTGCACTTGGGCCTGTGCTCGAAAAGCATAACCCACTCCCCCTACATCCCCCTAGGCATAAGATTTCATAACAACACAGCATATCCAGCATTAGACAATTAGACAGCGATTACCGTGTGAAAAAAACTTGGGAGGCAAGGAGATAACGCATCTTTGAGTACACGGTGTGGAAGGAATTTTTCTGTTTCTCGAAAAATTTTACTTTCTCAATGTTTTTGTTTCGAGTTGCTAGGGATCGAAAATATAAATAATTTTTCTATTTATGGTAATGAAGAGGTTAAAACACAAAGTATCCTACAAAAGTCCAACAAGCAAGTAATTAGTAGCGTGTACAGAGCTCCAGATTAATAATCCTAGTCAATAATAATCCTACAAGATAATGAAATAATAATATTTCTTACTAGCTTTAAGCTTCACTAACTACAGACTACAGAACAGACCTAAACCAGACTAATGGAAAACCTTTCCTCTTAATGAACTTCTGAGAAGATTAAAAAACTATATTTATACTTCATGCCGGAGCTTTTTGTAGAAATGTGGCAGCACCGCGTAAGCGGTGCTGCACATTTCTAAAAAGTACTCGTATAATTCCAATTTTACTTCACCCGCGTTTGCACAACGTGCAACACACGCAAAGCTGTCGCTTTGCGGTGTTGCAACGTCGTGCAAAAGGTCGCTCGTAAAATTATTTAATTTTGCTGTTCCATCCGCTCTCTTGGCTTGTATTTTCTGAATTAATTGCACACAAGTCCTCATTACTTTTACTCCTAGGGAAAGCTAATGGTAATCGTAATTTTCCGATTTCCAATCTAAACCTTTGAAGATTTTACACACTAACAGTCTGTTTACACAAAAGGTTTGTCAACTAAAAATACGACAGAATAAATCACTAACTCGTTACAAAAAATATTGTTTCATTGTACTCAAGCATGAATTTGGAATAAATGGACCATTTTAATGGCAACGTACACTTTCCTCCCAAAACCTGATCATTAGCTATAGTCTGATTTTACCTTATATGGGGAAAGCTATGAAAAGAAAAAAAGCTCGTAATGGGAACGAGAAATGAAGTAAGAGCCCAAGGAGCCCCTTTTCTACAGTGCGATCAAAATTAAATGGTCACAAACATTTTTGCAGGTAAAATACCCAAATTTTGCGACTTCTTTAGTAATTTTGGAAATTTTCGGGCCCTAAAAATTATATTTTTCTTCCAACAATATTTTATTACTACAGCCGACAGTAGTTATTGTCTTTTAAAATAAAAAAAAGTCTTCACTGTTGTACTTTTGCTTGGAAAATTGAAAGACCAATATCCAAATTTTCGCCAAATTGGACAAAAAACAGTTAGTTTGCATTTTAGCTGTGACTTTTACACATTGAATTAAGACTTATTGCAAAACAATGAACCCATACTACTTTTGGGCTTACTGTAGACTTGGACTTGTATTCAACTCAACTGCTCCCATTCTCACTATAGGGCAAAGCCATTTTCTCCTAGTTACATTCCGATTCCACTATGGCCTATTGTACACCATGAGGTAAGTGCTTCCGTTTTTCCCTCTCCTTATTTCTCCATTTACGAGGACTCTAAGGGCACTATTGTTGCTGAAACATCTTAATGGTCTCTTCATATTCTCCTACTTATATTGCTTGAATGTTGGAATTCAATCTAAATGTACGATCCAATCATCTCAAACCCATTTCACGGATTACATAGGCCAGCCTAAATTTCATCTGCATCATCTATTCCGCAACAATATCGAATATCTACCATCATCATCATCAACATTCCCGCATGCGGCATTTTTTATATTTAGTTTCCAAAACAATAAGATCCTTTTGTCCTAAATTAGACGGTTCAACTCAATTCAAGAGGTGCAGATCGGAAAGGAAAACATTGTGGAGTCCATTACTCTTCTCATATATTAAGACAGTAAGTGAAAGCATTATGGAATACATGGTAAGATGCGCACATTTTTATGGTAAACAAGAGTATCACTTTACCACCAACCATACCACCAGTTGATGGCAGTTGGAAAACCGAGATAACCCAACGTATTACACCCCTGAGATTCATTATTTTTCAATAATTTTCCAAAACAATGCTAATGGGAGCCTGCCATATCTTTTCTGTGAAAATATCATTCCGGGGAAGTGAAGAAACTTCCTCTACGACTTTTCTGTGTACATAATTTCTAGGAAACAAAATAAACTGCTAGAAACTCAAGAAAGCAAATACGGTTAAAAAAGGATTCAAAACATTTCTGTGTGATTGACCAAAAAAAAACTAAAATGAAATGGAAAAGTTGAAGCATAATAACTGGATTAAGGGCTTAGAATGCGCACAAGTAGCTCAATTGGCAAGAAAAACTTAATTGAAACAAATATACAACTTTAAACAGAGTCAGAAAAAGAATGATTTCCCTCGAGTGCGTCTCAACTGAATCGACGAGACTAAACAAGTTAAAACCTCTCTTTCAGCTACAGAACGATAATTAACGTACAGAAATTTGACTAATTCCAAAATACAAGCAAACATATTTTTTTAAATATAGAAACATCATCATTAAGGATTAAAAATTGTCACGTTGAGGTCAGTCTTTTAGTTACATTACACACGATGTTGGTCATTAAGATTTCCCCCTTGATTACCCTACATGGTTGTCCAAGAGATAAATGGTTCAGAATATGTATGTGGTAGGAGGTAGGCTAAGGTTTAAAGGAATTTTGATTTGATACCATAGCAATATAAATTCAAAAGCAATTTTGATTTGATACCATAGCAATATGAATTTAAAAGGAATTTTAATTTGATACCATAGCAATATGAATTCAAAAGAAATTTTAATTTGATACCATAGCAATATGAATTCAAAAGGAATTTTAATTTGATACCAGAGCAATATGAATTCAAAAGGAATTTTAATTTGATACCATAGCAATATGAATTCAAAAGGAATTTTAATTTGATACCATAGCAATATGACTTCAAAAGGAATTTTTATTTGATACCATAGCGATATGAATTCAAAAGGAATTTTGATTTGATACCATAGCTATATGATTTCAAAAGTAATTTTGATTTGATACCATAGCAATATGAATTCAAAAGAAAATTTAATTTGATACCATAGCAATATGAATTCAAAAGGAATTTTAATTTGATACCATAGCAATATGAATTCAAAAGAAATTTTAATTTGATACCATAGCAATATGACTTCAAAAGGAATTTTAATTTGATACCATAGCAATATGAATTCAAAAAGAATTTTGATTTGATACCATAGCAATATGAATTCAAAAGTAATTTTGATTTAATACCATAGCAATATGAATTTAAACGGCATTTTTTTCTGATACCATTATTAATATGAATTTAAATTTAAACTTTTGCCTGTCTTAAACTAAACGAATAAAAGAATATGAATTTAATTTACAAACTTATTTCCATAACGGGCTGTTAAATTGGTCACATTTATGTTAAGTGTTAAGTTTCAGACTGCAATTATCAATGTTTCAATAATCAGATTTTGACGAATGAAAAGTCAAATAAATTAAAATTTCAAGCTTTTCTTCTGAAAATTTCAGAACTTCATTCGAATTCCAATAAAAAGGTGGTTATCGGATAAGAGTCTTAAATTGGCCAGTGATTTGATGACAAAGTTCTTTGTGTCTACAAAAAATTAATGATGCATTTGAAAGCTCAAAAAATTTGCTTTCGAAATAATGAATACGAATTAGTAGACTAAAAGAACTTTTACGCGTATGAAACAACGAAAAAAAGTAATTGAACAAAAATTTCACCCTCACAGTACTTAAACTTTCAGATAGTATGTCTATCATTTACCATAACACCATAGCAACTGCCAACAACAAAAGTTTGCTTATGAGCAAAACAATGAATTGTATTTTACTAAAATACAAATCAGTATGGTTTTTGTCGTTGGTCCAACAACACTTTACCTTTCAATTGATCCCAAAAAAAAAATTGTCAGCATTTCTACAATGCCGTTGTCATATTGCACCACGTGCAAGAAAAAGATTACATCTCCAAAAAAAGGTTCTATCTTTCTGTACCTTATATACGAAATAAGATCAGTGATTTCAACAACACGCATCACTTGAACTGTCCTTATGAAGGCGAGATCTGTTCATCCTGCTATGCGGTTATCAGTTTACGTAAGCAGGTATGTTCTTTATTGGTTTTTTATAATATAATTTGTGGTTTATCAATACATAGTGAACAGTGTTGCTATACCACTCTTTACTTTTTTTTACAGCCTACCAAAAATATGCGTAAAGTGCGAAGCCAATTCAGGAAGCTGACAACAAGCCAGTGTTTCTAACTCTGCCTCCTCTGAACCAAGTTTTCCAAACCCTGGTCTTCCTGGCGAACCAAATGCAGCAGAAAGTGATGAAGCTAGCAGTATCAGTTCATACACTGATACTGAATCGAGTATGGCTGCACCGAGTTTAGCCAGTTTACGCAGCAAAGTACCAGTGGGAACAATAACTCAGCACTTTCAGATCCCAGATCAGGTTTGCGTATAATATAAGGTTGATGCACAGTTGAAGTTGATCATTTACCAATTAAATTAATGATTATGTTTCTGCTTTTGAATTATTGAATTCGACGTTATGTAATCAACTTTAAAAATCTTTAAACAAAAAAACAAAATTTGTGATGTGATAAATGTAGTTGTTGAAGTAATTTTATATTTTCCATACTAATCATTTCAAGAATTTTTCGGTAATAGGTGACGTTTATACGATTGGTTGTAGAGCAAGTGAACGGAAAGTTGAAGAGCAAGTTCAAAATTTTTGAAGGTCGTTTTCGTGGTGGGTATGAGCGGTGTCATATCTTATGGAGAATAGCATGTGCCTAAACAAATTGCTTTGGTACTTGTGTTCAGCAAGACAATGCAAAACATGCTGACATCGCTCGCCGAATTATGGCTCAAATTCCAAAGCGAAACTCATTGCAGGTATGTATTATTTGTTAGCTCCTGAATTTACAAGCACTTAATCAATTTGTATTTGAATTGCAGGATTTCATAGAAGCAAATCGTTTGCATCGGGGGTCTGTGTCGTGGACTAAAGCGGACCAGCACTGCTGCGTTGACTTTCCTGCCCTTAATAAGGACGACTTGATGGACATAACCCTCGGTGTATATCAGATTGGGCTTGCTGAGCGTTACACCAAAGAACATATGGACAAAGATGGAATCTACGCTACGAATCTGATGCTACAAATACTTTGTATACAGGTCTCACAAAAATCTTTTCAGATTTCGTATCAAGTCTCGTTTCAGTCGCTCACGCAGTAACTTTGTTTGGCTGCAATACATTTCTAACCACAATGGCAGTGAAGCTATACGTGGTTGGTATTGTCGGTCAGACATTCTTTTGAATTTTGATTGCTAATACTCTACACATGCATTTCAAATTACAGCGGTAACAATATTGACTAACCAATAACAATCAACGCACGTACAATTCAAATTATTTTATATGTAACCCAATTTTTTGCCCAGAATTATATTAGAAGCAAATGAAAATTATAACTGATCATAAAATCACTGACTATCTTACATTCAGTTTTTGCAAGAAATACAGTCAATTCTTGAATTGCAATGAACCTTGATTTAAAAAAAGCAAGCAAACAAACCAAAAAGTAATTGCTAGGAATTTTTTTCTTATATTGTAATTGCAGAACTGGTAGCCGGGTTGTTGGATGCTGCGCTCATGTTGCGTCAGTTTTATGTTATGTGGGATATCGCCGTCATATTGAACTCCCATATACACATAGTCGATCGTCCTGCAGCCTCATCTCAGTGCTTCGGTAAGTTAAGCAAATAATGTTTTTTGTTTATTTACTCCTAATAAAATTAAATACACATTAAGGGTAATAACGAATACGGGGTGACAGGGTATCACACTTTTGGTTGAGTTATAAATTAATTCTTCGAATTTAAATTTTTCTGGATTGTAATCTGTTTTTGTTTAATTGCAGGGTTCTGAATCTGACGAATAGTGAGACTACATTCCTACCAAATACAAAGTCACTATCTATGATGTTACTGAGAAGTGCATCTTTGTATTTTGGTTGAATGAGTCAACAAAAAATGAACATGAAGCTTGTAATTTTTTATAGTTTCTTTTCAAATGAAGGCTTACTGAGAAATAGTAAACTATAAAAGATTGACAAGGGTTATGCGAAAATATGTGCACTATTTTTGAAATACGAAGTGGAGGCCTCCTCGTGGCGTATTTCGGGCAACGTCTTAATATTTCTTAAGATGGCTAACATCCGCATTTAGAATTATTGATTATGTAGTATGATGCCAAAAAATGAGTGAAACACTATTTGCAAATCAATAATATAAACATATTGAGCATTATATTAATTCCTAAAGAATGAATTGGGCTCAAAACTTTTTTTAGGTTTTGAATTTGTCATAATAAATTAAGGATTTAATTTACAAAAATCAATGAGTAGACTTGTCATTCTTGTATTAATGTCTCAAAACAACCCCAAACTTTAATAAAATGCTGAGCAAAAAACTTCCAGGAATTATATTTTTCATAATAAATCCTGATCATTTCAATTTCTACTCTATTCTTGTATCAACGTCAGAGGTATTATTTTCGAATCACTGGTAGAGGTTACACATAAACTATAATATAAAGTTAATGGAATTGGTTTTTTCAAAGTAGATTATAAACACATCATTTTACACTCTGTTCCTAAATTAATGTGTGGTGTTATCTTTTTGGAATCACTGTTCGATCATAAACGCAAACTCTAATAAAATCAGCGAAAATGTTATAAAATAATTTCCATCCTAACCATAATCATGCATAAGGATTTGAGTTCCCACCATTCCCTAATTTTGGAATCACTGATAACATTAAACATGCACTTAATCATACTGTATAGATGAACAATAAATTTCCCTTAAAAAAAATATGGCACCCTTATGTGTATCCACGGTACCCCCCAATTCCACCAAACATTGGCCAGAATCCCACACCAATTATGTGGTTCCGCTCCAAAACCCAAATTAGGTCTTTTGCCATGTTGTTCCACATTTACAGCGTAACTAACTTACATTACTAGAAATACCTAGAATGGCTTTAAAATATCTTTAAAAATTAAAAATTTCGAGCAGAACAGCAAAGTTAAAAAAATGAAAACATCAACTCCCTATTTGTTTTTTTGCTCTGATTCACACTTGAAAAATCAGAAATGGAGACGAAACTTGTACTTCTAACAAGATTCACTCTGATTAATAAGTAAAAAATTTGCAATAACATTACCGGGTAGCGTGTGAATGCTTCTTTTTTACGTTCATTACAACACATAACTCGATTTAAAGGCAAATTAATTAATTTGATTTTTGCTATCACGACTGCCAACGAATACAAAACAGTTTATCAGCAACATTTCACTGTTTCCCTTTGAACTATTTCTTCGCAAATGATTCAGGGAGCAGGCAATTTTTTACTGTGGGCTATTTTAAAAACTTTATTCCAACTGAAAGAATAAATTATTGATCCAATATTTATTTGCATAGCTACCCGGGAGTAAGCTGATGCTTAAAAAGTATTCATTAGAATGGAGAAGTTAACTGTACACACTAAAAGGAAGATATAACGTAAAATGGTAGCTCATCAACAATCTCCTAGCCATATAGATGGGGAAAAACAAGTCAAAGACCTCAACTATTGATACATATTGCTGGAGACAAGAGCACGCACGCATTTCTAATAGTCAGTTAACTTATAAAACTTACAACTAATTTGTTGTGACACTACTGCGAGACTGTATACCAGTCTAGTGCATAAAGCCATTTTGTTGTGGTAAACACACCTACTCAAAAACCGTCGAATAAACAGCATTAAATTTTATCCTATTCACGTTAAGATATTAATTAATTGAATGGTCTAGACCATACAAAACCAAAGCAGGTTTGAATAAAAAGCGACAAGCTCCTTACAAATAACAAAACTACAGACATATTTTCTTCCTCAGTCAGTGCAAAAATCGGGCAACTACTATCTGTTTCAAATTAAAATGGAAAATTTTAAGTTCAAAGTTATTTAGCATTTTTTGTTTTGTCCTAGTTTTCGTGTAAAAAAATCAATTTCTTCCAAAAAATCGCATTGAAAATTACAATTGACAATTTATTTCTTCTTTCGAAATTCATTGCCATAAAGCAGTGAGGCTTATTTTTCTCCCATACATTGAACAAATGACCATTCAATCAAAATAGCAAACTCACTATTGTGAGGTCTAATTCAATTTGAAACAGACAGTAACTAGCAACTGTAACGCACATTAATGCTACACATTTTTTATTGTTTTCACCTTGCAGGATAAAAATATCCCATTTATATTCCCAGAACAATAGTAAATTTCATTCTGTCAACATATGCTAACCAACACATAATACATTTTTTCATTCAACTGGAAAAAAATATTACAGAAGGAAAATCTAGGTATTACAACCTGCTCACATCAAAGTCATTTGTGATACAAATAATAATAGTGGGGAAAGGCGAGTAAGAGGCAATTTTGTTCTTTATGTGCTCCCGGCTACGCATGCAAATACGTAGTTAGTGAAACTGTTGTTGACAACCTGATTTTTTTATCATCATCTGCTCCTAGACCATAAAATGTTTACTACTAACTGCGAATAAATGCGAACAGCGCAATGCATAGATGCTACATAGTTAGTGCGGTCAGTCAGTCATTGGTCACATTAAGATTCGGACGCATAAAAAAACCACAGAGGAAAACTCATAAAATATACGTAATTTGAATAGACCACAGTAAAAAGACATTCATTATAATCCGCAATATCACTATTAAACGCTAAACGATATGAAATCGTTGTTAAGCTCACATGAAATAAAAATGAATATTTTTATACAAGATTAACATGAGACACTAGAATCAAAATTTCAAAACATTGAGCTTTTAACTTGATACCTGAATTTTGGAACCAGGGGGCGAGACAACAAGGAATATTTGCATGGCCGATCTTAAAAAGTCTTGAGAGTGGATCACATTGGATTTACATGTGCTCGAAGGCATTCTCATATCGACACGTGAACTCTTTTTTTTCTTTTGTGAAATGATGATGGATCCCTATTGCTGCACTGGTAGCAGCAAAAACGCATTAAACACCCCAAAACACATGAAAATATGTCTCCATTGATTATTGAAACCAATAATTACTATCACCCTCCTAAACTCCACTCAATTACGTGAAAACGCATTTCAAGTCCTTTACTTAACTCATTTTTGCAGCACAAAGTGTGAGTAGCGCTACTATATAATATATGTAACCCACAAATAATTCTCCATCTACACTGGTCAAATGCTAAAAACTGCGTGAAAACCACAAAACACCATTATGATTAACGTGGTTGGCTACTCATTTGCACACACAGTTAGTACATACTAATTTGTTTGCATTACAGAAACAGGCATAACAAATTACAAATCCTAGAGCATTGTCAATTCAAGTAGATACTTTACTTCTTCATGCATTTCACTCCACACTAACTAATCCACTATGCAAAAGTTTTTTATACGTTATTGACACGTTCCAATAATGTACACACAGCTTTTTCAACTTCAATCGGATTGCACAACAAACTCAAGTTCATACAAGTGTTTCAGCTTGCAGCTCCAATATTGTAATTACTAACTAACTAATCCACAATAACAATCCTCACTATTACTATTATTCGGATACAGCATTTCTCAACAGCACTTTTCGGGCTGCCTAATGAACACGTAACGTAGTAACTCATTCCCCCAGCTATACATAAACTACCAACACAAAGTGCCCAAAGCCCTATTCAGTATATTTGTACACACCTTACACTTAATTCGCAGTGCCTCAACCAGTAATCTAAATAGTCATAACTCGCAATGATTCCCCTCGGAACCTCATCTTGGGCTACTACTCTCAAGGCATAATAGCAGTCCTAAGACAATTGGCACTCAACAAAATGAGCACTTGTAACTCAACGAAACAAACACTCACAATTCATTTCCTTGCAGTGGCCTTATGTATAATGAAAGACACTCGACAAGTCGTTAAAAAAGTTGCCAACACAACTTGTTTCCATTACTACTCAAGTGAATTTCCTAGAGCAACTCCTTAACAATCTGGGCAACAACATTGTTCCTGTAACAATGTAGCTTCAAGACAATTGCAGTACACGGCGAGTTTTGGAAAACCAGAGTTCGTCCTACCCGGACGATTCACTCATTCAAGTACGACTAGATCCAACATTGCTCCAAGGGTGCTGCTTATGTCTTTCTCTTTCCCACACAGCCTCGTAGTTACTAGTGGTACAACTTTCACTCCTCCAAACGCACACTAAACTCACTCCATTCACTTTTTGTCATAGCGTACACTCGTACTACACAACAGGCATGCTACATGTTAGTTGAGTTTGAGTGAGATGGTGAGTGGTGATGTGGGGAACAACTTACATATACTAACTATACTGCTAATACTGCTCCAAGATATAGTTTAGCTAGTTTGAGAGCGGAAGACGAGCAATACATGGGAAATAAAATTATAACAAGGATTCAGTTTCAGCATCAGTGTGCTGTATAAGTTCACAGTCAGTTTGTACACAGAGTACATGGAATAGAGATGCATTAATTTGTTTCCTAATTTGCACTCGCCAAAAATTAATGTCATTTTTTGTGCAGTTGGATAGTAGTTTTATTATAATTATTGCTTGAGACTTGTTGAGACTAGATTCATGGCTAGTAAGGGAATTAAAAAAGTTTTTTTTTCGTTGAATTAGATTGTTCCAGACGATAAAATTCATCGTTTAGTTAGGAGTAGGACCAATGAAAACCATAGTTTTAAGTAAGTCTTCAGTTACTTGACGTAAGACAGTATCATGCATGTAGACAATGCAGCAGTATGATTTCGGCGATGGATAGGGAATAGAAAATAAATGCAATGTAGCAGCCGACTGAATGCATTGGCATGCAAAATGCGGAGACAAGGAAAGCAATTTTCTGCTCCAAAAGACACGCAAAATGCAAAGAATCACATGTGTTGATTGATACACGTACCTTATTTTTATCACGGCAATAGGCTTTCCTTCGCTTCAACTTTGATGATCGTTTGCTTCCACTTCGGATGCTTGAGTCGTCATCTCTTTTGTCAAATCTGTAAACACAGAGAAAAAAAAACTTGTAGACATTTTTTTACATGTACATGCATCGATGCAGATGTATGTACATAATATGACTTGTGCATGTTTACATGGTGCAGTCTGCTTCACGGTAACCAACTTCTCTCCACCTTTATCCATGGAATTTATCCAAAACCAATTTTATATACATACAAGTTTATCACAAAAATCTGTGTAGCCCTAGCTTCAATTTCCCAAAGAAACAATATTTCATACACACACCTATGAAATTTAGCATGCATGGAAAACGCAAGGGCTCCAATAAGTTTTACCCAGTCCTACATAAATCCATACAGGTTACACAAAACGCGTTCAATTTCTCAAGAAAACATCAATGCCTTACATAAATAACAAAAACATCATGTTTTCCCAAAAACGAATCATACATAGTTGGAGACATGTATCACACCGCTTGGAATTTTCATGAAAACATTCCAATTCGATCTATGTATAACAATATGATCAATCACATACTAAAAATTCTGTGTGTCATGAACCAAACTAACTAACAAATGTCACAAACTATGTTACCTGAATTTCTGAATTCAATAGAAATATGTTTCGTATTCAATTGCTCACTATATACTAAAAGATGTATACATTTCTTTACATTCAATAGGTGTAAATACTGTACACCATGAAAACGGAGATAATACAGTACAAGGGAAGGAAACTGTTCATTTTTTATTTAGTGTCAAATCCTTTTCACAACCGAAAGGTGATGCTTTATAAAGTGAACTCCAGTGTGGCATTCATGAGGCAAAAACATTCTTTCCCATGAGCACTCTACCAAAATACACCATGCACAAGGCTTTTCAATACCTTTTAGTACAGGCTCCAGTAACTACCCAAAGAAATATTTACTTGTTCCGTTTATCTCCTTGGAAAATACACAGCAAGAAAATGCTGACGTCCGCACATAGCACTTGGACTCACTCAGTCAGCGGATTTTATATTTTTTCAGCTATAGTGACTTGATCCAACCGTTTTATCTGCTAAATGGCGGTCCAAACTATCTGACTCTATAGATGAAAAGATCAGCTTGCAAAAAAAATCTACTTTTTCTCACTCACTCACTGAAAGCATCACTAACTCAAGTCAGTAATCCATCAATAGCAAATGCATTTTACAGTACGTACGGCTGTTCATTCACATAAAAACTATCCATTGGAAACTTGTTCCTTTGCATTTGAAAACAAGCACTAACTAACTAAACGGAATTACGTACTCAATTTCACTATGCTCAAAATGCTCTAGGTAAGTAATGAAACGGATTTTTCTGTCAAAACTAACTCAACAGGCTAGAAATGCTGATGAAACGTGAAGTCTCAAAGATCCCAAGGAGAGAAAAAAAGTATTAAACTGTGAGTTACAAATGCTAAATAAATCGAATACGATTTCAAAGTGCTGATTGAACTTGCTACAGGAAAACTGTTGAGTTTAAAAGCATATGAGATGCGTCATCATTACATCAAAAGAAGAAAGTGAGACAATTTGACTTACGAATGTCTTCTAGGGCGATTAGAGCTCCATCCAAAAATATGCTCATCATTCTCATTTTCACCATCAGAAACGGAGGCAAATCTCTTATAGTAGCTGGGTTCATAATCTGCAAAAAAAATTCAAACTCATGTCAACAGCTCGCTCTCGGACGACGCAAATTAAATGAAAGTTGATTAGAGTGCGTGACGTCACTGGACAATGCTTTCATTTCCATACTATGTATGCATCTTCTTGTTGATTCCCGACTGAGTAAGCAGTAGTAGACATATGGAGAGAAACGAAATTTCATTACGGAGCTATCTACTTACTATATCTATGGCAGAAAGTTAGCGTAATTTTATAAATGTTTCCCTTAAGAAAATTTGGCATTCTATTATCATCATTTGGATCTAGTCTAATTTAAGCTAACTAATTAGAGAAATCTAAAATGTTGTCTCTCTTAGTCTCTCCCTTTTTTTCATTAAAATGAAAATGGATTGAGAACCAACATTAAAATAGTTGAGGAACATAAAATATAATCCTAATCTTATAAAATGCACAAAGAGGACCTATTTTTTAAGCCACTTTTAGCATCAAATGGACCAAAGGTAAGTAATAAATCTTTTTTTCTTGCCTGTTATAAAAGGTAGCGAAGTGCCAAAATCCTGGCTGGAGGATCGACTTTTAATAAATCCGTAATCATCCGAGCTGACAGAGTTCAAACGATGGGCTTCCTGAAATTTGTCAAAAAAACAACGAAATAAGCCATGGCGTAATTTCATGCGATACAATTTCAACATTCATGAGCAATAGCATAGCAAAGGCAACATATAATTAGCAAAGTCGTCGTAGTCATCGCTATTACGGAATTGACATATTAGCCGTTATAAAGTTGCAAGCAAAATAAACCAACATTTCTGATACTATCTTCCCTGCACACATAAGCAACCTCTAGATACCAATTTTCCAAGTCATTGCGTCAGTAGCCATACAAAATATACGGGCATTCTAAAACTACAACAAACATAGACTCGCATTTTTGTTTGCTTTTTAAATTGCGCACATAAAAGTGCACTGTCATGGCCACTCCAACCCATATTTTACTACTCATTGTGCTCCGAGATTAATGACATTTTAATCACAAACCATACATGGTTTATGTGTCTGGGCAGAATAAACACAATTTTGAACACAGCTGCACCATTGAATATTCATTTCAACTCAACATTGTCCCAGATGAATACATATGACGCTAATAATTCCCACTAAATCCCTAACAGAGGCAGATTATTGCCCCAAAATTGCTGAGCATGCCATTCTCCCAAATCCAACAATTCTAGGAAATAAAGTAAACAAGCTGTCCCAAATATAGTTACAGTAGCCATAACGAAAACTCTATCAGAATTAAATTAAGCGTAAAAAAGCCTTCTCATCACAGCTAGTCATATACCATCCATTCATGTACTGCTAAACTATCCGAATTCCATCTCAAACTGCCAATATAAAAATCGATTTAATTCGAACGAGAAGCATTTCAATGTTCCATTGTGACCACAATGATGCTATTAATGAGGAATTTCTGCACAATAATCAACAAATCCTCCATATTGTGTGCCCGCAAAAATATGAACGTTTCATGTCATGTGCCGCTATACGTCACACCCAATACCCGTCTAAAAGTTGAATTTTCCAATTTTCAAACCCATTTTTTGCACACAAAGCGGATCATCTAAATACTTGAACAAATCGCACAAGTTTCTAAATTCCCTATTATCAATATTTATCACTTTCTGTGTAACTTTAATCCTCCGAATTCAATCTACAGATATACCAAAAGCGAAAAGCAATCAGTAGCTAACTAACAAAATCCCAAATTGAATATCCTGCTCACTTCTTCAGCAAAATGGAACCCATGTTGCTCACACGGCCCATCCGAAAAGTCACACACATAGGATCCAAATTGAATCTCCTCACTACTACTACCATTAGCACAAAGGGTAGAGAATGCATCTGCTGAACTCAACTCAAACTGCGTGCACGAGCGTCTCCGGATTTGCCAGAAACGAGAGAGAGGGCTCTTGTTCTTCACACATGAACTTGTGCTAGCACGTCTGGGCAGCTCATTTTGCCCCTGTAAACAAAATTCTTTCTGCTCTTGTTTGCCTGTGAAAATTGAACCTAGGGAATGTTTTTTCATCAATTTCTTGTCCCGCTTTAAAAAATCGGGGTTTCCTTCCTCTGCTATTGGTGTCATGGACAGACCACTAAGCACAGGATCCAGTTTGAACAAATTCTCAAACACGTCTTTCATTGGCAGATTTGCCATCTTCACTATTTAGCTATAACGCACCAAGTCAGTCAGTTCTACTAACCAACTAACTTACACACAGAAAAAACAAACTCACCAAGGTGGATATAAAAATATTTAATTATCATCAGCAGACAAGATAGCTGTCAATCTTTAGATCCCTATACCCATTCCACCATGTGAATCTTATAGAATTTTTACAAAATCGCGTCACAAACCCAATGCTTTGTATAGTTTCCTTCACAGAGCACTACCTGCGATTTCACGCAATCTAATCAACTTTTAGAATCCAATTTTCTCCCGTCTCAGGGCTACTGTCTAGCATCTAACGTGTAACTCTGACGCAAATAATACAAGAATCTTGTGTTCACTACCATAGCACAGTATTAAGTGGACCCTTTCATTTTTCGTCTCGTTCCACTTTATACTATATGAAATTTTAAAACCACTGGTTTAGGTTTCAATAGTTAGTTGGTTAGTCGCTTCCAATAATACCTGACTAAAGAGTTAAATAAGATTGAAAGACACAAATAGGAGCACTGCGGTAAATTTTTTAGGAGCACAAAACAAACTATCTCTTATGGAAATGTATACAAGACTATGGATCCATGAAATGTTTGGAATGTTTGTCTTTTCACACAAACAATTTTTTTTTACAACTTTATTCAAGAGCAACCATCTGTATATAATCAGAAGTTAACCAAGAAAAAAAAACTTTTTTGTTTCCCTTGTTTTTCACTATCATACTTTATGTCCAAAGTTTAGAGTCTGACACACTACTGCTGTTCAACTAAATCTTGTTACAAGACTCGGTCATAGTGAACACTACTGGGAATGTCAATGTGTAACATGATAAACAAAGAAATACACTTTAGAAACTTTTCAACTCTGACGGCAATACAAGATATTATTACTATTATTACATTTGTAACTAACTAACTTTTGATAGCAATACGATATTACAATAGCTAGCTAGTTACAGCTGAGTCTGTTGTGTCAATAAAGTCGTTATCTGATAACGATTATTGCTTTTCTTCCATTGTTAGTGAGCAAATGCTAAAACTCATCATCAAAATATGCTGTATTCCTATTTCGGAACATCTAATACGGGTGTACATGTTGCAATCGCCTTGATGTACAATTATACATGTACAGCAATAATACAAGACTTTAATCGAGCGTAGCCGCTTCCTTAGCATTCCTCATTGCCACAAACGTAATATAACGGATTTTCGGAAAATTCCATTTTAGCAATATACAAATTTTTCAATCATCATCAATCACTGATCTTATTTGAACTAATGGACTAAAAACGCCAAGATATGACAAAATCAATAACACACTTTGGGACTATCTAGCCTATGTTGCATTCTAGACCACAGTATAGTCGTGAAAACATGCCTTAATGACTGCCCAAAATTCTTCAGTCTCAAAAATCCAAATAAAGACAAAAAAAATCTATCAATTAGGATTGAAAATAGAATTCAATTTCACCACTATTCCATATTGAGTGATCAATCTTCATTACATCCTCTCGAGTGCCACACAATAGTCATGTTTCCCCAATCATTTCCGATCCGTGCATATGAGTAACTAGTGATGGTAGGTAAGTATAAATGATTCCATCCTATTCAAATCGATAGTTCAAAACTAGTATAAGTATAAATGATTCCCTCCTATTCAATTCGGTAGCTTAAAACCGTTTAGAGAACAAGATATGACCACCATAACTAAATACCGCTGCCCTAATTCCCAGTGGGAGGAATCTAAGGAATTTGAATATTGGAAGAACTAATCAAAATTCCTTATACTCTCATTTCCACAAAAACAATTTTTTATCCATATCTCACACACACACATTGAATATAAAAAATTCCTCCAACTTATCTCTTCAATTGCTCACTGATTACTAAATATCAACTGAAGGAAATTGCAAACAAAATATAGCACAATACTCTCCTACTTAATAACAAACGAATAAAATTTCACAAATCAATTTAGCCAGAGCAGCCAAAAAGATGAAATCATGTGCATTTGGAATGAAGAGTGCCTGTATACCATTTTCTGTCCGTCGTGACTTCAGCTTGCCACAAATTTTCTACCAAAAAAGATGATTTGATAATAAGAAACGATCAACCTTTGTAAAAGTAAGTGGTTAGTAAGTAGGCGACTATATACACCTGACTAAGAGTCATGATACCAATTTGGAGTCCATGCATACTAACTAAATCTATATTGGTTCGTGAACTCATTCACCTTATAACAAGCCTTGGGAGATTGAAATAACATTAGTTTCGTCATGCGATTTACGTGTCTATGCAAATGTAATGGGATTACTACATCATTACATCAAGTAATCTACTACAGGAGTGAAGTCAATTGGCCAGAAAAGAGCCCTTTTCCATCCCCTCTTAATCTTATTACCCTCTAAGCAATGATGGAAAAGGTCAGTGGTGACTGAACTACCAAATAAAAAACACAGACAAACTATCTGCACATCAAAAAACCAGCCATAGTGCACACATATGTATACCGTTGATAGTATGCAGCAAGAAAAAAAATATTTAGCACACATAAATTGAAAAAAATAATTACAGTGTTTACAAATACGGAAAAAAATGCATGTACAACAGTACTTGTAGACAATTTTGGTTGCATGCAATTACTCGATTAACGAAACGTTTTCGGCAAAAACTGCTAGTTTTATCACAGTTACAGTTTTCGATGCAAAACGATTAATACAAAGACCTTGATAAAAACCGGGACTCACAAAGCTTTTAATTTCCTGTCATTTGTCATCCTATGATGGAAAACTTATAGTTTACCACTATTGGGTAGTAGTAGTAAGCAGTAGCATTAATGACGAAAATATAACATAATGATGTGAAATGTATTTACATACATACACATTAAGAAATCTTAGTTAGTGTTATAGTGTGAACTGATGACAATCTGTAAGAAAAAGCATTCCTTCTTCTCGTTTTTCTTTTCCCATTTGAGTTTACATGCTACACCTACAAAGGAAATGTTGGCTTGTTTACAATTCAAAACATTTCTTTCAAAGCACAGAAAGCCTTATTACAACACACCCCACATTTAAACTAAATCACGAACTGCAAGCCCATCAAAAATACTTGTGATGCTAAAAACTGTGCAACATATTTGTTTACAACTCTATTAGCCTGCACGGAAAGGCCATAAAATCTTCACAGAGTAGTATAGTATAAGCAAAAGTTGTGAAAACTTTACATGCTTATAATGTGTGCTTGACAATGTTTATGAGAACAAACTTAGGAAGCTGTCACACATGAA
>Ga0210040_10002221_pt1 | contig 27696 bp, 27 predicted proteins | sample CryGeyCG12114_NA_FD_185462 | JGI IMG/M metagenome (GOLD analysis project Ga0210040, IMG submission 185462) | Groundwater microbial communities from aquifer - Crystal Geyser CG19_WC_8/21/14_NA (SPAdes) (version 2) | ecosystem: Environmental > Aquatic > Deep subsurface > Groundwater | place: USA... | reverse complement strand
GTAGCTTGCAGGATTGTAAGGGGGTAGAGGAGGAATGCTCTGATCCTGTGAGTGGCTCTTAAGTGACCAGCCTGGGCTCCGGAACAGTCGCTGCGGCGATGCTTTGGGCTATGTTCCGCAGCAAGCCAATCGAGACGATGCTCACCACCACGCTCTCGCTGACCCCGGCAACCTCCTCCTTGACCTCGATCAGACCGTCGATGGCTTCAATCACCTGGCTCTTGAGGAGGACGCCTTTCTCGACCAAGAGAAGGGCAAGGGTCTCACACAGCATCAGGGCAGCTTGGCCGTGCGGGTCAGGGGTCAATGTCATCCGACACTTTAGCGCCATCGCGTCGGATTAGTCCCAAACCCAGATCAGTTGGCCGGGTAGGCATTCCGGCCAGTTTTACGCCTCACCACCACCTCTCTAACACCGTATCAGGCAGAGCCGCCGCATTCGCGCGCACCAACTCCGCGAGGATCCGAGACAGAAGGCTGTCTGCCCTGTGGCTCGCGTGCTCCACAGCGACGCGATGCAGAATGACCAGGACGTCGCGGGGAACGTGGATGGCGTTGCTCACCTAATTGGTCGGCGCTGCCTCGGCGCGCGGCTTCAAGGCCGTGGGCTTCTCGACATCAGTCGGTCCGTTCCGTGAAGCCAGGACTTACCAGGAGGCAGGAGTGGCCTTAAAGACGCCGGATATCCGCATTCTCTCCGAGTCCCCTACTTAAGCCCCGGCAAGAACTCAACCATCTTCAAAGCCCTCGACCCTCAAGCACGGCGGGAACGATCTCGAGCAAGGCCCTCGCGTAGTGCTGCATTCGAGCGAGTGGTTCGTCGGGCGCCTTGCCGGTTTCCCTGATAACCTCCTCGGGGCCAGAAACCGCGATCCAGCTGCGCCCGGAACGGTACCCGGGCTTCGGAGCGAAGAACTCGCCTTCGATGACCTGAACCACACCCCAGTTCGCGCCGAAGTGCTCGCGGGTCTTGCGAGCGAGGAGAGTGGCATAGGTTGCGGGAGACGACTGCATCCAGGCGAGGTCCTTCGCAGTGATCGCGAGCAGCGTGTTGCTGCATCGTTCCGAGTGCACCACGGCGCTGCCGAGGCAGAAGGCGCTCGTCTCCGGAGCGAGATGCATGTTTGCCGAAGCCATGCCGCTCGAAGCCGTTTCTAGGAATGCGATGGTTTCGCCACGTTTCTTGAGGAGCGCACCCAGACGCTTCGCCAGATCCGCCGTGGGCTGATGCCTCCTGTCGATACCCTCCTCGTCGCGCTCGCCCAAATTTCCCACCTTCTGCAGGAGCCTGTCCAAAGCTTCCTTGTTGTTTGTGTTCGAGGCGATCGTCAGGGCAATTTCGCCGGAGAAGTTCTGCAGCGCCTTGGTTGAACCGGCGGGAATAGGGATGCTGCGGCTTTTGCAGTAGATAATCAGGACCGCCGCGAGTTCGGCGCTGGTCAGTTCGAGCTTGTATTCCGCGTCGAAGGCGTCATTCCTGGCAGCGACATCGGGTTGGATCACAAGTCGAAAATGAAGGGGCGTGTCCGACTGCCCTCCGACGGCCTGCGCGAACTTTACCTGACCACTTGGAATTGCCTGGCCCCGCGCCCTGCGGAAAAGAGAAATGGCCTCGATAATCTCTGACGGCGTGAATATCAAATGGCGAAGCTCGACGGGCACTTCTTCTCTTCCAATCAGCCGGTGCGGGGTAGATGTCGGTATTCTATCTCCGCTGCCAAGGAAAAAGTAGCGGCCCGACGCCCCTGTGCAATGGTGCTGCGTGGCGGAATGGATCAGGTGACCTGTCCCTACGAGGGGCCGTTGACGTTCATCCTGGGGCGATGCTGGCAGCCGCGAGGTTGATGCTGGCGTGGAAGCTGGTGTCGGTCTTGTCGTAACGGCTGGCGCCCCCGCGGAATTCCTTGAACTTGGCGAAGGGTTCTCGATCAGGTGCCTCCAGCGATAGACATGGCGCTCAAAGTCGACGTGGCCTTTGCGGTTGGCCTTGGGCGCGATGACGGCGACGGTCCCCCGGGCGTCGGGTTCCGCCCGGAGCCGGTCGGCATCCAGGGCCCTGTCGCGGAGCAGGGCGCCGAAGGCGACACCCTCGACTGGGGGCGGCACACCGATTGTGTCGTGGCGCTGACCTGGCAGCAGGACGAAGCGCGCCAAGTTGCCGAGCCTACCGACAAGGGCGACGATCTTGTTGGTCAGGCCACCGCGTGAGCGACCAATGGCTTGATGTTAGGTTCTCCCTTTGCGCCGCTCGTCTTCGGGTGGGCGGTGACGATGGTGCCGTCAATCAGGATTACCCGAGGTCCCCCTCCTCGGGGACTCACAGTGCCCGAAAAACTTGCGCTCCGGACGGACCAGTTTGGAGCACCAGGACCACGGCGATCCTCACTGAAAATGTGTCCGCCCATCAAACAGGGGCTGGTCAGCACGTCTCATCATCAGTGCATCGGAACGGTTCAGCCCGGTTTCGACTTGTCCCTCAGTAGCGGACGGTGACCAAAATTGCATCCGAGTAAGTGCCAGGTATTGCCGGCTGGCCACCTGGCATCAACCCGTATGCCGTGAAGGTCCGGGTCGACGGCAACAGCGGCAGGGTCAAGTAGCTAGCGCTCACTTCCAGACTGCTTCCCGAGTTGTCACCCCAAACCTGCGAATATGCAGCGTCGGCGTAGATCTGGTAACGCAGGGATCCGCCCGCCGAGCCCGTCATAAGGCGGTTGTTCACCTGCCCGCTGGCTCCGGCGGAAAGCTGGATCGTGTAGCTCACAAAGGTCAGCAAGCCCGGGTCGCAAACGACGGTAATCGTTGCGGTGGATGCCAGCGACGTTCCCGCAAGCGGCTGGTAGGTGCCGAACGCAAAGGCCGTTGTTCCGACGCTGCAGGACGCCGCGGCGGCAAAGGCGGCCCCGCCCGATGCGGATGCGAGCAGAGCGGCGATCGGGATCGTGGCGGCCAGCCAGGCTCCCCGCCTCACGGCGAGGTGCCTGCCGCTGCGCGGCACGGCACCGCGCCGATCACTGGCAGCTCGCCCTTCCGTTCAGCAAAGCCGAATTCAGCGAAACAGCGTGCGCCGTCCGGCAGCGTAACCTCAATCCGGTTCCATGGCGTAAGGGCGGTCAGATAGGCTTCGCCGCCAAACCCCACCGGCGCCCCTGCTGCCATACCCCCTTCTGCGCCGTGCCCCTGCAGGCTGACGGTGGCGCCGACCGGAAGGGGCATCCCGGTTGCATCCACGAGCCGCAGCAGAGCACCCCTGCTCCGCGTTACTGGGAAGCGGACCATTACGCCCGAGCGATCCCTCGGGCGAACCAGGCGGGAGGTCACGAGGGCATCAGCGTCGATCGGCACGTCTGACGGATCGATTGCCAGGCGATTGGCCTCGAAGGAGCGGAGGTTCGGCACGAGTGCCTGCCCTGAGCCGTCAGTCCGGCCGATCAGCCGGTTCTCGTGCAGCACGCCTACGCCCTTCTCCCCACCCGTATCAACCACGGCGAAGCTGTCGCGCAGGGTGTTGGCAGCAAAGATGTTGCCGCCGACGAAGGCCAGCGCGCCTTGCACCCCGGCGCGCACGGCGGTCTGCCGCCCAGTGCGATCCACACCCGTGGTGACCCGGCCCCAGGGGGACTTATACTCGGTGAGGCCGAATTGCCGCTCCAGGTCGCCCCGCGCGGCCTGGGCCTGCCATCCAAGATCGCCCACTTCGACCACCCCCTGGCTGGCCTGCACGGCCGCGTAGGTCTGGCCGCGCCCCGCCGAGGCGCTCACGCCCACGGTCGCGCGCGGTCCGATCGAAATGCTGATCCCCGCCATTACACCGGTGCTGCCACCGAAGTCGCGAAAGGCGTTCACGTAAAGGTAAGCCCATTCGCCGAGTACCGGACGCGAGAAGCTGGCCGACAGAACGGAAACCCGCTGCGCGGGAAGGAGCGACAGAACGTCAAAGCCCGTGGCGGCGCCTATCGGTCTCGTGCTGTGCCCGAAGGTACCTGCCCCCACCGCTTGCACTGCCGCCGCATCCCTCCACAGGCCGGCATAGGCCATGCCGAAGGTGCCGATGCCCTCAATCGTCCAGCCGACACTCCCGCGGATGCTGACCCGCGGAAAGGGGTCGCCGAACGCCGCGGCGGTATCGGCGAAACCCCGCGTCGTCGCCTGCGCAGACACCGAGACGCTGAACCCCGGGCTGATCCGCTCCGCGGCCACCGTGGCGAGCGCGGCGTTGCGTCCGTTCTCAGACGCGCTTCCTGCCAATCCCAGGGACAAGGCACCCAGATGCGGGGCGGCGACGATCAATCCACCGCCCGCCATTGCCACCCGTCCGGTGCGTTGGCGGCGATCGATGCCGGAGCCCACGCCGGTGGTGCCTTCCGCATGGATCTCGGCGGTGAGGTGGTCGAACAGGCCGCGGCGGTAGGTTACCGAGCCGGCAGGCGCGCGGTAATCGTCGCTCAGCAGGCCATAATTGAGCCGGACCACCCCCACTTCGGCGGAGAAGCTGGAAAGGCCCGATGCCAGCATGGCGGTGCTGGCGTAGATCGGCAGGGTTCGGCGAACATCCTGCCCTGTGCTGTCGCGGGTCACCACCGAGACCTCGCCCGCCCCGGTCACGATCGGCAATTGCCGAACCTCGAAGGGTCCGGGCTGCACGTCATGGGTGAGCAGGCGCACGCCGTTCACCAGCACGTCCACGCTCGACGGCACCGCCACCGAACCAGCGAAGGTCGGTGTTGGAAAGGTGACAAGGTCGGGCCGCGCCGCGAAATCGGTGCCGATCTGGACTCCGCCGATGCGGACGGGCCGGGTCCAGGATAGGCCACGGCCAAGCACGTCGCCGATGCGGGCTTTGAGCATCGAGTCTGGATTCCACAACACCCAGTTCGACTCGAGCCGGGTGATGGGATCGCCGTAGAGGCTCGGCCCAAGTCTGCCGAGGATCGACGTGACGGCCACACCGTGCGGCGTGAACACCCGACCATCCAGCAGGAATTGAGCGAAGTTCCTCGGACCGAGGCTGGTGCCGAACAGGTCGTAGTTCAGCACCGCGCCCCAGCCGCTCTCCACCGGCAGGTCGCTGGCCATCGCTCCGGCAGCGTGCCGGATCCGGGTGGGGCGCAGCAGGGTATCCGGAACGGCAAGGTCGATTGTCTGCGAGCGTTCGTCGAAGCGGTGGGAAAGGCTGGGCCAGCCGTCGAGCGGCAGCATCTCCGTGTCGGCACGGTCGCGCACCCCCGTCGCGCCAAGTGTCACTCCAATCGCCTCAAGGTCGGACCGGCGCACAAACAGCCGTCCTCCGCGTTCCGCGAAGTCCGTGACCACGCCCGCGGGGTTGCCGTTCACCGTTACGCCGAGGAGCAGCGCACGATCCCCATTGGTCGCCGAACAGGGGCGCGCCCCCAAGCCGATCATGACGGCTGCGACCATCACCATGACGTTCCGCGCCGGAGACTGACGCTGCGGCCCGTGCCGGTTCACCGCCCGTCGACCCTCACGGAGCCGGTGATCGGCCCCGCATCAGAAATTGCCGAAACCCGCATCGGTGCTCCGGCCTGCACCGGGCCAGACCGCTCCAGCCGCCAGATTTGCTCGGCCTTTGGCAGCACATAAGGGAGTTGCCCCGAACGGACCGGAACCGCAGAGCCGGCCGCCGTCGTGAGCCGCAGGTTGAGGACCCGGACATGGTTCCCCCCCTGGTTCTGCGCCGCGAGGAACGGGCCGCGCTCATCGTGGCCAACGCGCCAGGACAGGGTGCCGGGTCGTTGCGGCAACGCCGGAGCGAAGACCGGGACCGACAGGCGCAGTGCAATGCGGACGGACCCGGGAGAGGAAGCCGACGGCAGCTCGTCGAGCAGCACGCGGAAGCAGGCCTCGTCGCCCACGGTAGGATGACGCAGCACCAGCCGGAAGGTCTGGGTCTGGCCGGGTTCAATCCGCACGATCGGCGGGCTGACAGCGAGCAGGTCGGTCGGCAGCAGCACGTCCTCGCCACCGCTCTGGCTCCAGCGGAAGGGGCGTATCTGCACCGAAGACGCGACGGCGGAACGGTTCTTCACGGTCAACGTCGTCGCGAGTTGGCCAGGCTGGAACGCCACCGATACCGGCTCGAGTTGAAGGTTCTGGGTATGGGCGGAGGTCGATAGGATGACCGCAATGGCGAAGCCTAGTGCCGCGCACACAAGTTTTTGCATGCTCGATCTCCCTTGTTCTCGGGTTCGTCAGTAGGTGATCGTCACCGTTACCGTGTCGCTGTAGGTGCCGGGGGCGACGGCCTGACCGGCCGGAATCTGGCCGTAAACCGTCACGGTCTGCGCGGTACCGGTGCCGGTATCGGCGACGGTATTGGTGCCGATCGTCGAACCGAGGACCGTTGTAGCGCCGGCATTGCTGTAGAGGCCGTAGGTCAAGGTGTTCGCGCCGTAGGTCATCTTGCGGGCGGCAACGGTCGCGCCGCTGCCGAGTCCGGCATCGATGCCGAGGTTGAAGGCGGTCCCGAGCGTGCAGGTGACCGTCACAGTGGTCGAAGCGGACACCGCCGAACCGCTGTAATTGCCAAAAGCCAGCGGCAGCGTTGACACCGAGCAATAGGACAGCACCGTGGCGCTCACAGCCATTGTGGTGGATGTGTTTCCGGCATCCGCTTCTCCCGGGGGGACCAGGGCCGCACAAAGGCCGATGACCAGTGCCGCAGGAAAACCTCGAGATCGCTCGGTTGACACGTTCGCCTCCGCCGTCTGTCTCCTATCGCAATCAATGATGAAGAATGAGTTGCACTGCTGACGGCACCGCCAGGTTGAGGCGTAGTGGCCGCAGCGGATCAGCCGGGCGAATGACCCCAAAACCCCGCCACCCACCCTGGGCATCGCTTCCCGGCAGAGATTACCAGCCGTGCATTCTCACCCTATCGCGTGTTCAACTTGAGCCTGCGGGGCGTCGGGCTGATTCTGCGGAGCGGGGCGTCATGGTTCCCCATAAAGGCATCCGGAACTGGTGCCGTAAGTTCGGCTTGGATTTCGCGGCCAGGTTACGGCGTGGCCCGGCGCGAACTCCTATCCGGGGTCTGGCACCGGAGCAGCCGTTACCCGAACAACCGGGCTGAGAACTCGCCTCGGCCCTCGCGACGACGAGAGCGGCAGGTGCAGCGGTCCGAGGCGGCCGAGCAGGCTCAGCGGTTCCTCTCAGCGCCCGCTATGATCCATGGCCCTTTACCATCCCCCCGGCGCCTGATGACGTCTGGCGAGCACCGGCGCGCCCGGACCGGAGCCTTCCTGCTCTGGCAGCAGGGAACTTGCGTGCAAGTGGCTTCCTGATCCTGCCCCACCCTCGGTCACGCGGCCAAGCTCGCCTTCGCGCCAAACAACTTGCCTATGGCGCCGTGCAGGATGCGGCAGGCTTTCCCGCCTGAGTGAAAGGGCATCTCCATAGGCCGAAGCCGGCCTTCCAATCCGCCCTTGGCTTGCACCTCACGCGCACTTCGCCGGGTGCTGCACGGAGAGATGGGAATACGCTGCCCCGGACGAACCAGAACAGTTGCGCGAGAGCGCCGCGCATGTTTCGCTGATTCGGCATCGTGATCCCCGGCGGGCATCACACGACCGACTGGAATGAGCGTATAACGCTGGGGCGTTGGTGCCAGTGGTGCATTTCCGGCCCTGTCCATTCACAAGCGGCCTTCGATGCCAGTCTGCCAGCCCGTCGCAGGAACTTCGCGCACGATCCGTCCACAAGCCTACGCCCTCCCTTAAGGATTCTCACGTTGGACGCAACCGTTGATCGGGCACTGGCTCAGCACCCTCAAGCCCAGTTCCGCCGGCCCGGCTGGACCGATCTACGAGGCCCCTGGGGCTTCGCCTTCGACGACGAGGATCTTGGCATCCTGGAGGGTTGGCCAGCGCGGGCTGACGTCTTTGATCGGGAAATCCTCGTCCCCTTTCCACCTGAATCCCTGGCGAGCGGCATCCAGGAGCGAGGCTACCACCCCGTCGTCTGGTACCGCCGCTTGTTCGAGATCCCCCCAATCGGGCGAGCGCCTCGACTGCACCTGACCTTCGGCGCGGTCGACTACGAGGCTCAGGTCTGGGTCAATGGCCAGTTCGCCGGACGTCACGAGGGAGGACATACCCCTTTCACCCTCGACATCACCGCCTGGCTCTCGCCCGAGACAGAACAGGTCATCGTCGTGCGCGCTCACGACGATCCGCTGGATCTGACCCAACCGCGCGGAAAGCAATACTGGGAGCCCGAGCCAGCAGAGATCTGGTATCATCGGACCACGGGCATCTGGCAGCCGGTCTGGCTGGAGCCGGTGGGCGAGGCCTTCGTCGAAACTGTCCGGTGGACTGCCGATCCGGATCGCTTCGCCGTCCAGATGCGCTTGCGGGTCGGCGGGCGCGCGGCCAGGGCGACTCACCTCCGCCTGCGTCTTTCGCTTCGCGGGCAGTTGCTGGTGGAGGATGTCTATGCCTTGGACGAGGCCATGCTGGATCGCGAGATCGTCCTGCCGCGGCGCATGCACCGGGCCGCTGCGGTTTGCTGGGCGCCTCACCATCCCCACCTGATCGACGCCTCGATGGAGCTGCTCGCAGCAGACGGCTCCTTGCTCGACCTGGTCGAAAGCTATTTCGGCCTGCGCCGGATCGAGGCCGTGGACGGCCGGCTGCTGCTGAATGGCGTGCCCCTGTTCCTGCGCCTGGTCCTGTCCCAGAACTATTGGCCGCATTCGCACCTCGCGCCGCCAAGCGACGAAGCCATCCAGCGGGAGGTGGAGCTCGTCAAGGAACTCGGCTTCAACGGCGTGCGTATCCACCAGAAGATCGAGGACCCGCGCTTCCTTTACTGGTGTGATCGCCTGGGCGTGCTTGTCTGGGGCGAGGCAGCCAACGCCTACCAGTTTGACGAGCGCGCTGCCGAACGGCTGTGCCGCGAATGGGCGGAAGCGGTCCGGCGCGACTACAACCACCCCTGCATCATCACCTGGGTGCCATTGAACGAGAGCTGGGGCGTGCCGGACCTTGAGCACGATCCAGCCCAGCGTGCCTACGTGAAGGCGCTGTATCACCTGACGAAGACATTGGATTCCACGCGGCCGGTGATCGGCAACGATGGCTGGCAGAACGCGGTGGGCGATATCTTCGGTGTGCACGACTACGCCATGGACCCGGCCAGGCTGACCGAGCGCTACGGCTCTGCCGAGGCACTTCGGCGCACCTTCGAGGCAATCCGGCCGGCGCATAACCGCCTGCTGGTGGATGGCCAGACCTTTGAGCAGCAGCCGGTGGTGGTCAGCGAGTTCGGCGGCCTCAGCATCAAGCCTGCCGAGGGGGAGCTCTGGCATGGATATGCGACGACGAACGATGCGCAGGAGTTGCTGGTGCTCTACGAGGCGCTGGTCGGCGCCTTGCTGGACAGCACGGGCATCGCGGGCTTCTGTTACACCCAGCTCACCGACACCGAGCAGGAGACGAATGGCCTGCTGACTGCCGCCCGCAAGCCCAAGCTGGACATCGCCGCCATTCGCGCAATCACCTCCCGGCCGGCCAGGTCCGTCCCGAGCGAGATCCTGGACGCCATCTTCCAGCACGAGGTCGAAAGACGGCGTGCGGGCCGGACGCAGGAATAACCGCGCGGCGAGGATCCCTCGCGCAAGAAGGCGGGCAGCAATGCCGGCCTCGAACGCGCGGTGTCCCAGCAGAACAGGGGGTGAGCCATAGTTGAGCGGGCGGAAGCACCGCCCCTGCCACTCGATCGCGGCTTACCCCCCGCTGCCCGGTTGCAGCTCGCAGCTGGCGTGGATGGCTCCTCACCGGATGCCCGGCGCAGGTCGCCAGCGCGATGGCCATCCTGATGATCAATGTTTGCTTCCGCCGGTCATTGCGCCAGAGGGGCCGCCCAGACACCATCACTCACCACGCGTGGACCGGCGCGTCTCCCTTGCCCGCTCCTGAGACGCAGCCCTGCGGCGTTCCTCCCGCAACACCTCGATGACTGGCTGCCACCAACCGCGCTCCAGTTCGGCCGGGCTGGGCGGTAGCCGTGCGGGCCAGGCCTGAACCAGCTCGGCATGGTTGGGCCTTCGCCAGGTCGCCCAGATCAGCGCACTGGGTCCAGCGGCGACGGCGGGGTAGAAGCGAGTCGCGATCATGGGCTCAACAAGCTCGCCAGTGACCGATTCGAACACCACGCATCCCGCATGGGTCATCAGCACGCGGTGGAGTGGCGGCAGCGCATCGTCCGGCACGGGATAGCGGTTCCGGCGACGCTCGGCGGCCTCGGCACGCCTGTTCCCGTGCTCAGGGGAGGCCTTGCGGCTCTCTTCGCGCTTCCGCCGCTCCTCGGGCTCGGCCAGGCGGGCCGCGCCCTCGATGGCGGGCCAGCGCCTGCGCAGCTCCTCAAGCGACCGGAACGGCACCCGCCACGCTTTCAAGGCCGGGTCCCACCGGGCCCAGGGCACCTCCCGCAGTTCGGCGATGACGGTCCGGGAATACGGGGTCCTGACCACGAAGCCGTCGGCGGCCTCCAGGTATGGGCTCGTGATCGGCTCGAAGGCGAAGGCGTCTCGGCCGCGCTGGTCCGCATAGGCCAGGACGCCCGGCCATTCGCGGCTCCTCCATGCGGCGAGGCGTCGTTCCGCCCGCGTGCCCGGCACGAACCAGGCCCCCAGGTCATCCCGCCACCGTGCCTGCGGGAATGCCTCGCGAAAGCGCTCCACGGTGAGACGGTCATAGGGGAAGGCGGCTGTTGCCCCTGGCGCGCCATCGCCGGGGTCCCGCTGCGTCGCGCTGAACTCCACGGCCTCATCAGTCACCAGCGGCTTCCTCCGCAGGAGCAAAGTTCGCCCCCATTCGCATCCTTCAGCGCCGCCCGTTCAAGCACGAGCCGGCGCGCGCCCAGACCGGTCTGTTCGGCCCGGCCCATCACTGCGGCCGCGGCGCAGGGTGGCCTTCGCGACCTCAACGCTCAACACCTGTCCGAAGTGATTTCTTGGCTGGAATCATCGAGATGAATTTCCGCCCACGGTTGCCGCCTCGGACTTGGATGTTTGCATCGGCATACGACCTGTGGGACCCATATACCTGCACCAGAACCCAGCCGAACCAAGGCTCAAAAAATCGAGGGGAAACGCCATTGTTGTCGCGCCGAGTCCATTCAGGGGCGGCAGGCAGAGACGTGCATCTGCACCAAGGGAGCGAGCGGCCCGCCGGGGGGAAACGGCTGCTTCTGCTGGTATCGTTGGCCCATCTTGTCAGCCACGTCTATATCCTTGCCCTTCCGCCCCTTTTTCCCTTCTTACGGGACAGTCTGCAGGTGGGCTTTGTTGAGCTCGGCCTCGCCCTGACGGTTTTCAACGTTGTCTCGGCTGTGGCGCAGGCGCCGATCGGCTTCCTGGTGGACCGCATCGGTGCTCAGCGCGTGCTCGCGGCAGGCCTGGGCCTTGGAGGACTGGCTCTGCTGTCCATCGGCCTGGTCGGGACCTATGCTTGGCTGCTTGTCGGCGCAGCGATGGCGGGGCTCGCCAACGGCGCCTTCCACCCGGCGGATTATGCCCTGCTCTCCGCCGGCATTCCCAAGGCGCAGCTCGGCCGAGCCTTCTCCCTGCATACCTTTGCTGGTTATCTCGGCACCGCCATTGCTCCTGCGGTTCTGATTGGCCTTGCCCTTCTTGCCGGGCCCGGCCTGGCGTTGGGTGTGGTGGGACTTGCAGGGATTCTGCTGGTTGGCGTCATCCTGCCGATGCGCGTCCCCGCGGCGGAGGATCAAAGCCGGACCGGTGCCCAGGGACGCTTTGCAGGCGGGCCAAACACAACGGGCGGCTCGGTGTTCACCCTCGCCATTGGCTCGCTGACCGTGTTCTTCGCCCTGCTGAGCTTGTCCAACGGTGCCATCCAGAACTTCTCGGTTGCCGCCCTGGTCAACGGCTACGGGGTGAGCCTCACCCAGGCAAATGCCGCCCTGACAGCGTTCCTGATGCTAAGTGCCTTCGGCGTGCTGATGGGCGGTTTTCTGGCGGATCGGACCCGGCGGCACGGTGATGTTGCTGCCGCTGCCTTTGCGCTTACGGCGCTGCTCACCCTGTTCGTCGCTGTCGCAGACCTCGGAGCTGTGGCGCTGATGTTCGCCCTCGGTGCTGCGGGGTTCTTGTCCGGCGCCATCGCTCCGTCGCGGGACATGATGGTGCAGGCCGCAGCGCCACCCGGAGGGGCGGGACGGGCCTTCGGCATCGTTTCCACCGGCTTCAATGTCGGCGGAGCCATTGGGCCGCTTCTGTTCGGCTGGATCCTTGATCACGGGGCACCGCGCTGGATCTTTGGCGCCGCCGTGGGTTTCATGACGCTGACGGTGCTGATGGCCCTCTGCGACCGGTGGTTTGCCCGCAAGGGAGATGGTTTCGGAGCACCGCGCGCCTAAACAGACTGCGCCGGGGCTGCCCGCCTGCCTACGCCGCACCTCATGGCCCTGGGCACCGGCGGCGGCACGCTGCAGAGAAGCGATCGGACGCGCTCGGCCGCGTGACCTCAGCGGAGGCGCGGCGGCCCGGCACGGGCGGAACCGTCTTTCGACATGCCGTATGTTGACGGTTCGCGCTTGGAGGAGGCTCGTCACGTCAAGCGCACGGCCCGATCAGCGCGCCTCCCGGCGCAGGCGCTGCTCGCGCAGGAAGATGAAGAGGCCGGCACCGATGATGATGACGGCTCCGGCCATGGTCAGTGGCCCGATCACCTCACCAAAGAAGATATAGCCGAACAGCATGCCCCAGAGGATCAGCGTGTACTGGTAGGGCACGACAACGGAGGCCGGCGCCAATCGCAGCGACTGGTTGACGCAGAGATTGCCGCCGAGCGAGCCGATGCCAAGAAAGAGCATCAGTACGAGGTCCAGGGGTTCTGGCGGCGTCCAGCCTCCGGTCATCACCAGCGCGCAGCCGAAGAGAAGCGCAGCCAGAAGCTGCGCCGTCATCAACACCGCCCCGGGCGTTCCCGCCAGCTTCCGGGTGGCGATCATGAAAAGGGCGTAGCTGAAGCTGCCGGCCAGGGCGCAGACCGCGCCAAGGGACAGCGATGCCGGTGAGGGATGCAGGGCGATCACCACGCCGCCGAAGCCCACCGCCACGGCCGTCCAGCGGCGCCAGCCTACCCGCTCGCCGAGCAGGAAGGGGGACAGGGCGGTCACGTAGATTGGGCCCGCCATATAGTAGGTCATCACCTCTGCCAGGGGCAGTTCAGCGAGAGCCCAGAAGAAGAGCGCCCCCTCCATCGTGGAGAACACCACGCGCAGCAGTTGCAATCCCGGTCGAGGCGCCTGGAGAAAGGCATAGGGACCGGCCCTGAGGATGAAGGGCGCCATGGCGCAGAGTCCGGCAATGCTGCGCACCAACAACAGCTGCCCGACGGTGTAAGCGCCCACCAGCCACTTGCCGAGTGTGTCGTTGACGGCGAACAGCAGGACGCCAAGCAGCATCATGGCGACACCGCCGGTGGCGCCGGTGGGCATGACGCCCAGCCGAAGCAATACGGACACGGCCATACTCCACCCTTCGCGGTCCTTCTCACCCGCGATGAGGGGGGAACCGACCCGCAGCACTAGCGAGACGGAATGGTGCTGCAAAGCCCGCAAGGCAGGATCGATGTGCCGGGTGGATCAACTGCCGTCGAACTGCCCGATTGTCACCTGTGGTGGCTTCTGCCTACAGCCGGTCCACCCACGCTTTCACCCAGCCAATCGGCAGCCGGATCCCGAGCCATTTCAGGACCAGGCCACAGTCGCATGGGTCCGAGTCGAACTGTCCCGCGGGACTCAATAAGCAAGGCGGCGAACTTCTTCGCGCCCTCGTTGCGGAGCATTCCAATGCCCAGTGAATGGAGCAAAAGGGATGCTCAAGTCCGGTGCAGTTCGCCGCTGGGAACGCCGCAGCAATCAGGGCTGCCGATAAAGCCACTGCCCACCAAGCAGACGGGCAGTGGCTTTCTCGATGCCGAACGGCAAGAAGTTGCGATGCAAGCAAGTACCGGAGAAACCCCCTCCCCGGCTCGTCAATCACACGCCCGTCAAGCAGTTCAACGGAGCAACCCCCACTCCGCCGAGATCAGTCCATTACGGATCAACCCGCCGCTGGAGCATCCCCTCTCCATCGGCGGCCGGCGCAGCAATCCCGGCCACTCCACCGTTAACTCTCACGGAGCGGTGATACAACCATAAGTTAGGAAAAATCCGCCTCCGTTCTGATCTGGCCGTAACCTCTATCCGCGATGCAACTCAGCTTTCTGGTGCGCTACCTGGCAGATGCCCAGACCAGCGCCAGCGCGCCGATGGAGCAGTCCAAGCTGTGGAAGGCCTGGGGTGCCTCACCTGAGTTCAAGCCGTCCCAACTCGGGGGAGTAACGCTCGATCTGAACGGCTGATTCGATGGTGGCCCGGGGTGCTGCCATGGCTGATCCGTGATGACCGACAAAGGCGCAGGCCTTTCCGTCGCAAAGGCGCCTTTGCCGCGCGGAGGGAAAGCCGATCGTCAGAGCCCTACCGCCCAGGATGGCACCGACCACCGTTGGCGCAAGGACGTCAGCCGCGGCGATCGCCCGATGCATCCGCCATCCAGCTCCGTCTCTGCCGCTCCGGTGATGAGCGCTTGGTGAGCCGGACGCCATTCGCGCCATGATCCGCCAGGCCAGGAACAACCCCGCTCAGAAGGCCGCGCGCCGAAGGGTCCGGCGCCTCGACGCCGACGAGGCGCTGTTCAGCACCAGGGATTGGAGCAGTTGTGCCGATCCCATCTTACCCGGACAGAGTTGGATCGGCTCGATTTCCGCCAGGCCCTCGCGGCCGATGGTCTACTGGTGTTCGAGTTCCGGATGCGCACGGCGACCCTGTCGGAGGCCACCAAGGAGCCTGGCGTGTCCACGCAGGCGGCCGCACGCGCCATCAGCGGAGAGGGAGCAACGTGGATATGGGCACTGTGGGCCGCCCCGCTCTTCCCTGATGGCCAGGCGCACGTCCCGATCTAACCGCGAGGCGCGCCAACTCTTCTCGATCAAGCCCGGTTAGGCGCCTGCACGCCCCGTCCAGCATCCACATGCGCCTATCCAGCCGCACCGGTGCCTGAACCGAGGTGACCGGTTATCAGCCTTCGCGGCGGAACCCTGAAGCCTGCAGGGCAGGCGCCAGCGAAGCAGCGCCGCCGGGGCCGTCCGCACTCCCAAGCAGTGCCGCCATACTGCCCTGGGACTGGATGTGACGAACGGGCTGAGCGAAACCAACCGCTGCGTAGAGACCGACTGCCACAGCCAGGGACGACACCATGCCGACGAGGCCAAGCAGCTTGCGATCGCCCGATCGGCCGTAAGTCTCGATGCTCGAACCGAAGTCTTCCACCGTTCTCTCCATGCTGGCCCATACCGGCGGGTCCAGTGAGAGAGGTATCGGCTCCGACCATGGCGGCTTGTCGCCGGATCTGTGACCATTTGCCTTAATCGCCGCCCAGCGAGGCCCCTGTGCGGTGGCGAACACCGCCTGGCGCCGTCGGCTTCCCCGCGCGCCGCAAAGAGCATGGCCAGCCCGACACGGAGCCACTAGCGTCCGCATCCGGATCTGAAAGCAGGGTGGATCGCCTTTGGAAGCAGTCACGATCGTTTTGGTTCTTCTACTCGTGGTCGTCATGAGCAGCTGGATCGCGAGAGCTCTCCCATGGGCGATCCCCAGACCACTCATCCAAATTGCACTCGGTGGGCTCGTCGGGCTGGCGGCGAACCTGCGGGTGGAGTTGAACCCGGAAGTCTTCTTTCTCCTCTTTCTACCTCCGCTTCTCTTCCTGGATGGCTGGCGGATTCCGAAAGAGGAGATGCTACGGGATGCTGGCACCATCCTGGAGTTGGCTCTGGGGCTGGTCATCTTCACCGTTGTCGGCGTGGGCTTTTTCATCAACTGGCTGGTGCCGGCGATGCCTCTGCCGGTCGCCTTCGCGCTGGCGGCCGTTCTCTCGCCCACCGACCCGATCGCCGTGACCTCCATCGCCGCACGCGTGCCCATCCCCAAGCGCCTGATGCATATCTTGGAAGGGGAGTCCCTGCTCAACGATGCATCCGGCCTTGTGTGCCTCCGCTTCGCCGTGGCGGCAGCAATGACGGGAACCTTCTCCCTCTATGACGCGACGCTGAGCTTCTTCTGGGTCGCGCTGGGCGGGATAGGGGTGGGTCTAGCCGTAACGCTGGCAGTGACCCGCGCCAAGGTTTGGCTTGCCCTTCGCATCGGGGAAGAGGCAGGAACGCAGATCATCATCGGCCTGTTGATCCCCTTCGGCTCCTACTTGCTGGCAGAGCACCTCCATTGCTCGGGAATTCTCGCCGCCGTATCGGCCGGCGTCACCATGAGCGTCGCCGATGCGCGCAGACCGACCCTGGCCTCCACGCGGGTACAGCAGAACACAGTTTGGGATACGATCCAGTTTTCCGCCAACGGCATCATCTTCGTGCTCCTGGGGGAGCAGCTTCCGGGCATCTTGGACGGTGCGGCAGATACGGTCAGAGTAACAGGGCATCATGAGCCCTGGTGGCTACTCGTCTACATTGCCCTGATTACCCTGGCGCTCGCGATGCTGCGGCTGCTCTGGGTCTGGGTGTCGCTGACCTTCACCCTGTTCCGAGCCAGCCTGCGCGGGGAGAACATGACGCGGCCGCATTGGCGGCTGGTTGTTGCCACTTCCCTGGCGGGAGTGCGAGGCGCCATCACCTTGGCCGGCATTCTCACCTTGCCCCTGGCACTGGCGGACGGCACGCCGTTTCCAGCACGGGACCTGGCCATTCTGCTCGCGATGGGTGTGATCATCCTGTCGCTGGTCGCGGCCAGCGCGGGCCTGCCGCTCCTCCTCAAGGGATTGGAGATGCCCGCGGACGTCAGCCATGCGGAGGAGGAGGACCGCGCACGCGTCGCTTCGGCCAAGGCGGCGATAGTGGCCGTGGAACGCGTCCAGCACGAGATGTCGGAAGGGCGGCCTGATGCGGACATCATCGTCGCGGCAGCCGCTCGCATCATGGAGTTTTACCGCTCCCGGATCGATCACCGGAGCGGGGAGCATGATGCGGAGACGGGCGCGCTGGCCCGCCAGAGCGAGGCGGCAGAACGAACAATGCTGGTGGCCGCGCTGAAGGCGGAGCGGAGCGCCATCCTCGCGCTGCGCCGCGCCAAGGGGATCAATGGCGAGACGGCGCGGCAGCTGATGCACGAGATAGACCTTCTTGAGGTGCGTTACAGCAACTGAGCGTCTGACCGAATGGCTGGCAGCGCCGCACCGGGAGCGAGCGAGGGACATCCAAGCCTCAGCCGGGGTTCTCTCCTTGGCACGATGGGCAAGAACCTTCATGCCCTTTGGGCTCCCCGCCTCCACTATGCCGCCATCAGCCCATATAGGGAAAATGAAGGAAGGCCATGGAAGAGGTGAAGTGCGTCTGCGCGTCATCGACCTCGAAACGACGGGGGACAGCTTCACCAACGGCGGTGTGGTGGAGGTCGGGTGGCAGGACGTGGTCCAGGACGCCGACGGGGTTTGGTACTTGCCGGCTGGCCCCGGGGCACGCCTGATCCAGCCGGGATGTCCTATCTCCGCCGTCACCTCTGCCATCCACCACATCATCGACGAGGACGTGGTGGAAGCGCCGGGCTGGGCCGAAACGGCACCGGAGATCCTGCAGGCCGAGGGCGTGATGGCGCTGGCGGCGCATCGCGCGGCTTTCGAAAAACGGTGGTGCACACCGCAGCTGACCGGGAGGGCGCGCTGGATCTGCACCTACAAGTGCGCGCTGCGGCTTTGGCCCGACGCGCCATCGCACTCCAACCAAGGCTTGCGCTACTGGCGTCGGCCATCGGGGCTGGACCGTGCGACAGGGTTGCCCGCGCATCGGGCTGGACCGGACGCCTATGTAACAGCGCACCATCTACGCGACATGCTGGCCCTGGCGAGCATGGACCAGTTGTTCGCTTGGTCCGAGGAGCCGGCTCTGCTCGTCCGTGTGCCAAGCGGAGCCCTCCGCGGGCGGCGCTGGGTTGAGCTGGATGAGGCTCAGCTCCGGCGCGTGCTGGACGGGGAGTTCGGGCACAACCCGGACATGATGTTCACCGCCCGTGCCGAATTGGTTCGCCGCGGCGGCAGTGCAGCAGCACCACAGCAAATGCGACTGGGAGTGTAACGCCAGCGACGCACGGCCTCATGTCAGGCGCTGTCAGGAAGGGTTCCGCTTCTGGTCATCACGCCTCAGCACGACCACGCTGACCAGCGCGAACGCAGCAAGCTGGACTGCCATGACGGCAAAGGCGAGATCATAGCTTCCCGTCAGGCCTACGAGCAGCGTGAAAGCCAGTGGCCCGCAGATTGACCCGAGAAAGCCGAAGAGGCCAGCAGCGGATGTCACGTCGCTGACCATAGGCAGCGGTGCCACGCGGGCCAGTTCTGCCATGTGCACGCCGTTCCAGCCGATGGCGGTGACCCCCACCAGCGCCGCGCATCCATAGAGGGCCCACGCGCCCTGGCCACCCACCGCGATCAGCAGTCCAACCGCCGCGGCGGAGGCGACCGCCTGCAGGGCGAGATGCCGAAGTGCGTGGCCCACCCGGTCCGCCAACCACCCCAGGACAATGCGGCCAACCATGCTGGCCAGCTGCATCACCGCAACGATCCGCCCGGCCTCGGCCAGCGAGGCGCCATGGTGGGTGATGGCGTAGGTAGCCGTGAACGTCATGAGACAGGACTGAAGGATCGAGAAGGAAGCACCGAACGCGGTCAGAAGCGGCAAGGACGGATGCGCCCGAAGAACGGCGACGGAGCGCGCCAGGGCAGCGAGGGAAAGCAGCGCGCGCCCCCAGCTCTGCCCGCTCGGCGCTCTGTCGCCGTCCAGCCGACGGCGGAAGGGCTGCACCGCCAGCATCGTCAGCAGGGCGACGCCGATAATGGCCCAGAGCGCGTTGGAAAGTCCCAGCGCCAGCACCAGCGGTGCCACCAGGAGCCCTGCCAGTGCGCCACCCAGGGGAACGCCTGCCTGCTTGATCGAGAAGATCAAGGTTCGGTGCCGCAGCGGGGCGGTACGAACCAGGATCTGGCTACCCGCCGGGGTGTTGTGGCCCGTTCCGAAGCCGATGGCCAAGGCGCCGAGGAGGCCGAAAAGGCCCAGCGGTTGCGAGAGGGTGAAAAGACCGAGAGCCATGCAGGCCAAACCGATCTGCAAGGTGCGCACCGGTCCATGGTGGCTCAACATCGGCCCACCGCAGGCGAGGCACCAGCAGATTCCTGCGGAGGTCAGCGCAGAAACCAGGCCAATGCTTTCCGGTGCCAGTCCGGCACGCGCCATCAGCGGCGGGCCCAACAAGGGAACGGCAAGGGAGGAGAAGGAACTGACGGTCTGGACGATCGAGGTGGCGACCAGGGCGCTGACCCATAAAGGCAATCTCAATTCCTGCTTCCACCCTCTCGCCTCCCCGGTCTTTGACGATGCCGGGCCTCCTCCGGATTGTGCAGGGGCTGGGTTAGCGCGCCTAGGTGCCAACCCGCACCAGAAGCCGTGTGATAGCCGGATGCGTCCGGATTCTTGATCCGAAGACGGTGGCACCTCAGCCGCCATCGCGGCCTTGCCCAGGCCTTTCTGCTGCAGGACCCCTTCGAACAGGAGGTGCATTGTGTCGGATTGGAGAACATCACCGACCTTCTGCGCAGCGCCGGGTACCGCGAATCGCTCCGCCTTTCCGTCACGCGATCCTCGTGATCGCGGCCCCGCTGACCTGCATGCTGCTTTATTATGCGTTGGTGGCGGGTTCACTCACCACGGCGGAGGTGCAGCAGGCGCCCTTACCCCTTCTGCCCGGCAGTGCCTTCATCGAGAACGCCCAGGCCGTCTGGACCTGCATCGGGCTGGGCCGGTTGCTGTTGAACTCGGCGACCGTCGCGCTCGGCATTGCGGTCGGGAAGCTCACCATCTCGCTGCTCTCAGCCTTCGCGATCACCTATTTCCGCTTCCGGTTTCGCGGCGCCGTGTTCTGGCTCGTCTTCCTGTCCCTCATGCTGCCGGTGGAGGTGCGGATCGTGACCACCTTTGAGGCCATCCCGACATGCTCATGCCCGTACGCCTGCTCGTGGAGCCGAGCGGCCAAGACGGGCTCGTGCAGGCCATAACAGGCTGGCGCCCGGAAGTATCGGCAAACTGGAGCCTGCTGAACTCCTACGTAGGCCTCATCTTTCCATTGATGGCCTCGGCCACCGCCACCTTTCTGTTCCGCCAGTTCTTCCTGACGATCCCGGATGAACTCTGCGACGCTGCGCGCATGGACGGTGCCTCGCCCCTGCGTTTCTTCGGGACGATCCTGCTGCCCATGTCGCGTCCGAACCTGGCGGCCCTGTGCATCATCTTCTTTCTGTTCGGATGAAACCAGTATCTATGACCCCTGCTCTTCACCACTGAGCCAACGATGACGACCGTGGTGGTCGGCATCAGGCAACTGGTGCCACACGGGATTCCATCCCCGCCTGGAACCTGACAATGAATGCTGCCCTGCTCGTCATGCTGCCGCCGGTCGCCGTCGTGCTGCTGCCGCAACGCTGGTTCGTGAAGGGACTGATCGAGTCCGGCAAATGACCCGAATGACCAAGCGCATCATCGGCCATCGCGGCGCCCGTGACCTCTGGCCGGAGAACGGCCTGACGGGGTTCCGGAAGGTGCTCGGCCTTGGCGTGGCCGGGGTGGAGTTCGATGTGCACCCCACCCGTGACGGAGATCTTGCCGTCATTCACGATCCAACCCTCGACCGCACGACCGATGGCAAGGGCCCGGTGGCCGCCCACAGCATGGCCGAACTGCGCGGCATCCGCCTCACCGGCAGCGAAGAGGGAATTCCGTCGCTGGACGAAGTGCTGGACGTGCTCGCACCATCCGGGGTGGAGCTGCACATCGAGCTGAAGGTGGATCCAGAAGGAGTTCCATATCCGGGCCTCGAAGACCATGTGGTGGATCATATCCGCCGGCGTGGCCTGGGCGGGCGCGCGGTCCTCACTTCCTTCTGGCCCGACGTCCTGCGGCGTCTTCGCGCCGCTGCTCCGGACAGCCGCCTGCTCGCTTCAATCAGCGGTTCGTCTGCGGAGAAGCTGGGATGTCTGGACGTGGTGCTGGATAGCCTGGATGAGCTCGGAACGGACTATGTTGCCGTTCACCACCTCCTTCTGGCGCAGGAGATGGAAAGGCTGCTGCAACGGGTTGGAAGCGCCCGGCTTGGCGCTTGGGTCATCAACGAGCCAGGAGAGATCGAGCGCTGGCTTGAAGCTCCTGTGACGCTGATCACGACGGACCGGCCGGATCGTTTTGCCCCGCCTGTTCAGCCTCCCGATCCGCCTCCGAACGGTCCGGTGTGATGGATGCCTCGGTGGCGGTGAGGGGCAGGCCGTGCCCCAGGCTCGCTGGCCGCCGCCACGTGCGGTCCGACGGCATCGAGGGGAACCAGGGCGCTGGTCATGCCGCATAACGGCGACGAACGATTCACCGAAAAGCCGTTGGTTTTCCCCTATGCAGATGCTCCGGCAACGCCGGGAGGCGTCCCGCGCCGCCGCCGGAGAGGATCGCCGCGGAAGGGGGCGCCTTAGCGGGGATGCCACGGAGACCGTGACCGGACCCATCCGGCGAACAGCCCGCCACCTTCCGTAAAGAGGCCTCGGGAATTGACGGGTGCCCCTGCCAGTCCCTTGATACGTTCATGTCAGCACAAGATTCCAGGCGGGTTGCGACCGATGTGGGAACGGGCCCGGAGCAGCGTTCCATCCAGTCCGTGGTGATCGGCTTCCGGCTGATCGAGGCGCTCGAAGCGGCGGACGGCCCGGTGACGCTGAAGGAACTGGCCGCCGCCGCAGGCATGCCGCCGAGCCGCGCTCATGCCTATCTCGCTAGCCTGCGCGCCGTCGGCCTGGTGACCCAGGTGGAGGAGGGCGGACGCTACGACCTCGGCCCGCGCGCCCTTTCCCTCGGCCTCGCGGCCCTGGGCCGGCTCGACGTGCGCGAGGCGGCGCTGGAGGCCATGCGCAGCTTCCGCGACGAGACGGGCGAGGCGGTGCACCTCTCCGTGTGGTCCGGGCAGTCGCCCGTCATCGTGTCGCGCCTGGACGGGAGGCGCGGCGTTTCGCTTGCCATTCGCCTCGGTTTCGCGCTGCCGCTGGACCGATCCGCATCGGGGCGTATCTTCCTGGCCTTCCTTCCCGAGGCCGGTCCGCCCGTGCAGGGTCTCCGGCGCGAGGTCGATGCCGTGCGGCGCCGCGGGATCGCGATCACGGACGGGCTGCTGAACGCAGGCTTCGCCGCCCTGTCCGTGCCCGTGTTCGATCATGCGGGCGAGCTGGCAGCGGCCATGACCACCCTCGGCGCCGCAGGGCACATCGATATCACGCCGGACGGACCGACGGCTTTTCGCCTGCGCGCCGCGGGAGAGGCGGCCTCCACCGCGCTAGGGCACGGGATGCACAAACCGGATGCGCGGCGGGTTGGCAGGCCGCTACATCGCTAGGGTGCGCCCCGGCCTGGTGCTGAGGAACGGGGCCCTCCAACGTCCCAATGGTGATGCAGGTCCTCCGCGGCCGCGGAGGAGCGGAACCGCAGGCCCAAGGCGTCGCCGGTACCGCGCTGCCTTTAGCCCGCACCATGACCGGGCAAGGCGCGGTGGGCTTCGAGGACGCAGGCTGGATCGGCTTGCTGGCCCCCCCGGGAACCTCGATGCCGACACTGCCACGCGCCTCGCCGACCCTGTATGGCTTCCTGGCAGGGCCAGAAGGGCGGGGGAGGATAACGGCAGGGGGAACCGCGAAGAGACTGTCAAGCACAGGGCCCGGCATTCCGGCGAAAGCGAGGAAGCCGCTGCCCGGCCCGCGAAAGCACGGATCGCCAACCGCCGCCGTATGCCGGTTGACAGACGTCTTACCGTCTTGCGACGCTTGCGCCGTCCAAGCGCTGGCGGGTCTCTCGGGCTCCGTCAAGAACAACGGGGAACGTCCATGCGTCAGCAGGTCAATCCGCACGAAGCGGCGGCGTTGGTTGTCGTCACCACGATGGGTCCAGGGGCCTGACGCCGGTGGCCCGGCACACCGCGGCGCATCACCTGCTGGAAGGCATGTGTGAGGCTGGCATTGAGCATCTCTTCTGCAACCTCGGCACCGACCACGTCACCATCATCGAGGAACTGGCCCGCTGGGACGCTGCCGACCGGGCGCATCCGAACACCATCCTGTGCCCTCACGAGAACGTAGCAGTGCACATGGCCGGCGGCTATGCCGCCATGACCGGACGCGGCCAGGCCGTGCTGGTGCACGTCGATGCCGGAACCGCCAACGCGGCCATGGCCATGCACAATCTCTTCCGGGCACGGCTGCCCGTCTTTCTCATGGCCGGGCGAGCCCCCTTCTCCTCTCGCGGCGAACTGCCGGGCGGGCGGGACGGATACGTGCACTTCATTCAGGACCCCTACGACATCGGCAGCCTCGTGCGGCCTTATGTTCACTGGGAATACTCTCTTCCTTCAGGCGTGGTGGCGAAGGAGGCCTTCGCGCGGGGCCACGCCATGATGCAGGCCGAACCCCGCGCGCCTGTTTTCATGACGCTTCCGCGCGAGGTGCTGGCGGAGGAGATCGAGGAGAGCAAGGTCCACGCGTTCCCCGCCACCCGCTTCGCCGGCCTTCCCGCCCGGGGCACCGACCCCGCCACCGCCACCCGCATAGCGGAAGCCATCATGGCGGCGGAGAACCCCGTCGCCATCACCGCCTATCTCGGCCGCAACCCCGCGGCCGTGCCGGTGCTGGATGCCCTGGCGCGGGAAGCCGGCATCCGTGTGGTGGAGCACTCCCCGATCCACCTGAACATCCCGCATGACAGCCCCTGCTTCGCCGGCTTCGACCCGCGCGGCCTTGCGGCCGAAACCGATCTGGGCCTGCTGCTGGACGTGGACGTGCCCTGGATTCCCCTGACGGTGAAGGAGAACCCGGCTGCGGACTGGATCCACGTGGACGTGGATCCGCTGAAGCGCGACCTGCCGATGTGGAGCTTCCCGGCCGGGCTGCGCGTGGCCGGCGACGCCTGCACGATCCTCACCCAGGTGCTGGACGAGGTGCGCGCACGCGCCGACGAGCCCTTCCGCGCCCGCATCGCGAACCGCATCGCCTCCTGGGCCCCGCTGCGTGAGGCCCGGCTGGCCGCGGCTGCCACGGCCGCGGCCAAGCCAGGCGAGCCCGACGCCTTGAACCCGGCCTGGGTGCTCGCCACCCTTGGCCGGCTGATCGCGCCCGAGGACATCGTGCTGAACGAGGCAATCCGGAACGGCCCCATCATGCAGGACCAGGTCCCGCGCACCGTGCCCGGCTCCTATATCGGCCTGGCCGGCGGCGGGCTCGGCTTCTCCGGCGGCATGGCGTTGGGCGCCCGGCTGGCCTGCCCCGACCGACGCGTGGTGCAGGTGGTGGGCGACGGCACGTTCCACTTCTCCACGCCGGACAGCGTCTATGCGACGGCCCAGCAATACGGACTGCCCATCTTCACGGTGGTGCTCGATAACCGCGGCTGGCAGGCGGTGAAGGCCTCCACGCTCCGCGTCTATCCCGACGGAGTGGCGCGCCAGAACGACAACTTCCAGTCGCGGCTCGACGGCCGCCGCAACGACAGCCAGCGGCGTTTCGAGGACGTGGCACGGGCCTTCGGCGCCCATGGCGAACGGGCGACAACGGCGGACGAGCTCGAGCCCGCCATTCGCCGCTGCCTCGCCGCAGTGGAAGCAGGCCAGGCGGCGGTGCTCACCGTCCGCGTCACGCCGCTCTGAAAGGGGAAGCGATGCGGATCCTCGTGATCGGCTGCGGCGCCATCGGCGGCGTCCTGGCGGCCAGCCTCGCCCTTGTCGCGACGGTGACGGGCTTCGACACCAACCATGCGCACGCGGAGGCCATCCGCCGCGAGGGCCTTTCCGTCACCGGCGCGGGAGAGCCCCTCGTGTCGCGCTTCGAGGTAACGGACGACACCGCGGCCCTGGCGGCGCGCCGCTTCGACGCGGCCATCTTCCTCGTCAAGTCCAGCGCCACGGCCGCCGCGGCGGCGGCCCTGGGCTCCGCGCTCGACGGGGCCGTGCTGCTGACGCTGCAGAACGGCATGGGCAATGCCGAGGCGCTGGAGCGCGTCCCCGGCGCCACCGTCGCGCGCGGCGTCACCATGAACGCCGGCCGTTACGTCGGGCCCGGCCATGTTGAACGCCTCATTCACGGACAGCCCACCTGGTTCGGTCCCGTCCGAGGCACGCTGGAAGCCTTGGCGCCCCTCGGCGAGACCTTCCGCGCCGCGGGCTTGCCGACCGAGGTGCTGGCGGACCCCATGGGCGCGGTCTGGGCAAAGTTCGTGTTCAATGCCGTGATGAACCCGGTGGGCGCCCTGCTGCTCGGGGTGAACGCCGCCCGCTACGAGGTGGCGGCCGTGCGGGACCTGATCGACGAGATGGCGGCCGAGTGCGCCGCGGTCGTCCACGCGCTCGGCGGCCACTTCGCGTTCGAGCCGATGGAGTTCGTGCACAAGGTGCGCTCGCGAGCGGTGCCGATCTCCCGCCATGCCGGCTCCATGGCGCTCGACATTTCGCGCGGCGCTCCGACGGAAATCGAGGAACTGACGGGCCACGTCGTCCGGGAGGGCGAGCGGCTGGGCGTGCCCGTGCCAGCCTGCCGCACCGTCTACCGGCTGGTGAAGGGACTGGAGCTGGCCGCGTCGCGGCGCGCGACCGAGCAGGGAGAGAAGCGGGCATGATCGAGAGACGGGCCCTCGCCGGGGTCGCGGCCGCGCTGGCGGCGGCACCCCTGGCCGCCAGGCCGGCGGTGGCGCAGGAAGAAGTGCGGAACTATCCGGACCGCCCTGTGCGGATCATCGTTCCCTATGCGCCCGGCGGCGCGAACGACATCCTCGCCCGCCTTTATGGCCAGAAACTGTCCGAGCGCCTGGGCCAGCCCTTCGTGGTCGAGAACCGGCCGGGCGCGCAGGCGATTCTCGGCACCGAGGCCGTGGCGCGATCGCGGCCTGATGGCACGACGCTGCTGCTGGGCGCGAGCGGGCCGATCGTGTTCAACCCCGCCACCTACGCTCAGCTTCCCTACGACTCCCTCCGCGACCTCGCGCCCATCTCTCTGCTGGCCTCCTTCCCACTCGTGCTGGTCGTCGCGGCGGCATCGCCGCATCGCTCCATCACAGACCTGATTGCCTGGGCCAAGGAGAACCCGGCGCGGGCCAATTATGGCGCCTCCGGCGCGGGCTTCCAGTTGCCGACGGAGCTGTTCAATCAGCGTGCCGGAACGCGGTTTCAGTACGTCGCCTACCGGGGCAGCGCGGATTCCGTGAACGCCGCCGCGAATGCCGAGGTGACGATCGCGCTGGTGGACAGCGGCCCCGCCTCGATCGCGATGAGTGCCGGCCGCGTAAGGGCGCTCGCCGTGACCTCGAAGGAACGCGTCCCTGCCTATCCGGACGTGCCCACCATGGCCGAGCTTGGCTTCCCCGAGGTGGAGGCCACCCTCTGGAGCGGCGTCTTCGCCCCGGCCTCGACGCCGCGTTCGATCCTGGACAGGCTACAGTCGGAATGCGCCGCGATCACCGCCCTCCCGGACATACGGGATCGCTTGAAGGCGCTGGCCATGGATCCCGTGGGAAACGATCAGAACAGCTTTCGCGGCACGATCGAGCGCGAGATCGGTATCTGGAGCGCGGTGGCGCGCGCTGCCCACATTCGCTTGGAACGCTGAGGCGGAAGGGACGGCGCCCGGACGGCGGGCGCAACCGCTCCCTTGACGGGCGTCCCTGATCGCTCGCGGAGCCAAGCTCCATTCCCGCTTCGTCCAGCGCGTGGAAAGCTCCATCCACCACCGCCGGATCGGTCGCTTCGAGCGGGAATGCGAGCACGCCCTCCGGGATGGGAAAGCGCTCCAGCGAGACAGGAAGGTCGAGGACGGCGCCTCTCAGCCCGGCCGAAACACGGGTCCGAGGATGTTGCAGCCGATGCGATCGCATCCGCCGGCCCGGGCAACACGGCTGACCCCGGGCAGGGCAACAGCGGGAAGAAGCGTCCGGGAGGCGGTCAAGCCGCGTTCCTCCCTTCCGCGCCAGCGACGGCCCGGCCAGCGCTGCCCTGGTCCACGAAGCAGCGCCCTTCGGCCGCCAACCGCTCCAGCAGCGGCGCAGGACGCAACGTGGCATCGCCAGTGGCACCGGCATAGGCGGAGAGCCGGTGGACCACCTCGGCGGCACCGATCGTGTCGGCGTGGTACATCGGCCCGCCGCGGTCGCGCGGGAAGCCGTAGCCGTTCGCCCAGACCACGTCGACGTCGCCCGCGCGTTCCGCCATGCCCGTCTCCAGGATGCGGGCGGCCTCGTTCACCATCGGCAGGAGCAACCGGTCCAGGATCTCCTCCTCGGGGATCGTGCGCTGCGGCACCCCAAGGCGCGTGGCCGCCTCGCGGACGAGGTCCAGCACCGCGGGGTCGGGCAGCGGCGTGCGGTCGCCTTCCCGGTAGCGGTAGTAGCCCGCCCCCGTCTTCTGGCCCAGCCGCCCGGAGGCGTTGAGGGCATCGTCCACCACGGCGATCGCCCCTCTCTCCCTGCGCGACCGCAGCCCCACGTCGAGCCCGGCCATGTCCAGCATGGCGAAGGGCCCCATGGCGAAGCCGAAGCGGCGCAACGCGGCGTCCACCTC
>Ga0210040_10002220_pt1 | contig 27719 bp, 37 predicted proteins | sample CryGeyCG12114_NA_FD_185462 | JGI IMG/M metagenome (GOLD analysis project Ga0210040, IMG submission 185462) | Groundwater microbial communities from aquifer - Crystal Geyser CG19_WC_8/21/14_NA (SPAdes) (version 2) | ecosystem: Environmental > Aquatic > Deep subsurface > Groundwater | place: USA... | reverse complement strand
CTTTATAATCTTCCAACTACAGACGATGAACTAACAAATCGAAGCTTAACCCAAGAGATTCGTCACAGTCTCACAGTTAAAATTTTTAGGTTAGTTGATTACATAACCTAACCTTTAAAGATAATAAGTATCATTGCCAAAACACTTTTACTTTTTAGTTTGGTTATGTAATAACATTCAATTCCTTTCCTCTCAAATTTTCCACTATGGCTTAAAGGAACTCGCACATGCAGTAAATTGTAAGAAAATGTTGGCGTGCCTGTTTGTATCAATGAATTCCATTGCATATGAAATAGTCATAGCATCTATTTAAGTAGTTTACGGAATTTTTCCCCGTTGTGTTGAATGCAGTGAGATTAAGATTTAACGGGTTACTTATGTTCAAAAAGTTGATCATTAATCTTGATGTTAGAATATCTTTGATGAATGAAAGGCTGCAGGCTGCACATCATTTCTGACTGAACCATTGTATTGTATATATTTACAATAGAAAAATCGAAAACGAAATACATGAGATCTTTTTGTGATTTTTTAGACGTAATGTCTTTGTAACTAATTTTAATTATTTAAAGAATAGCTCAAAGATTAGCTAAACATAGAAATGCATTACATTCTGCGTTTCAGCAGCCAGTGGGCAAGCATGTAGTATTTATGTAAGTCAGCTTGAAATGATGTTAATGATTGGTTAATAGATTAGTACAAAGACATACATATGCCTTGCATTGCATAAGTAAAGAAAATGGAATTAATAACTTTTTGTATCTGAAATGATAGGTAAAACTTATCTGGAATAGTTCACGAGAGAGATGTCACCTGTTAATTTTTGCCATTGACAGAAAGTACAATGAATTATACACTCAGCCAATATCCCGTGACATAAATGGCATAATATGATAAGATTATTAATAAAATACAAAGTCATGATTGTGTTTTAGTGTACATTATCACAAGACATTACGGAAATATGCGTAATCTTGCATTTAATATTACGTATACTGGAGTTTTCCACCACTTGCATTCTGTATAACAAAAGTACCGATAATAAAATTTAAATTTAGATAAATCGATGCCATCATAATGACTTTCCGTAAACATGACCACACTTGACTGGGCAAGCTGATTTTTTGCCACACAAATCGGCACACTCACACATGATTGGGAAATACTATTATTATGTGACAACTAATAAGCGATCATGTGCCTCTTACAATCTCATTAAACCTTTGCGGAAGTCTCTTTAAAGCCGCTTACCATGCATTTTCATTGTCTGGTTGGTTAGAGAGAAGAATTAACGAACAAACAAAGAGAACTATTAAAGAATGGATTTCCAAGAAAAAAAAATTCATCCAAACCCTCGGAGTTCAGCGAATCCGATTTCAACATTATTCTTTTGTTGGATAAATCCTATATTTCGAAAAGGGTACAAAAACACTTTGGATCTTGATGATCTCTATGATGCACTCAGAGAAGATGGATCTGACAAATTAGGATCCAGTTTAGAAAGGTAGAGAGAAGAAGACTAACTTTCCTAGCATTATTTTGGACTTCAAATTTCAAATAGTTAAATTCAAACTTTTATTTCAGAAATTGGGAAAAACAGCTCAAAAAGTCAAAAGTGCCTGGTGCGGAGCCCCCAAAGTTGTACAAAGCTATAACTACAACATTTTGGAAGATTTATGTGTTCTTGCTGTTCGGTCTTCTGATAGACGAATGTGTCATAAGGTACCTTGCAGCTTTAAAGAAATTTATAAACCAGTAGATAAAGCAACCGCTTTAAAATTTATCCTAATAAAAGTATGTTATTACAGGGTTGCTCAACCTTTGTTTCTCAAATACACAATCAGTTCATTTTCGGATGGTTCTGAAACATGGAAGCAATACGCCTATGCAACTGGTGTGTGTTTGACGGCTTTGCTGCACACTTTAATTCTTCAACCATCCATGTTTTCCATCCAACATGTAGGAATGAAATGTCGAGTTGCAGTCTGCTCACTGATTTATCGGAAGGTAAAAATCATTTCAAAATATCTGATTTCATCATCATCAAAGTTTAATTTCTGTTATGTTTATACAGTCGCTGAAACTGAGCAAATCTGCCCAAGGGAAAACAACTGTAGGTCAAATGGTGAATTTACTATCAAATGATGTCATAAGATTTGATACAAATCTCCTTTTTATCGGCTATTTGGTCATTGGACCGTTGCAAATGGGAATCCTGGGCTATTTCTTATGGGATGAGGTTGGAAATGCATGTTTTGCGGGCATCGCGTTTGTAGTCCTTTTGGTACCTATTGAATGTAAGTGCTCATTATAGTAATATTTTTGTATTTCTAAATATTAAAATTCAAAACCCAAGCTCTAATTTATTTATTTTCTGCACGTATAGTCGTTATTGGACGAATGTTCACCCAATATAGATTCAAAATCGCTCAGAAAACTGATGAAAGAGGGCGAATTATGAATGAAATCATTATAGCCATCCGAGTTATCAAAATGTACGCCTGGGAAAAACCATTCTCCCTTCTTGTGAACAAAGTCAGAGGGTATGCACATTTAGTGTTTTTCTACCGGTTTTAAACTTTATGAAAGCTAAGTTACCGTTTCAATTACAGATCTGAAGTAAAGGAATTAAGAATGGCATCATTTTTCCGGGCGCTGCATTTATCTTTCTATATCTCTTCAGCTAGACTGGTCACATACTTTGTATTCTTGACTTACATTTTGCAAGGGAATGCACTCACAGCGGATAGGACCTTTTTCGTACTGACTATTTTCAACACAATCCGACAAGTGATGCTCAGTTATTGGCCTACTGCTGCAGCTGCTGTTGGTGAACTTTTTGTGTCGATGGGCCGAATTGAGGTAAAAACGGGAAAAATATGTAATACAAGGAAAGCTATCTGTTGTGGTAGCAGTACGACGTACAAGACTTGTCTGCAAATGTTGAAAGATCAGTATGCAATAGCAGATCATAATGGCTTTTTAAGTGTAGATTTCGAACATTTATATTAGAAAATATCTGTTTTAATTCATACTACGTATAGCAATTCCTGAAAAGAGAAAACGAGACTTAGGAGACACGATTAAGTAAAAAAAGACGCTACGCCTGCGTGTTAAAGTTTCTTTTGTGCTCGGCAAGAATTGAATTACAGGAAATTAATTTAAATCGTTGTATAGAAGTATATAGGAAATAATCATGATGCTAATACATATTATTAAACTAAACTAAATAATTAAAACTAGACGTTCCTGACATTAGAAGATCATGCTGCAACAGAAAATGTGCAGATAATACCGAAGCCAGAAGATAAAACAATTTCTGTGTACATGAAAAATGTGGATGCTCGGTAGGGTAATCGAATTTGTTCACTATTATATTGCATGATTATTATTTCATGTGTGCCTGTGAATATGAAATAGGTGGTCCAAGGAAAATGAAAGATTGACGTTGAATAAAATTAACTTGGATTTGAAAGGGGATCGTCTTGTGACGATTTGTGGTCCTGTAGGATGTGGAAAGGTGAATTTATGAATGCTAGGTTTCAGCAATAAAAGCTTAGGAACGATTCAATTGCATGCATACTAATTATTATTTATTTTTGACCTCTAGACTTCGTTTCTTCACGCAATTCTGGCAGAACTACCTATCACTGGGGGTACTTGCAGAATTCAAGGAACTACTGCTTATGCTTCCCAAGAACCTTGGATCTTCGCGGGCAATGTGAAGCAAAATATTTTGTTTGGGGCTAAATACGATGATGCGAGATATAAGCAAGTAGTTTATGCCAGTGCTTTGGAAGATGATTTCAACCAATTACCTTATGGAGATCGAACTATTGTTGGTGAGCGTGGTGTTGCTTTGAGTGGTGGACAAAAAGTACGTTAATGAATTTGGAAATTTTATTTTGTGCACATGCATTCATCACTTATATAATGGATTGATATGTATTTTATTTTCAGGCTAGAGTTAATTTAGCTCGAGCTTTGTATCAGAAAGCCGATATTTACTTGATGGATGATCCATTAAGCGCTGTAGATTCCAAGGTGAGCAGACATTTGTTTGAAAAGTGTATGAAGAAACATCTCACCGGCCATTTGAGAATATTGTGCACACACCAACTTCAGTATTTGCCACAATCAGACCACGTCATTGTTCTGGATAATGTAAGATAATGTAATTTCAAAATTAATTTTTGGAGCCCATACAAATGTTAAAAATATTTTTATCACAGGGAAAAATTTCAGCCCAAGGGACTTATAATGAATTAGTTTCACAAGGAATTGACTTTGTCAGCTTAATGGTAAAAGAACACGAAGACGATTCCAAAGATGTTCGAGCAACCGCTCAACAGGGAGTTGTAGTAAGATTTTTTTTACATTTTTATGCATTAAGTTTACTTACATTGTACTTACTAAGTAATGAACAATATTTCAAACAAATTTAGAAAACAGAAGAAAAAAAGCAAGAAGACAGAGGAAAACCTGCAGCACAAGGCGAGAAGATGGTCGGAGGAAGTGTCGGTTTGGGGACGTATTGGGAATATTTCAAATCATCAGAATCAAACTTTGGAATTTTCATGTTGTTTGCAGTTTTTATTGTTTCTCAACTGTTGTTCACGGCGGCTGATTACTGGCTATCATTTTGGTACTACCATTGCGCCCAGCCTAAAAGCAGGCACTAATTATGTGGGTATAAATATAAGTATTGTTTGACGAAGTATTTTCTGAACATACAGGACCAGAGCAGAAGGAAATAGAATTGAAAGAGAATCACAAGTAGTAGCAGCCTCCAAAAATAACATTCCCAATAATATGACTGAATTGGATTCACTAGTAACAGCTAAATGGACTCCAAAAGATGATGATGGTTATTTGGGCGAATTTTTATATTTCTGGGTGTACACGGGAATCGTGATAGCTATATTTGTAACTGTCAAAGCTCGAGCCATTTACTTTTTCCTGTTTTGCGTTAAAGTCAGTCGAAATATACACAACAATATGTTTTCTAACATGGTGAGGGCACCCACTAAATTTTTTGATGAAAATCCTTCAGGTATTTTACCCTTCAAATGTTCAAATATAATTTCAAATATGTGCATGGAGTTTCGAATTATTAAATCTCTACTGTGCATTCACAGGAAGGATTATGAACAGATTTACGAAGGATATTGGAGCCTTAGACGAATTATTACCATTTGCATTTTTCGACGCTGTCACAATTTTTTTACTTTTAGTTAGCATGGTCATCCTGATTGTGATAGCTAACTACTACATTATTGTCCCTACGGTACTTTTGATGCTGAGCTTATATTTCGTTCGTCGTTACTATATTGCCACAGCTCGGGATGTTAAAAGGATTGAAGCTATTAGTAAGTTTTTTCACTTTTTGTGTTTATTTTTCATTTAGTTTTCGGTTTTTGGTATTTTTTATATATTTTTAATATATATAAACGAACTGTTTCACTACTACTATACTATTGCACTATTTGCAGCCAGAAGTCCTTTGTTCACTCATGTTGTCGCATCAATTCAAGGGTTGACAACTATTCGTTCAGCACACAATGAAATTATTCTTGTGAAGCAGTTTGATGATCATCAAGTGAGCTTTGATGCATATTTTTGTTTTCTATTAGGGTTTTATTTAGTGTTTTTTAAATTCATCACATTTTGTAGAATCTACATTCCTCTGCATGGTTTACATTTATCTCAGCAAATCGTTGGTTTGCTATCTGGCTAGAATTGATCTCGGTTGCCTACCTGTCCATTGTGACTTACAGCTTCATGATATTATCTTCTGTGATGTGTAAGTTTTTAAAATTATTGAATTCAGTATGTTGATTAAAATGTTTTAGTAGTTTAATTTTTTTGTAGCCTTTGAAAGCTCAGACGTGGGACTGGCTATCAGTTCTGCTTTGTCTTTAACTGGAGTGTTTCAATGGGGAATGCGTCAATCTGCTGAAACAGGTTTGATATTATTTACTGTTTTTCCGTTCGGATATGATAAGTGACGGTAAACAGTCGTTTAAATAAATTTTGTATACTTGAACTCAGAAAATCAAATGACAAGTGCTGAGAGAGCATTTGAATATTGTAAGCTAGAATCTGAGGCACCACTGGAATCAAGTGCAGGTATTTATTGCATTTTAATGAAAATATTCATTTTGCAACAAACAATAACATAGCATCTGAAAATGTATTTATTAAAGTATTATTTATATTAATTTTTGGGTAGATAAAAAACCACCAAAAGATTGGCCAAGCAGAGGCGAAATTATTTTTCAAAACGTGTATCTATCATACGACGAAAAGGATGTATTGAAAGGACTCACATTCAATATAAAAGGGAGAGAAAAGATAGGAATTGTAGGTAGAACTGGGGCTGGAAAAAGTTCTATCATTGCTGGTTTCTTTAGAATGACAGAGCCTAAAGGCGACATCATTATCGATGGGATTAAAATAAAACAGATTGGATTGCATGATTTGCGAACGAAGATTTCCATTATTCCTCAAGATCCAGTATTATTTTCTGGAACAATGAGATACAATTTGGATCCTTTTTCTCAATTTGATGACAAAAACTTGTGGCAAGTTTTGGAAGAGGTAATTCTTATTTGTGTACAATTTTAATTTAAATTTCCATCACAGTAAAAAAAATGCAGAGAACAAGAACATGTGCTATAGGTGGAACTAAAAAGTGATATCCCAGCTTTAGACTTTCGTGTTTCGAATGGAGGAAATAATTTTAGCGTTGGACAGCGACAATTAGTTTGTCTTGCGCGTGCCATTTTACGCAAAAATAAAATTATTGTTTTGGATGAAGCCACTGCGAATGTTGATCCTAGGTAGTGTAGTGCATTTATCAACCAACTGTAGGTAGGATTGAATGATTTGTACTGAGGAACATTGTACTAATTCAAATTTTATGCTATTCAGAACGGACAATTTTATCCAAACAACGATTCGAACTAAATTTTCAGAATGCACGATTATTACAATTGCGCATAGACTTCACAGTGTAATGGATTGTGACAGAATTCTAGTATTGGACAATGGATACTTGAAGGTAAAAATACTAAAATTAGTGGAATTCTATGAGTTTTTATTAACGTCGAAACAAACTTACTTTTACTTTTTTTCACAGGAATACGACCATCCTCATATTTTGCTGCAAAGTCCCAATGGGTTTTTATCCTCCATGGTTGAACATACGGGCAAGGCCAGCTCTTCAATTTTAAAATCTTTAGCTGCAGATGTAAGTTTGTGAATTCATGATCATTGTTTTTAGTTGATTTTCAACAACTTCAAACCTCTTATAAATAATTTTCATGTATGCTAATTTAAATACTCTTTTCAGACGTTCCAAGCCAAAAGAGCATCATTTAGTCGGAATACTTTAACAGATATTCGAAAATCCATTTCTGAAGATCAACGTCGACTTATGGAAAAGTTTCAGAAACGTGTGGAAGACTAATAGAATTTAAGTGCAACAATAATACAGATTATAGCGGTTGGGGTGTAGCAAATGGTGCGCTATAGTCAGGACTGGACCAATTCGCATTACTTGAGTGTAAATGCTACGCTCGTGGCTCAAAAACCAAACCTAACTGGAAAGAAGCTCAGCGCACCTTTTGGTACACCCCAACCGATTAGAGCTAACTAAACTTGACCAAAAACTTTATTTCATACGATAATATGACGATTGTGACAATAAATTGTGAAATACATGCACAAAAATTTCAAAAAACATATTTCTATTTCCTACTTTCTATAGAAATATCAGCTTGTAGTCAGTAAGAAAAGAAAAATACAAAAAAAAGACTACAAATTTAACTCCACTTGACTTGCATAAAAATTATATATCTAGAAGCTACATTTGCACCCACAGGAATCCTTCTGGGCACAATTCTTCCTGCAACAGTTATCCCCTTCGGTACTGCAGCATTTCTGGCAATTGGAGAAACATTGACATTGACAATTTCCACTGCCTGTCTTTTTGCAACAATCCTCACAAGATCCAGCAGTTGCCTTAGCACACGGACATCCTCCAGCTTTTTCTGTTGCACATTGACACATAGACCTTTGGGATTGGCATCCGCAAGATCCACCTGCAAAAAAACAGAACGAAATAATTACTTTCCAGGAAAACTGTTACATAAAAACACTAAACATCAGCCCAAAAAATCTAACAAGCTTAACATCAGCCTGAACTAATGCTGCTAGAATTCTTGCACTAACTAACGTAAACTTGCAGTACATTTCGAAATTAATGTTCAATCTAAACTTACAGTTTTGTTTATTTCCACAGCAGGCTTCCATTTTTCTCTTTAACCTTTGGGATGATAGAATTCACGCAAAATTTGAAAGAATTAAGACTTTTTGGAAAATTATAACTCTTTGTTTCACTGGCTTTGTTATTCAGTTACCTTTACATGAAGTGAACTGCATTTCCTACAGAATATATGCTGCACAAAGGCGTCGTGTGCACAAAACATGAGTAGTGCCGTGTGCAAAACCCTGTGCTACATGCAGTACAGCACGCAGTGCTTTTTTCATGTATAAAGTTATTTACACGGCTTATAAGGCGTAGTTTGCGATGTAATGCAATTCATAGAATCCCTCCTGTAGTATAACAATAGTGTGATGTAATGGTAGAAAGTACTAGGTTTATACGTATTACGTATACGTACGCAATTGTGGAAAACACAAAACAAAGTGCAAAATCTCGCTTCACGTGCAAAATCACCTACCGAGTGGAACAAAAGTCGTGTGCAAAAAAGCGACGCCAATGTTTTTGCATAGACTCATTTTGCATGCATCTTAGGGAATCTTTTCGAAGATGATTCATTAATTAAATTGCAGTTTAAGTAAACGAAGTCGTAGACTCCTAGAAGAGGTTCATGTGTACATGAAATGGAAAAAATAATTGCAATACTTTGGATCATAAGTTATTTCTTTATTTGAAGAATATAGGATCATGAATTCAGTTGAGACAGTTTTATGAATGTATTTTTCGAGTATTTAAGAACAAAAATAGACAATGGACAGTGTGAAGGGACAAGAAAAAGTATTTAGATTTAGAATGAACTATATATAGAATATGGTAGCCAATGTAGTTTTTAGACGCCATGTGGTAAAAGTTTCGTTGAATACACCCTATGGACAGATGTACTTAATATTTGATGATTTGCATTAAGCTTTGATGCTGAAAATCGCATTAAAATCAGTTACGATCGTAATATATTAATGAAACATGGAAATAGGATCAAAAAGCTGCTGTACTTGATGGGTTTTTAACAAACTACATATGTGTTGGATTTTGATTAGCTTTTGTAGCTGAATGTGATTTCATTAGTATAATTCCTAATTCATATTGAAAAGGAATTGGACAATACGTTTTGTTTGCTATGTGCTGTGGAGTAAGCGAATGGCTCGCGAATCCCTATATTATATTCTTTTGTTTCCACATCCAGGATCATGCTCACTTAACTAAACTAAAGGATCATGCTTTTTGACATTGGTGACCTTGCTGTGAATGATTCGCCCATGAGAAAACTCATTGTTAAACTTGTGACCAAGAGAATATGTACACAAAATTTCATGACGATCCGCCAAGTCCTTCAAGAGTTATCTGATGCTAAAAATGCTTTATAAGAGAAGCGGGCAAACAGACAGACATTGCATTTCCGTAAAGTAGCGGATATTATCACCTATAGTACATGATAAAATAATAATCTAATTATTAAATTCTCCAGGTAATTCTTGCAGGTCATACAATTTGCTGTAAACGAAGAAGATATGAAAAAAACTTTAGTGGACATGCACTGTGAAGTTAAATTGTTTAATAAATTTCATTGGGTAGACTTAAAATATGGTACTTAGCTATCTACTAAAAACAATATTAAGATTGGTTAATTTACGCAAAATAGAATGATTAAATGGTTAGTGATGATAGTTAACATGAAGGATGTCTGTTTAATTCTTGTTGCTCGATAAAAGCTGTATGCGGCTTGCTTTTTACCTGACCATATGGATAACACTAATCTGATAAGATTTTAAATTGCTTATGCATAAAAAGTACATAAATCCTGAAATCTCATGGACCTCATATTCCCTTATCAGTTGCCGCCGGTCAGCCATACTTTCAACTTTCCGGACAATTTTTTTGCAAAAAGATTTTTTAAGTATCTTTAAGCTTATACAACACATTAAGTGAACCATGGATTTCACACCGAAAAAATCTGTGTTCAATCCCTACAATAAATCTAACCCAGTGTCAAAATTATTTTTCGTTTGGTTAGTTCCCTTGTTCCAGAAAGGATATAAAAAGAATCTAGATACGGACGATATGTACAATGTTTTGAAAACTGATACTTCAAAGTTGTTAGGAGACCAATTAGAATCGTAAGCTGTACTCAAAATATAAGATACTCTAAAAAGTAGTTTTGAATAGTTTCTAAACAATCTTTTGAATTCCAGATTATGGTTAGAAGAAATCCACAAATGTTCCAAAAATATGAAGAAACCATCATTGCTAAAATTATTGCTAAAAATGTTTGGTGTCCAGTACTTCACAGCGTGGATTTTCATGGCTTTTGGTGAATGCGTTTGTCGGTAAATTTTTTTTCAGAAGACTTTTTTTCAAATAATGAAATTAATATGGGAAAATCTGTATTTTGATCGGATTAAATTTTTCCAAAGAATTCTACAGCCATTTGCGTTAAAAAGTTTAATTCTTTCCTTTGGCGAAGACAGCGAAGCAACAACTTTTGAACAATATTGGTATGCTGCAGCAGTTTCACTTTCCACTCTAGGAACCACTCTTGTATGGCATCCCGTATTGTTTCAGTTTTTTAGGGTCGGTATGAAATGCCGGATAGCATGTTCTGCCTTGATTTACAGGAAAGTAGGAAAAATTTCCAATGAAACAACGAGAAACAACCTCGTTAGTTACTAACTAAACTAAATAAAAAATTTATTAACTTTCCTTATTTGCTTACTTTTCAGGCTCTGAGACTGAGCAAAACTGCTCAAGGGAAAACCACAGTAGGGCAACTAGTGAACATTCTAAGCAATGATGTGAACCGGTTTGATCTCAATTTAATATTTGTCCCATTTTTCATACTTGGTCCCCTCCAACTTGTCATTTGGGGTTATTTCTTGTGGCAAGAATTTGGGGCTTCTTCCTTAGCAGGATTAGGAGCGGTTGTACTGTTGACTCCATTGCAGTGTAAGTTTAGCGGTAACTGACTATTGCCTATCGAGAAAAAGTTTTTTAAACGAACCATATTAAATCCATCCCTTTAGATTGGAATGGGCAGTATGCTACAAAATTTCGATTGAATATTGCCAAACGAGCGGATGAAAGAGGCAGAATCATGAATGAAATTGTACTAGCAATGCGTGTCATTAAAATGTATGCATGGGAGAAACCATTCTCGGCTGTTATAAAAAAAATCAGACAGTAAGATTTAAAAAACTATTCAGTTCTGGCAAATATATTTTTTATTTAAAAAAACATTTTTTGTAGATCTGAAGTGAGTATGTTAAGAAAACGATCTCATTTACGTGGATTTTACCTTTCTTTGTTCTCCACTACTTCCAAAGTTATCCCATACTTGATGTTTATCACATACGTCCTGAATGGAAACCAACTTACCTCAGATAAAGTGTTTTTTGCTATGGCATGTTATCATGGTTTGATACAAAGCATGATTTACGCTATTCCGTCCGGAACTGCTGGAACTGGAGAAATTTTGGTCGGATTAAAACGAATTGAGGTATGACAAAGTCACAAAGCAAAACCAGCAGAAGATTTCCATTTGATTTTAAACACATAAATTAAATAATATTAAAATATAGGAATTCATGAGCCTGGAAGAAGTAGGAACAATTGCAGAGTATGGAAGCACTTCAAATACAATATCTCCTTTTTTTCACCTTGAAAAAGAAACCGAAAAGGAGAAAACTCCTCTCATTAGCTTGAAATCTCTAACTGCGAGGTAAGTAAATTGAAAATTACAAGCATACAGAACGAAAAGCCGTATTTTAAAAGATACTTATTTTATTACAGCTGGACTGGCAAGCAACCCCATCTATCAAATTTTAATTTGCAAGCACAAGGGAATTCCATTGTAGCCATTGTAGGACCTGTCGGAAGTGGAAAAGTAGTTTTTTACGTTACGCATTAGTTTTCCTCAATTCCAAATAAAATAATTTTATTTTTTCACAGACAACATTTCTACACGCTCTACTACGCGAACTATACATAATTTCGGGAGAATGCAAAATCCAAGGAAAGTTAGCATATGCATCCCAAGAGCCTTGGATTTTTGCCGGCAACGTCCAACAAAACGTCTTATTTGGGAAACCTTTTGATAAAGGTCTTTATCATGACGTGATTAGAGCGTCTGCTCTGGAAGAAGATTTAAAGCAATTGCCATATGGGGATATGACCATTGTGGGGGAAAGAGGAGTCAGTTTGAGTGGAGGTCAGAAAGCTAGAGTGAATTTGGCCAGGGCTTTGTATCAGGAGGCTGATATATACTTGTTAGATGATCCATTAAGTGCTGTAGACTCCCGTGTTAGTCGCCATTTGTTTGACAAATGCATCAAGAAGCATTTAAATGGTCGATTGAGAATAATTGTTACCCATCAGTTGCAGTATTTGCAGCAAGTGGATCACATAGTAGTTTTAAATGAGGTAAGTAAATTATGCAAATCAACAAATTGATAATGAGAAGTGTTTGCTGTCTGTTTATTTGCAATTTTATCTTTAGGGCTCAATTTTAGCTCAAGGAACATTTGAAGAGTTGGTGAGCAAAGGGATAGATTTTATCAGTTTGATGGCAGCAGATGAAATGGAGAATATACGGAAAACTAGCGATGCTTCTTTTGAAAAGGTACAAGTTTAGAATTGTACAGGATATAATGCATAGAGTGTAAAATTTGTCCATTTGGAAATACAGACAGTGAAAGTGGAAATTAAAAAACATGAGAAACAAGATGCTCAAGAGGAAAAAATGGCTGTGGGGGAAATTGGATTGAAAACTTACTGGGAGTATTTCAAAATTGCTGAATCTACCATTGGCTTAGCTATCCTAGTCTTGGTGCTAGTTTTAGCTCAATTGTCAATCAGCTCTATGGAATATTGGCTATCATATTGGTATGGAATAATTTTTAAAATCTTCAGAACGGGTTTTTGTTGAAAAATTAAAAAAACCATTGAACATTTTTTGTACAGGACAAATGCAGAGGAAGGGAACGGGGAGTATTTGGGGGAAAATACATACATATTTGTGTACACAGGATTGGCCGCGGCAGTACTTGTGTTGAACATTGGTCGTTCTGTAACTTTTTTTGAGTATTGCACAAAAATTAGTATTAATATGCATATTCACATGTTCTCCAGTGTTGTGAGAGCCCCAATTTCATTTTTTGATCACAATCCTTCAGGTATTTTCTGAATTTTAAAATTTTGTAAATACTTTAGACATATCCTGATACATTTGATTGTGTAGGTCGGATTATGAACAGATTTTCCAAAGATTTGGGAACAAATGATGAACTTTTACCCGTAGTATTTTTCGACATGTTGATTATTTTCTCCCAAATGGGTGGAATCCTCATTATTGTCACCATTACGAATTACTACACCGCTATACCATCAGTGATCATCTTGATTCTCCTTTGGCTCACTAGAAGATGGTACATTAAAACTGCCAGAGATGTCAAGCGGATTGAAGGAATGAGTATGCTATAATTATGTACTATTTTCAAGGGGGCAAGTACAATACAATTTCGTGAAACGGTATTCTGTTCTTTTTCGTAGCGAAAAGTCCAATTTTTACACACACCGCAGCAACATTTCAAGGTTTGACTACTATCAGATCTACAAGTGGAGCTGATGAAAAATTAATCCGTCAGTTTGATGAATTGCAAGTAATTTACTTCCTTAAAAAATTTTTACTTTAATTACAACTTATAACTCAAAAACTTACACACAAAAAAATTCTCTTACGCAATTTTTTTTTACCAGGACATACATTCTTCTAGTTGGTTTGCATTCATATCCACATCTAGAGCTTTTGGAGTGTGGATTGAAATGATTTCAATAATATTTCTTGCAACTGTTACCTTCAGTTTTCTTCTCATCCAAGACTGTAAAACTCAATGCTAATCTATTAATTTTTTTAATTTCATTGTACTTCCGAATGTCGGGTATCTATCTTAAATTATTTTTCAGCTGCGTTAAGTGGATCCGTGGGCCTCGCTGTTTCCTCCTCTTTAACATTAGCTGGATGGTTTCAATTTGGCATGAAACAATCGGCAGAAGTATATTCATTTAACTATTTTTACAAATTGCAGTCTTAATTAAATCTTAAAAAACTAAAATGTTCCTTTCTTTTTCAATTCAGGTGGAAAATTTTATGACGTCAGTAGAACGGACTATTGAATACGCTAAAATTGAACCAGAAGCTGAATTAGATTCTCAACCAGGTTACTGCTCACTAACAATACCGAAAATTCCTTTGTCTTAACTTACTAACTAACTAACACAGCTTATTCGTTTTAACTAACTTAAACTAATTTACGACGTAAAACTAAATACACAACTTCATATTCCTCCATTGTTGGGAATTTGAAACAGAGAAAAAGCCGCCAAAATCGTGGCCAACCAATGGCGAAATCCAATTTCAAGATGTATCCCTAGCATATGAAGACAAAGACGTACTCAAGCATTTAACATTCACAATCCATGGTTCCGAAAAGATAGGGATTGTAGGCAGAACTGGAGCCGGGAAATCTTCCATAATTCAAGCAATGTTCCGTATGACAGAACCTAGTGGTTACATAATCATTGATGGCGTTAAAATCACTCAAATAGGCTTGCATGATTTGAGGAAAGTGATTTCTATCATCCCACAAGATCCGGTCCTATTTTCGGGAACAATGAGATATAATTTGGACCCTTTTGGTCAATTTAGTGATGACCAGTTGTGGAAAGTATTGGATGAGGTTTGGAAAGATTTTATTTGCTTTTAATTTGTGTAGTGTTTGAAAATTTTGGCGAGTTTAAAAAATGTTTGTACTTTGCAGGTAGAATTGAAAGCAAGCGTACCAGCATTGGATTGTTTGGTAACAGAGGGCGGTGGGAACTTTAGTTTGGGACAAAGGCAACTAGTATGTTTAGCAAGAGCAATTCTGAGAAATAATAGAATTATTGTGATGGATGAGGCTACGGCAAATGTTGATCCCAGGTGAGTGAGATTGCTTATAAAATGCACATTTCGTTATTTCGAAGGTTATTAAAAAATATATAAATTGTAGAACCGATGGACTGATTCAAAAAACTATACGAGAGAAGTTTAAGGACTGTACCATCATCACAATAGCACATCGACTAAATAGTGTGATTGATTGCGATCGAATTTTAGTGCTAGATAATGGATATTTGAAGGCACGGTTCGGTTTATTAGTTGGTTAGTTAGAATTAGTTGCCAAAACGATTAACTTTTCATCTCATTTCTTGCAGGAATTTGACACTCCACATGCTCTGCTGCAAAACAGTGACGGCATATTCACAACTATGGTAAATCATACGGGCAAATCAAGCAGTGCCTTGCTCAAGAGTGCTGCTATGGAGGCATACCAAAAAAAGTGTGATTGATTGAATACAGTTGTTGGTGTCTTAGAATTGTTTTTTAATTGACTGACTTACTGATAAAAATAAAAAAAATTTCATAGAAACGTCTGGGGTCTAAAAATTTCTTGTTTTTACTCACTGTGCAGTTCAAATGACTATTATTCTGTACACGCAAATGCGAAAACACTCAAAATTGTGTGTCCAGCCCACACATGCACATAAAAATTTTTGCTGCTGCAAACTGCACTACACTTATAAATGCCTTCAAAACTGCACTTTGTACTTTTGAGGCATTAAAATTTTATCTTATGTGAGTGCGCCATGCGCCATTTCAAGGAGTTTATGAAGGTCAATGATCGATAGCTCCAATAAATTAATGGGTCACTTCACTGCGCTCAATAGAATGCATGCATGGTCATACTAATCTGTGCAAACAGAGCGTAAATTGTTTTGCACAAAAAACCGTTACTGCACTGGACTCTGGAAACAATTATCCCTTAAAAAATTAGAACAATAAACTGGATCACATGCTTTACCAGCAGGCTTGTTAATCTGTACATTAAATGACGCGATTTTTCTCCCATTGTCTTTGCAGTATCACAACAGATATGCTGCAGTAAACATGCACAAAGAGAGTCAGTTTCTCATATGGACCAGGAACATTTTTAAAACTGTAGTGTAGTCAGTCAGTATTTCCAATATGGATTTTGCAGAAACTACAAATATTCCGAATCCTTCAGAAAAAGCTAATCCCGTATCTCGACTGCTTTTCATATGGCTGCTCCCTTTGTTCAAAAAAGGTTACAAGAATGGAATTAAAATTACCGATTTGTACAACCGACCGCAGCAGGATTCTTCAAAATTGTTAGCTACCAGGCTAAGTCGGTGTGTGCAGTTGGATAGTATCATTTGCTAAAAAAAACAATTCGTTATTTTTTAACAGTTTCTTTCTCACTTTGTAGAGCTTGGGACCGAGAAGTTGAGAGTGCAAAGTCTAAAAATGCAAGTCCTAAGTTTCTCTATGCTCTCCTCAGTGTTTTCTGGAGAAGATACATGATAAGCGTGATATTTTACATGATCGACTCATGGATCTTAGTGTGCGTTGCGTATACTCATTCTACATTTTTAAATATTAAAAGTTGATTTTTAAACATCTATTAACTTCATAATTTGTGTTTTAGCGTGTCTCAGACACTTTTTCTACGACTTTTGGTCAACTCATATGCGGATGATGAGGGAACTGACAAGGAACGCTATTTGTACGCCACTGGGATTTGTGTAGCCACATTGTTACATTCCTTGGTTCTGCATCCCGCCGTTTTCGGCACTTTCCATATTGGAATGCAATGTAGAGTTGCATCTTCGGCTCTCATTTATAGAAAAGTATGCATTTTTTTCACAATGTAAATTTTTTAAAGCCCTAAGAATGGATATTCCTTGTGCTATCATGCGAAAAACATAAACAGTATGAAGCAAAAGAGCATTTTATTGTTAGCTTGGTAGTTTTCAAATCAATTTTGCAAAAAAAAAGTCGTTTTTTTACTGTTTTGGGGCGAATTGCCGGCTATTCGCCATTCGACGAAACGTCGTAACATCAAATGCGTTCAAGCTTCCTTGTATCTACTCAAGATCTACCTATGAGTATAGAGAAGCAAATCTCGAGACTTCCAAACTACGCCACGGACTCCCTCCGTACAAAAGGCACCTATCAAACTATGTTTTATTCTTTCAACTAGATGTGTGCGTCGTTCTAAAAAGCTTCAAGGGCAACAAATAACTACCTGTATGACAGCGATTAAATTTTTTATCGACGACGCAATAAAGCAATAGAACATTCTCTCGACAAAAAAGTTTCTCTACCCACGCGTAGGTGTTCAAATATCTTCGACGGCGGCGGTGATCCCCTCGAAGAACCCAAAAAACAGCGTTGACGGCAACGTCATGCGACGGCGCACGCTTCTACTTTCAAAAACGAAATTAGCTTCAACTGAAATATGTGAAACGGCGTTCAAACATAGCTACATACAATATCTTTTTTTGTAGTCACTAAAGCTGAGCAAAACTGCACAAGGAGAAACCACAGTGGGACAAATTCTGAACATAATGTCAAACGATGTAAACAAATTCGACACGGAAATAAATTTCCTTCCTTTCATAGTGATTGGACCTGTACAAGTAGCCATTTTCATGTATTTCATATGGCAAGATTTGGGTCCATCTAGTATCACTGGATTGGGTCTCACTGTACTTCTTTTCCCTTTACAATGTTAGTTAGTTATAGATTGCTTCTGAAATTGTTTCAAATGATTTCATATTGGTTTATACGCATTCGTCATTCATACACAGATTTCAGTGGGAAATATTCCGCCATTTTTCGTCACAATATTGCCATCAAAACAGATGAACGAGGGAGGATGATGAATGAAATCATTGTTGGTATGAGAGTTATAAAGATGTACGCATGGGAGAAACCATTTTCCATGATCATCGACAAAATCAGAAGGTATAGCTTTCATCTTACACTAATTGTATTGTAAAGAGCACTTTTTATTGCAGTTTTCTAATTACAGGTTGGAAGTAAAAGAACTGAGAAAACGAGGCTACTTGAGAGGAAGCCATTCAGCTTTTATAAATTTCGTGCCCAAATTAGTTGCATATTTTACTTTCCTCACATTCTTTCTCAGTGGTAATGAATTGACGGCTGGGAAAGTTTTCTTTTCCATTGCAGTCTTCAATATCATCATTCAAGTGATGATTCACTTTGTACCCCTAGCTACTGCAAGCATTGGAGAGCTGTCGGTTGCTATCAAGCGAATTGAGGTGAAAACAAAGCTATGGATGCATTTAGCTTTTTAAAACTTATTTAAGATTTCGTGAGTAATAAATTATTTATTTTTTCAGACTTTTTTACTTTTGCAAGAAAGTGGGGAGAATACAAACAGCAGTGCTTCAGATATGTACATTTCTGAAGACATGGTTGATAAAGAGGCCAGTGTTTGCTTGAAAAATGTGACTGCAAGGTACATTTAGTCAAAACCACATTTAAAACTTTCTTGAACTTCACCTAATGCTTTCAATGAATACACAGTTGGACTGGCGAGAAACCTACACTGCAGGATATAAACATAAATGTGAAAGGAGATAAATTAGTAGCAGTTGTGGGATCTGTTGGGTCCGGAAAAGTGAGAAACTGGCAAATTGCAAAATTTGCGAGCGAATATGGCTATTCATTCTTTTAATTGAAAGTTTTATTTTGCAGACATCTTTACTGCATGCCTTGATCAAAGAACTGCCTCTTACAAATGGAATGTTGAGTGTACAGGGCCGTGTAAGCTATGCATCACAAGAGTCGTGGATTTTTGCGGGGAACCTGAGACAGAACATTCTATTTGGATTGCCATTTGACAAACAAAGATATTACGACGTGATTAATGCTTGTGCTTTGGAAGAGGATTTGAAACAGTTGCCTTATAGGGATTTAACTGTAGTGGGTGAACGAGGTGTGGCATTAAGTGGAGGACAAAAGGTAGGCAGTTAAAATTGGGATTCGAAAAATGTGAGTATTATTGCTACCATGTACTTTTTTGTTAAGGCTCGTGTAAATATGGCCCGTTGTTTGTACCGGAGAGCCGATATTTATTTGCTGGACGACCCTTTAAGTGCTGTCGATGCTCGAGTGAGTCGACATTTGTTCGAGAAATGTATTAAAACTCATTTGAGAGGAACTTTGAGAATTTTAGCAACTCACCAACTTCAGTATTTACCTCAAGCCGATCATATTGTTGTACTGAATGAAGTAAGAATGATAGTTATAAATGCTTGTGGTAAAAATGTGTGCTGGGTGCAGATTTAAATTGAAGTTTGTTTACTTACTTCTGGAATCTAGGGTAAAATCTTAGCCCAAGGAACATATTCTCAACTAATTCAGAGTGGCATAGATTTCATGAGCTTGATTACTGCCGAAAATGAAGAGACAGTTAGAAAACAGAGTATTTCCAAGATTGAAAATGTAAGCTCGTTCTTTTGACTCAATAAAACAAGTTTAACTATAAAATGCTATAGGAGTTGAAAGTTTTCTAGTTAGTTAGTTGATTAGTCGTACCTCGTACAATCTTGAACGTGAGATGAATGCTACATTTGCTAGACCACAAAAGGGTCCACAGCAGAGACAAATAAACCGAAAAAGGAGGAGGAAAAAATGAACATTGGGTCTGTTACATGGAAAACTTACAAAGAGTATTTGAATTCTGCAAGATCTCCATTTCGTCTTAAACTATTAATTGCCAGTTTCTTTTTGGCTCAGATTGCAATGAGTGGACATGACTATTCCCTATCTTTTTGGTATTTTACAACGCAAACAGCAAAAATAAAGTTGCAAAATTCTCAATTTACATTAATTTTTTGCATCCGAAGGACAAATGCAGAAGAAAAACAAAGAGACTGTGCAGAATCTTTGGATCCAGATTGTGATGATGGCTATCTGGGAGAATATGCTTACCTAGGGATTTACACAGGATTTGCTGCCGCCACTGTAGTATTTTGTCTGTATCGATCCATTTACTTTTACGTTTATTGTACCAAAATCAGCATAAATTTACATAATTGGATGTTCACAAGTATGGTTCGTGCACCCACAAAGTTCTACGATGAAAATCCTTCCGGTGAAGTTGCACTCTTTAAATATATGCGTCTTAAGTTTTCCAATTTAAGGGAAGAATGCTAATTCTTGTATGATTTAAATCGTTTAGGAAGAATCATGAATAGGTTCACAAAAGATTGTGGAGTTTTGGATGAAATGCTTGCCCAAGCTATGAGTGACACCATTGTCATATTTCTGAAGATGCTTGGAGTAATTATCATTGTGAATACTGTGAACTACTACTTGATTGTGCCTACCATCTTTCTATTTGTCGGATTGTATTCCATTAGACAGTTTTTTGTTGCGTCGGCACGGGATTTGAAAAGAATTGAGGCGATAAGTAAGTAAGCTTGATGACTTACTTATAGTAGTTAGTAATGCCACTCCTGCTGTCTGATTATATGCACAATTCATGCTGTTTGTTTACATTTAGTGCTCCTTTACAATTATTTACAGCTCGTAGCCCTTTGTTTACGCATGTTGCAGCTACTATGCAAGGAATTACTACCATAAGAGCGTTAAATTGTCAGGAATTACTTGTGCAGCAATATGATGGGCACCAAGTTAGTAGAATAATAATTCAACAATGTGCAGAACTCAATTGGCAATGCTTTTTTGGTAGTTTTTGTGGATAACTACTGTTCAACGTATTTAGGATCTACATTCGGCGTCCTGGTTTTTGTTCATCTCAGCGAATCGATGGTTTGGAATATGGCTTGAACTGATTTCTTGCATATTTTTAGCCGTAGCTAGTTTCTTTTTCCTGGTATTGGCAACAAGTAAGCATAATTATTTTCATTCGCGCACTATCTAGGGATATAAGTAAAAGCATTAGTTTCTTACAGCATCTGGAAGCGGGGAACTGGGGTTAGCTATTTCATCCATTTTGACTCTACTGGGCTCATTCCAATGGGGCATGAGACAATCTGCAGAAACAGGTTAGAATATTTGCTCCCGTATTTTTTAGCAAACTAACTAAAAAAGTATGCATGCAGACAGACCATTACAGCAGGATTATATTTTATGGTGTACAGAAAACTACATGACAAGTGTAGAACGAGCATTAGAATACACCAGACTGAAACCAGAAGCTCCTGTAGAATCTGATCCAGGTAATTAGAAAAAAATTGCACACACAACCTAATTATGTCCGTCTTGATGTCTTTTCAAACTGCACCTTGATTTATAATGCATACTGCCAACGTCAGATAAAAAACCGCCTGCAAACTGGCCAAGCGGTGGAGAAATTGAGTTCAGGGACGTCAGTCTTGCATACGACACAAAATTGGTACTAAAAAATCTGACTTTTACGATCGCCAGTAAAGAAAAAATTGGAATCGTGGGTAGAACTGGAGCAGGAAAAAGTTCTATCATTGGAGCACTTTTCCGACTGACAGAACCCACGGGAACTATATTCATTGATGGCATTAAGATTAATGATATCGGACTGCATGACTTGCGAAAAGGAATTTCCATCATTCCCCAAGATCCTGTTTTATTCTCGGGTTCTGTTCGCTACAATTTAGATCCATTTGAGCAGTTCAGTGATGACGAATTGTGGAGAGTTATTGAAGAGGTAATAATGTCTTCTGTCATCAGTCAAATCAAAATCATCAATTATGATTTGTTTACGAGCAAATGACCTTGAAATTAATTATATTTATTTGTCTAGGTTGAGCTCAAAGTTGAAATCTCCAGTCTAGATGGGAAAGTTTCAGATGGAGGTAGCAATTTTAGTGTTGGCCAGAGGCAGCTCGTTTGCCTGGCAAGAGCCATTCTACGAAAAAACAAAATAATTGTTATGGACGAAGCTACTGCCAATGTTGACCCAAGGTACTGTATACAGTAGCTAGATAAAAAGAATGCACTTTATAAATTAGTATTTTGGAATCTCATTTTTCTTTCTAACTAAGTGCATAACTAATTTTATGCCAAATAAAAAGGACGGACAATTTAATCCAACGGACTATAAAAAACAAGTTTTCTGACTGCACCATTATAACAATTGCCCATCGGTTGCACACTGTCATGGATTCTGATCGAATCCTTGTGCTTGACAATGGCTACCTGATGGTATGTATGAAATAGACAAAAAACATAGTAGTTATGGTTAGTAAGTGTGTTAAAAATAGAATTCTATGGATTATGTTTCTAGGAATTCGATCATCCACACGTACTGATGGAAAATCCGAACAGCATTCTCACAAAGATGGCAAGCCACACAGGCTCTGGAGCAAACGATGTGCTACGCAAAATAGCTACTGAAGTAAGTAGCATAATCGTATTACCGTTTCACCGTTTGTGCGTGTTTAATTTGATGTTGTCAAACTAATGAGCTTTGCTCGTTCTTTTCCAGGCATATTTTGAAAAACATCAATAGAGCTCATTATGCACAGTTGAATAAGTTTTGTTATGTAAATAAAATCCTCTTGTTTTGTATTTTATTCGTACTGTGTACACAACGGAGTAGCATAATGCTTTGGATTGAACATTGGCATCAGACAGATTGTGTAGGATAAACGTAGATATGTATCATAAAGTGTATGTAAACGTAGATAACTCGGCTTCATAAAAAGCTATAAAGATTAATGAGAATTTTTGAAGACTTTCATGTTTTCTTTTTAGTAGGATGCTGTGTAACTTCCTTTCACTACCACTGGCTCTCCAATTCCAGCTGGAAACATATTCATGTTTACATAGCATTATTTGTTGCATAGATCCGGAATGTAGTGTTCATATTTGTTTTAGTTTAAATACTTACCAAAGCTACTTGGGCTAAAGCTAGATGGACTGGAAGCTGTTTTTGAACCTGCAGTCTCGATTGAGTTTGATGAAGAAGGGCTGTAGTGGTAGCCACCGTGATGTCCATAACCTGGGAAAACAATTGCTACAATTTAAGCACACAAACACCTTATTGATGCATTTAAAATGCAATATGTTTATTTTTCTCAAGTAAAATTTTTCCGCATAACAAAATGGAACACATTTAGCCAATTATAACAGTTTAAGTACCGTGTCCATGACCATGTCCATAGCCACCTCCGTATCCTCCATAACCACCACCTAAATAACATCAAATTAAGTTTTTCCATGCTTTCCCCAAAATACATGAACATAACACATAACTCTGCATACCATAACCATGGTGTCCATATCCACCATGATGACCACCATAGTGTCCATGTCCATATCCATAACCTCCTGAAAATTGAATAATACATTTAAAAATTCCATCTGACGATAACTAATCGATTGTTCAATTAGCTGTATGTAACCTTCTAATCCGCGGTCCACATAACTAGAACCATAGCCGCCATAATGGCCATGTCCATGGTGTCCGTGTCCGTACCCATGACCATGATGTCCATAGCCGTGCCCATGTCCATGCCCGTATCCGTGACCATGTCCATGCCCGTATCCGTGACCATGTCCATGCCCGTAACCATGGCCATGCCCGTAACCATGGCCATGCCCGTACCCATGACCATGCCCGTGTCCATATCCTCCATGCCCGTGTCCATACCCTCCATACCCATGGCCATGTCCATGGTATGTCACATGCCCATAGTGAGAGTGAGCACCGCGTTTGGCTACATTGGCACTATCTTGTGGTCCCTCATTGCTTTCTATGGCAGCACTGATGGATCCAATGCTATTTTTGGGACTTTCAGGTTTCTTGGCAAATGAAGCACTCACACCAAGGAATAAGACTACTACCTGGAACACAATATACACAAACAAGTAAATTATGCTGCACTCAAAGTGTAACTAACTAAAAGCTTTTATGGAATACAACTTCACACACAGTACACTGTAAGGTAGTTGACATGACTAACTAACTTACCAGAATCTTGTACATTTTGACGACACTATCACTTTGTGACTTGACGAGCTAAAATTTGCAAATGACTTGGTAAAGTAAGCAGAAAATATTATTTATATGGGAAACAAAAAATTTCATTTCCTATCTCAAGTAGACAGCAAATAGTGAATTAGATTAATTTTTTTACTTTAATGGACAGAGTTAAACCCTGTATGATTTAGTTAGTAACTCAAATGAACGTTCTTAACTACATTTAAGTCTGCTTCCTGTTAGCTAAAGTTAGTTAGCTCGTTGGTTAGTTAGTTAGTAGGTACATAAATAATAATAATCATCACATTATGATTCCATTTAACAAGATAAAGCATAAATATGGAAACTGGGTATGAAAGGTGTATTAAAAATTGAGAGATTTCTCTTTTTTCATGATTTGTACGCAAGATTGCTGTGTCTGTGTGATAATAATATCCTTTTATGCTCTCGGATTGTTGTGGTACAGCGAATAAACACCAATAGTGCGTTCGTTTGTACGCTACTTTGTTAATCATAGGCGAGTGAGAGGAACTTGACGCGTGTTTGCTCATCTGACCATGGCCATGCGCGTTTGGGGTTGATATATAATACCATTCAAGTTGATTCGGTTCAGTTCTTGTAATTTTAGCAAATTGAATGTATAATGATAATTGTAACCACATTTTTATGAGAGTGGAAAAAATACTTCCTTGTTTAATCAACGTGCGTCTAGCACGCTATCAATACTATTGGGTAATACATATACGCAGTAATTGGATATGGATTCTCTAGGTTAGGTAATGTTCGCTTCTTAGGGCCATGAACTATCAAAAGAAACATAAATTTGGCTTCAATCAAATATCATGTCAAGATCATAATCAAATCAGTTGGCACTATGCAGATCTCAAATTTATCTGATCAATAGACGGAAATGATAAGGTGCTAATTAATTTTTAGCTATTAATAAACTTGCTTGTCAGCAGTACAGTAACTAATTTAATTGCCAAAAGCCTAAAACAAAAGCTGTTTAGATTCCACTTTTTGAGAATATCAGAAGACATTGGTAGTCATTATATAGTTCATAGTGTATGTATACCGTAGAAGTAGATATTAAGTATGAGTGTATTTACACATCCAATTAATCGCATCCCTTAGAGCATGTAAACAGTGTCCAATTTAATGGATAAAATAGAGGGAAAACTGACCACTCACGCAGTTTCTCTCACCTACTCACTACTCACCCCAACTCACATATGAGCAAAATAATTCCTTATAATGTTGAATTTAATATTTGTGTTGTAATGTCGGCAACGGTAGGAAATTCTTGTCAACAAAGATAAACTCACTGAATTGAAAAATTATGCAAAATGAATGTTTTCATTGTGTTTCTCTGTACTCTATTCTCAAAACTCAAACGGACGTCGAATACACACAAATGCATATCCCATAGCATTGCATTCCCTCCGTTTCAATTCTGCTCGGACTATAAGCTCCTGCGTTTGAGTGCAAACAGTAAATCTAAATGAAGTAATTTAGTAAGGTGCTGTTGTACAATTACCCAATTTTAGGGTATTGTGTATAAATCACTCTGATGCTAATTGAAATTAATTTATGCGGTAATCGCTATGACCCTTTGATTTCCAATGTAACTTTCATACCAAATGGCATCTCCAATATCGTAGCAGATTTTAGCTATACTCTTAGAGATGTTTCCATAGAAAATTCTACGTTTTAAGGAAAAATTTAATAATATTGAAGTCCCATGCAGTGAAACGATTCATCTCTTTGTATACTTAATGTAATGTATGTTTTCTAATTACTTATGTAGCCAATTATATAAATTTTTTAAATACACTTGGAATCAATATCAAGCTACATAATGAATTACATTGGAGGATGCGATAATAGCCTACCAATTCCATATCCACATGCAGTTAAAGCCCGGATGAAAGCATCTTGCCCCAAAATTAGAACAAGAGGAGAAAATTATGCGAAAAAATACTTTTGTGCTCGATGGGGTCAACATTATCCTTGCATATGTCCAGATCCTTATGAATTTATGACAGAAGAGCAATTCATCACAGAAAACAAAAAATGTTCTCGTTCTTCAACCGTACGAAATAAACAAATGTGGCAAATGCACTATAAATGCATTGAAAAAGTATATTAAAGTGATGTATAATTTATTGACTACAGGGAAGATACAAAAATTGTTTCCCATGTCCTGTAGAAGACAAAACCTGTGGTAGTTGGGAATCGGAATGTAAAAACCCGAATTCTTGTTCAAATACTTCCAAATATGTAAGTATTAGTGAGAAAGTTCGTAAATATTTTCCTCAAGTTTTACAGTTTTCTTGTTTTCTTTGTATATGTGCAGGAACTGTTTGATTGCAGTGATTTCAAAATCTCTCAATTGCAACCCAATAAGAAAGATTCTTGTAAAAAACCAGGTCGCAATTGTTACACAGTTATGGGGGAAAATTGCTACGATCTCCCATTTACAGTAAGCATAGGTTCTCCAATGAATACACCGCCAAGAATTAGATCAGGTGTAGAACAGTGTATTCAGCCATCCAACTTGCGTGATTTGAAGACTGTGTACCAAAAAAGCTTTCACAACTTTTTTGAAACGTATGAATCTGTTGAAACGACTAGTACAATGAAATTGAGCTTATATAAATGGAGCTTAGGGTATGTTTTCGTTTGGTCAACAGAAAGTCCGAAGACCACCTAAAACTATTCCGAAGTCCTCTTGCAATTGATCCCAGGCGGACGGTTCCACCACTGTTGGATCCAAATCCTGATATTGTTATCAATCCAAACAATGGGCCCCTGCATGTGAAAGCTTGGGCAAAACTTTGGAAAAAAACTGGAAATGTTCGAGAGGGTCAATGGCCAAATTTTAAAGTTGTTCAGACGGGCCCTATTGTGCTTGACACATATGATTGCACGAAGGAGTGCGTTAAAATTCGTTGATAAAAATTCATACATGTATGCAAAGTGAGTAGTCTTTTTCTAAATGAATTAAAAAACAATGCCATATTGGATTTTTTGTGTTTTGGTGTATTACGTGGTTACTGCGTATATGGATGAATTACATGAGTCACATATGAGAGCTATTTTGGCGCACTTATTTAAAAATCTTTCATTTTTCTCTTCATAAACGGATAAAGTTGTCGAATGACGAGTTGTTATATTTGTCCTTCCTACTTTATGTATTGTTAGTGGTATGATTTAAAGTCATTGGAAATCTGTCAGATAGAAACGTTGCTACGATTAAAAATTATCTCCAAAATCTGTATGTGTTTTTGATTCTGTACTGTAGTAGTATTTTCCTCAGAATAAAATAACATTCAACGCTAGAAAATAAACGGTCGGTTTTAAGTCCAAATTGTTTGTTGTTTGTATTATTTACAAGTTTTTCGTAAATCATAAAGATGGCTTCGTCAGACGAAGTTTTGGCCACACTCAAGATTCTAATTATTGGTCAAAGTGGAGTTGGGAAATCCAGGTAAGGTAGAAATGCATTTTTACGCATTTCGTCGTCACAGCTGAATAACTTCCAGAGCATAAACTAATACACCATTACACCAATTATTAGTAAT